>Ga0316208_1002616_pt1 | contig 14311 bp, 16 predicted proteins | sample 3monopyrite_MG_FD_204944 | JGI IMG/M metagenome (GOLD analysis project Ga0316208, IMG submission 204944) | Microbial mat bacterial communities from mineral coupon in-situ incubated in ocean water Damariscotta River, Maine, United States -... | ecosystem: Environmental > Aquatic > Marine >... | reverse complement strand
TAAATGCTACTTTTAATGCAGCAAGATCACCATTTCCGCTTACTGGGTTATAATTACCTGCTAAAGTATAATTATTATCTGGATCGTAACCGATGTTATTTACATGATCCCAAGTTGAGGATTGAAATATATAAGTGGGCGTAGCCGTTATTGTTGTTCCTGTAACACTAAACGTCCTCAAAGCACCAAAAGCAGAATTACCACCAGTGTAATCTTTCCATACAAGCACTATGTATTGTTTAACTGAGTTATATACTGCTCTTGTTTTTAACATATAATCATTAATTGCTAGCTGAGTGCCTAAAATAATGACATTAGTTGATGCTGCTTTTATACATCTTGCTTGCGACTGATTGCTTCCATTTATCCAAAATGCTACGACCTGTTTACTTATTGGGTCATAGCAAAGAGCTTGTTGGCTTGTCGAGCTACTGTCAAGAGTAGTTTCACCTTGGGTAAAATTGTAATATCCGTTAGCTCCTGTTCCTGAAAAACTTCCTGCTTTTGCTCTTGCTTGACCAGAAGCTCCAACGTTTGAATAAAAAATAACTATTTGTGACGTATCTCTATCGTAAGCTATGTTTATATAGTTTATGTTTGCATAAATTCCTGCATTATTTACGCCTACAGTTATTGCTGTATTAACTCCAGACCCACTAAGTATAAGTGATCTTAACTCCCCTCTTTGTTGAGCAGTGTTGTTAGACATAACCACAATATGGTTCTGGTCAGAATCATAAGTCATTTGGATTCCGTCAGTGCCGTGAGTAATTGAATTAAAAACAATCGCAGTTCCAAGCGTTATAGAATTGTTTGATGGATCAACAATTGCAGGTCTGGCTTTTCCGTAATTATTTGAATCTTTGAACGCTATAACAAATTTTGACTGTGCTTCATCAAAGGCTATAACAACCTCACTACTATTTCCTGACTCAACAGTAACTTCTGTTCCCCAAGAGACAGTGCCATCTGTTGCAACTGTACCTGCTCTTGCCTTTACACCTACTCCATCTCTGCTATAAGCAACAATTACACGATCATTTGTTGTGTCATAACCTACTGCGTTGTCTAAACTGCCGTTACCTGTCATGTAATTAGTTGTTGTCACACTATTTTGAACCGCAGAACCAGTAACAGCACTTATTGTTCCATCTGTGTTAACAACTATTTTGTCACCACTAGCAATCGCGCCAGATGCAGTTGCAGTAAAAACACCTCCGCTTGCAGGTAAATCAGCCCAACTAACAGCACTTCCGTTTGTGGTCAAAAACTTTTCATTATTTCCAGATTGACTTGGGTAAGTAGCCTTAGCATCAAGCTGTGTTTGGACATTAGACGTTACACCATCAATAAAATTAATTACTGGTGCGGAGTCGGCGATATTTCTTGAGTTACTCATTTAAAACTCCTATGGTGCTGTGGGCCAATCGGCCTCTTCTAAATTTGGAAAATTACTGTGTGTTGTAATATCCCTAAGACTTTGACGATATGTAGCCCAAGCTGTTTTATCAACAGTTGCATCAGTAATTTGCGTCCAATCGGATTCTGCTAGTAAAGCGTTGCGTTTTTCTCTAACCCTATTAGGTTCTTCAGAAATAGTAACGGCTTCTTGGGCTTGTTTTGCAGCAATTTCTTCTTCAGTTAAATCAAATACACCTTGAGGCGTTGCGTTTGTATAAGACATATTAACTTTCCTTTACTCCAAAGACTGAAATTGATGAAAGTGCAAGCAAACTTCCTGTATCTTGGAAAAAACGAATACCAGTAATTTGTCTACTTGTGTTCGCAGGAAATGAACTGCTACTTATACTTAAAGTGCTAAAAGCACCTATTTGTCCATAAGGATTAATGAATGATGAACTACCAAGACCTATATAAAATTCTGTTCCTGATGTTGTATAAGCTGCGCTATCTTTTACACCTTGTAGAGATACTTTTCCATAAGTTGAACCCCAGTCATCATATGAAGTAGCTGCTCCGTAGTTAGGTACACCAATATATAAATACGGGCTATTATTACCACCTACCCAAGCAATCGAACTACTAGCTGTTTTAACTCCATAAGCATTATTGCCATTTGTTGTCCACCACGAGCCATTTATTTGAATCTGCATACATATGCTTGAGCCATTATTTGTACCGTTTATTCTTGTACAATAAAACTCATAGTTATTGTATGTTTGAGTAATTTCAGAAGTAAAAGTTATATAAGTAGCATTACTAGCTAAAGTAGTTTTACCAAGAAAAACTAAATTAGAACCACCTGCAGGGGCGGTAGACTGCCACGTAGATCCATTTGAAGTGAGAACATTACCTGACGTAGATGGTGCTACTGCTAAAGGTGCAGACGTTCCGTTACCCAATAAAACATTGTTGGCGGTTAATGTAGCTGCACCAGTGCCACCGTTCGCAACAGGAAGTGTGCCTGTTACTCCAGAAGCTAAATTAATATCGTCAAGTGATCCGCCTAATGTTAAGTTACCAGACCCCGTTACTGCTCCTGTTAGTGTTAATCCGCTAACAGCCCCAGTACCGCCTACGGAAGTAACTGTTCCTGTTCCTTTAGCGTTAAGTTGTGTTTGTATATTTGACGTTACGCCATCAACATAATTTAACTCAGCAGCCGTAGCCGTTAGACCAAGGTTGGTTAAAGCCGTTGGTGCTGATGCTAAATCAGACAGGTTATTCGATAGCTGTGCATATCTTGCGTTGCTTTGTGCTTGTGTATAGACATTTGCTACGTCAAAAGCACCATAGGCAATGATTCCAACATTATCGCCAGTAGTCGCACCGCTTGTTAAAACAATTTGGCTTCCATTGGTTGCAGTAAAGTCTGTTGTCGGAACAAGCCTTGAGCCATTTAAATAGACATCTACAAACCCAACATCATAAGTTGCATTGAAAGAAGTTTGACCTGAAGTGGCTGTATACTCTTGTCTTTCGGCAGTACCGTTAACTGCTGATCCTGCTGCTGCCCAAGAACTTCCAGAGTAGACAAACATTGTGTTAGACACAGTGTTAAAATATAAAGCTCCTGCTTGAAGAGCATTACCGTCATTATCAACGCTAGGGACTGAAGACTTAGCACCTAAATATATGTCATCAAACTGGTCAAAACTGGCTGCTGCTAGTGCTGCGCTGTTTGCAGAAGAAGTTGCGCTTGAGGCTGAATTTGATTCACTGGTCGAAGCATTTCCCGCAGAAGTCGAGGCTGCTGACGCGCTGTTGGCTGCATTTGTGGCTGACGTAGCTGCTGAAGTAGCTGAACCTAATATGCCGTCTACATAGGCTTTTGTGGTTGAATCTGCCGAATCAGTGGGCGTTGCAAGACCAGTAATCTTATTATTACCCATCGCAATAGCACCAGACATTGTACCGCCTGATGTTGGAAGACCACCGCCAACTTGAGTGTCAACATAAGCTTTTGTGGTTAAATCTTGTGCAGCAGTTGGATCACCTGCTCCAGTAATTTTGTTAGTACCCATTGCTATCGCGCCACTCATAGTACCACCCGCAAGAGGTAGCTTTAATGCGATAGAGTTAGTTACTGTTGTGTGAAAGGCTGCGTCATCATCTAAGGCAGCAGCAAGCTCATTGAGTGTGTCTAATGCAGCAGGCGCGCCATCAATAAGGTTTGTAATTAGCTGATCGGCATACGCCTTGGTCACAGCGTCAGTGGCAGAAACTGGCGTACCAATATCTGTTAGTCGTGCGGTGTTAAAGTCTACCGTACCTGTTAACGCAAGATTATGTAAATTGGTAGTACCAGATGTCGCCGTAACATTTCCTGTCAAATTTCCTGTGACATTTCCAGTGACATTGCCCTGTAGATTACCTGTGACGTTGCCTGTCACCGCGCCTGTCAAGTCACCTGCAAAGCCTGTAGTAGCCGTTACGGTAGTGCCTGTAATAGCTAAAGCAGAGCTACCACCTATAACCATACCGTTGACTGTACCGCCTGTAAGGACGGCATTACTAGAGTTTAACGTACCGTTAGCGGTAAGTGTGCCTGTAACAGTTCCAGTAGTAGTAGTAATAGAGCTAGGGTTAATACCTATCTCAATAATGTTTGCTGAAGCGTCTTCTGTATAAAGTCTTTTATCCGCTACGTTGACGGCTAGTTCGCCCTTAACTAGGTCTGAGCTAGTAGGGACAGCAGAAGCGGTAGAGCTATTTTTAGTTATAATGACTGTCATGGGAGTGTCCTGTTAATTACCACTTTACTTTATCAGCCCAATAAGCTGCTGATGTTTTCCCTCTAGCTATGTTTTTTGCGTGTCTAGCTTTAAATGATTTTTGTCTGGCTTTGTTTTTAGAAGTCTTAGGGTTGCTACCTGCTCCTGAAACGCCTTGTTGTCCAAATCTTATAGTTTTTACTGTGTTACCGTCCTTAGCCAATACAACATGACTTTTTGTAGGATGGTTAGGAGTACGTTTTGGCTTATTATACCCGCTAACTCCAAGTCTGGTCAATTTAGGGTCTTTTTTACGCATAAAGAAAATAGGGAGACAACACCGAAATGCTGTCTCCCCCGCTCCTATTTAGGCATTAACGTTCATAATAAAAGCAGAATCAGGACGCATAGTTTTTACACCATACAACTGGTCAGCAGTATATAGATTAGCAAGCCATTCTTGCTTATACTGTGTCTGCGAACGTACACCCATTTGCTCTGCTAACACGAATGTGTCTTTATGAAGTAGTAGAGCAGCTTTGATCTCTCCACCCGCTGCGTTATTAGCAGCAGTCTCAGAAACAGCACAATTAGTAGAAACAAATACGTCAATGCCGTATAAGTTACCAATCTTACCGTTCTGTACAGGCTGACCACTTACGAAGTCAGAGGAGACATAACGATCAACACCCATGATTGCATTACGCAATGAAGGTGGTATTACAAAGCAACGATTATCAAAAGGAACGTCTGCGTCGTCCATCTTTTGAATTAGGTCACGGAAACAAGCATCTGTAAATACGTCTGCTGTTGTCACTGTGTCATCCGCAAAAGCAGTCAAACCTGTTGATGCGTCACAGTAAAACGAAGCTGTGTTTACATAGTTACCTGTAGCATTACCTAATGTTGTTGCTAGTCCGTGGAGGTCTGTATCGACCTGACGCGCTAGGGCATAACCTGCGTCCCCAGTGTAAAACTGGCGAAGACTTGAAAGAGCTTGTGTCTCAGTAATATCTTCGATAAGTCTTGAATACTCAAAATGCTTATCAATTAATACTGCTACATTACCCTCTGTATTGCCTTGAATGCTCACCGCTGTGCCTGACGCCTTAGCCGTCGCCGTACCACGGATAGGAGCAGGTACGTTTATTGTATCGCCTTTCTTGCCTTGCATACCCATTTTCTTAACTAGGTTAGCGAGGACAAGCGATTTCTCATATGCTGCACGTACTTCATCGCTCCAAATTTCGGGAATAAAGGTTGCTGCTTTGGTGTTATTTACTACACCGCCTTGGGCGGGATATGTTGAACTAGCCATTATATTTCTTCCTTAATTATTTAATCATTTAACGCGACCCTCCTGATAAGCTAACATTATCTCGTCTGATAAAGCTGCGTACCTGTTAGGATCAGTTTTCATTAGTTTAATAATGTCTGCACGTCTAAAGACTTTTTTACTTTTTGTTTCTGCTGTCCCTGCTGCTCCTCCAGTAGATGCGCTCTTTATAGAAGCACTCCTACTAGACTTCTCAGCGTTTACAGTTTGACCAATCAAAGACTGTCGATCTTTCCACAAACTGAATACCTCATCAGCAGCTTCGTAATCAAAGTTTCGATCAGCTTGTTGCAATAGTTTAGTTCTAAAAGAACTTTCTTGCACCCAGTCAACGAACTTAGAATCAGCTAGTATCTCAGCCATGTCAGGGTGTTTATCCTTGAGTATGGACTGAGCGCTGTTCTTTTTCATATCTACAGAAGCCTTTTGAGCTTCCTTTACAGCAGGGTGATTTTCTATTGCTTTCTGTATCGCCTTTTCAGGGTCAGTAAAGTAATCAACCTCTTCGTCTACAGTTTCTTCTTTCTTTGTGGATTGTGACAATACAAACTCATCAACAACCTTCCGTAGCTCTCCAACTTCTCCACTTTGACGACCAAGCATACGCTCGGCTTCTTGGTGCATTTGTACCAGATCGGCAGCGCTTTTATTGCGATACTTGTCTGGCAGTTGTTCTTCACTAGCTTGTTCTGGTTCTTCAGAGGCTAGGTCAGACATAGTGTCTACTTCTGGTGGTATTGTTTGTTCCTCTTGTCGTCCTGTTTCTTCGTCTATCAATGTAGCCATTATTAAACTCCGTGATTAAATCATTATGGAGATTGATGGTTATGTGAGGCTCTTACGAGTTCTCCTCACGGCGTTCGCGTTTAATTTGATAGTCTCTGTTATTAGCCCATTTAGCCGTAGCATCTGGAAAATGACCAGATATAGGGTCTAAAGAACACTTTACAGCAGATACTATCCTAAACGCTGTTTTGTCGCATACTGAACACGTTGTTTGTCCTTCTTTCTCATCAATGTATTTCTCAGTGATGTGATTGTCGGAGCAACGGAATTCGTAGATACGTCTAGGCATCTTGCGACTCCTTTCTAAGAGCATCTATAGCTTGGTCTACTGTTGTAGGTAGATTAAGTATAAGATTTGCTATATTTAGCTGCCCTTTCTTAAAATAGAGTTCATCGTTGTTTTTAACTGCTTCAATGCCCCCTATCCCAATTACTAGGTTAGAAATCTCTTTTTCTACGTTTTTCCAACCTTCTGTGAGCAACATATCTTGTATTTGCTCATAGTGTATTATATCATCTGTCAAAACTGCCATATTGTTTCTCCTCTTTAGGACAATAGTTGTTGACTTTTATCGACAAGTATGTTAATTGGCGCGACTATACCATAAAACTATAGAAAAGTCAAGTCTTTTTTGTACTTTCTTTCTTTACTGTTTTTACTGCTAATTTCTTTATAGTTTGTTCTAGTTCAGCTATCCGATTGTCTAAACGAGCATAAGATTCATTAACCTGTTCAACTACGCTCTCTAGTTCTTTGTGGCTGACCATTGCCGTTCTCCTTGACTACTTCTAGTCCTAGTTTCTTCTCATCTAACGCTAAATTAGCTATTCTCATGCGTTTTTCAAAGTCTTTATCGTCTTCATTAGCCCTCTGAGACGCAGCTACAGCTTTAATACGGTCTGTTTCTAGCTCTACAGGCACTCCTCTAGCTTCTAGTGCAATCTTCTGCGCTCTAGCGTTAGACTCGTTAGCTTGTGCCGACAGTGCTGATGTCTGGCTGTTCTTAAAGGCTCTCTCTTCTTCTGCTAATGCTTGCTGCATTTGTTGTTGTTCTGGGTTAGGCTGTTGAGCCTCTACCATAGTTTGTATTAAGTCTTCACGGTTAGTGATGTTCATGTTATCAATAACAGACTGTAAGATTACAGGGTATACAGGGCTTTCTTGTGGCATTGTTTGTAGTAGCTGTACTAACTGTGCTACTTCATACTCACGAGCAATAATACCTAGCGTACTGGTAGCTACAAACTTATAGTCGTTAACTGGGAACAACTCTGGCTCAAACTGCATATATCGCCACGCAGCCTTTTCAATAAAAGGCAGTAAGAACGCTTCTTGGAAGTTCACTAACGTTCGCTTCTGGCGTTTAATAATCCCACCTAAGCTCATAGAGCTACCTGCTGACGTTGTACCACCACCGTTCATAGCTTGTTGAGCTGTGTCTAAGCTGCCTGTAGCAGCCTGTACCATACGCTGTAGAGCTTCTGCTTGAGCAAAGGTTATTTGATGAACCTGTCCAAAGTTAAAAGGCTGTAGCACTTCAGCAGGGTTTCCGTTAGTTAGAAGCAGCTTACCTGCCTTAACCTCTGGTTTAATGCCTCTAGGCATCCGTGTAGCGTCCATAGCAAGCATTGGGTGTACAGTTAGGGCTAAAGCATCAATTCTTGCTCTTAACTCAGCATCAAGCGCTTTTTGGCTGTTAAAGCCCTTCTCGCACACGCCCATGCCCCAGAAACGGCTAGGAACTACATCCCACGGAAAAGCTACTACAGGACGATCTTCCATCATGTACGGAGATGCTTCAGCTTTTAACAAATGACCACCGTTAGCTATAACGACAATAGCCTCAACGTAGTAGTCCTCTCTTCCTTCGTCATCTGTTTCACTGTCGAAGTTGACCATATCTTCGTCTTCTTCGTCAAAAGCATTCTCAAGCATATGTCTAGGCACTAAACCATAGTATTTAGTCAGCCTAACCTTGTTCTCTGGCTGCTGACTTAACTCTTCATCAGGCTCTAAGTCTAAGTCTGAAGCTGCTGTACCAATGTAGCCTTTCTTGTATACACCTTCTTCTTGTAACTGCTCTACTAAGTGTGAAGACACATACTCATCAATAGCTACACCTACAGCGCTTTCTATGTCTGTAGCTACAGGGTCTATAAGAAAGTTTTGTGGCTGTATAGGACGTAGCTTTACCACAGTACGGTCACGGACGTTAACGCCTACAGCGGTCATAGCGCCTTCCATGACTGGCTCGGTTGCAGGAACCATCTCTTTTTTCTTTTCTAATACAATCTCACCAATACCTGTGCCGTATACAGCAGCATTAATGAGACATTCACCTACAGCTTTTCTTATTTTATTTTTAGCAAACTCTTGAGACAGAGCTTCACGCAAGAAGCGTACATCACTTTTATCTGTATCTCCTAGATCATCTTCAATATCAAAAAATTTACCACGACCAAACGTAGCCTCTTCAATGTCAGCTACGTTATTTTCTACCGCCTGTAAAAGAGCAGGGCTAACTATTTTGCTTCTTTCGCTTTCTCTTGTCTTATCTTCATCTGACCAGATACCACGCCACAGACGATAGTATTCATCAAACTTCCTATCGTAGTTGCTCTCAAAGAACTCACGCCAATCGTCAACTTTATACATCACCCAATCTTCTAGGTTCTCTTCAAGCATCTTTACTGAGTCTTCAGTATAATCTTCCATATCAATATCCTGTATAAGAATCAAGAGATTCTGCGTAGTCTTCTATTTGATAGCCCCAGTCGTAAGCTACGTTAGCTAATTGGTCAATATACGCTAGTGAGTCCACGGTATCGTCATGCACTAAATGGTTAGGGAACTGAAACAATTCATCCATAAACTGTATGTTCCATTCTCCTTTGTTTAGCGTTATATGTCCGTTTTCAAACCTACCCTGCAAAGCCCACATAATCCTATCAGTCTTTTTCTTGTTTCCGTGGCTAAGTTCTTCAACTCTAAAGTATTTGTTATAGCGCCTCATTAAGTCAGTGATAGGAGACATTACTGCCTGTCTGCTAATACCTTTCTCAATACCTACTGCTATTGGTTGATGTTCTTTAACAGCGTCAAATATACGTGCTGCTGTCTCATCTAACGTCCATCTACCAATAATAATGTCCTTTACCCACCAACCGTTTTCACTAACCTTTACAACAGCTATAGAACTGTTATCTAAACGTTTGTTGCTTTTCTTACCAAGCTCTTCAAAACCTGCTAAGTCACAAGCTATGTAGTAATCACCTTCTGGCTCTTCTTCGTTAAACTTAACCCAATCTTCTTTAAACATCTCAGAGCCTCTAGCTTCAAACGAAGCCATAAACTCTTGTCTAAAGGCATAACTAGACAATGTACGTTTAGCACTGTCTATCTCTGTAGGGTCTATTAGAGGGTTGTCATAGCTTGTAAAGTGCCACGCATTATAACCTTCTAACTTACCTACTGACGCTTCTGAGTAAAGATCATAGAAATGATTCCTACCCATTGGCGTACCAATAAACAACGCCTGTCCTTTTAAGTCACTCAAAGCAGGACGTAATATCAACTCCCACACTTCAGGCTTAAAGTCAGCAAACTCGTCAAGCACAACATAGCTTAACGAGACACCACGCATTGTCTCAGGACGGTCACTTCCTTTTAACGATATAGAAGCACCGTTTACTAATTTTAGAGTTAGGTTGTTAACATGGCTATGTGTAATAACGCCCTGACCTAACTCAAGCAGCATATCCCAAATAACGTCTCTAGCTTGGCCCTGCGTCGGCGCTACATAGAAGACTTTTCCATTCTTAGACGATAGTGCCTTAACTAACAACAATGAAGCTGCTAATCTGGTCTTACCAGTTCGTCTACCTGCTGCTACAACCTTAAACCTAGACTCATCCGTCCACACCTCTTGCTGCCACGGAAGCAGGTTTATTTCTAACTCTTGTGTTGCTGACACTTAGTATGTCCAAACCACTTGTGGTAAAAGACGTATATCTACGTGTATAAAGCCTTTAGCAACACCAATACCGTTAAAACCTAATGCAATAGCGTTACGAATAATTGTAGCTCTTTGAACGCCGTTACTAACACCTATATCTGCTGCTATACCCTGTGTATGTACACCACCTTTACTTTTCTTAGCTTCAGCAGGGTGTGTAATGTCTCTATAGCCACTGGTTATAACAAAAGGGAAGTCACACGCTTCTCTTAACGCATCTAACTTATTAATGAGTTCAGGTTTTATTTCATTTTTACCTGTATGCTTACACGCAAATTCATTTAACTCAAAGTATTTAAACGTCATCTTCTAATTCACCGTCTATAGTTTCACCTATATTGATAGGATTGTCTGTTTCTAAACCATTAATTGTAATGCTTACAGCAGCTCTACCATTGCTTAACTTATCTTTTTCAAAATAAGACAATGGCATAATTCTATCAACAATTAGTTTCCACGCAGCAGATTGATTTTTGTGGTCATCGTCTAAAGCAGCGTTAAAGATTGAATCCATTACTTCTCGGCTCTTAGGACTAGCTAACATCCTAGCTTTATACTCTTCAATTGCTGAAGCATCACCTCTAGGACGACCTACTTTACCTCTATTGCCTTTTTTGTTAGACTCTATTTTTGCTTTAGATGGACGACCTCTCTTTTTCTTTATTAAAGTCGTCATTTTAACCAATTCTCTATATCTTTAGTGAGATGTAAACAGTAATAACAAAAAACTGTTACTACAGTAAATGTTAAACCAACTGCTATTTTAAACAGTATCATTGTTTTATCCTCTTTAGGAACGTTAAGTTATTTGATCCTTAGAACTGGGTAGTATTTATAGCATACTTTTGCTCAAATGTCAAGTCTTTTTGTTAACTATTTCACTGTTAACGACTATGCGGATTTATCGTTATTAAATTGTCTCCGCAGTCGCAATCATTTCCTCAATTAATACAGTTAGTTACGTTGTTATTGATTATATAATCTTTTTTGCTATTTTTGTTAATATTAACGATGCTAAATCCAACTATTTTGTGTTTGGTAGCCTACCGTCACAATTTATGTTGAGGCAAACACACCCCCGCCCTTCAAAGACAACCCCGCCTACTTATCCACAGCTTATCCACAGGCTCAGAAGTTATCCACAAGTTATCCACAGCTTATGCACAGGCTAAATAGTTATCCACAATCTGCATAGTTGGCATAGTTCTTGCTTGTCAATATTGTTTACAGAGTTGGCACGTTTATTGCTTGGGTTGACAAGTGTGTGTTTCTATGCGCGTACCTAATTGGCATAATTATTGCATAGCACTCCACAGTCAACACTGGCATAGTTATTGCATACAGTCAAAACACCTAGCAACTATCGTGCCAAGTTTATACATAGGTGTTAGAGCTTCAGAGAGGCGCTGTGTTGAGTTTTATTGATAGGCTATAAAAGTGCATTGGGTATCGTTAGAAAATCGCTTAGAAAGCCAAATTAAAAAGTACCACCAATAGAGCGCCTATTTAAGGCGTTATTAGAGTGCCTAATAAATAGTTCAATAAAAAGCTAAATAAACTTTACACTTAGTCGTTAACTGTAGTAGCATGGATTTGTGGTTGAGTTTAACCACTTACGCGAGACGCAAAAAGACAACGGAATATCGTTGAGCCACTCGAAGAGACATAAATCAAAGGCGGGCTGTTAACCAAGATTGAATCTTAGTAGACACGTACCTAGTAACTCGGTAAGTAGCCACGGCAACGCTTACATAACAGACGGTTATCATACTAGGCTAAGTGGATAGAAGGGTTAGCAAGGCTCTAGACAAGCTGTTAAAGCTACACGATTGCAACCGTGGTTGTATGAATCAGAGGTTTTACCAGAGAGGTTGTCTAAGACACAGAGCCAGTTAAAGAGTTTGTTTGTAGACGCTGAGAATGTCGCTTTGCGGTTGTCGTAAGGAAGAAGCAAACTGTGCAATTTATTGCGATCTCTAAACTGGCTAAGTGTCTACCTATATATCTATTTCGATGGATATATAAGTAGACATTTAAAAAGGAGTTACCCATGTTTTACGAATCAACAGTAACAAAAATATTAAAAGAAGCGCAAGAAATTGCCAATAATGGCAGTGCTAAAAAATTACACAGAATAAAAAAATACAAAACACCCTTTACAGATTATAAAAATCAAGACCTACAAAAAGGTTTTACATTTTTAGAACAAGCGAGAATATTAACAAAGCACCATAACGAAGATAATTTTTGCGGGGTCATTGCATTTGCAAACGCAACAGACATTGCACCTAGCAGAGCTAAGGCATTATTAGCAAAGCATTGCGGACGTAAATACAGACGAGGAACACCACAGAAAGAACACTTAGCATTATTAATACAAATGGGCTACACAGTAGAATACTATCCGGTTAAAAGTAAAACACTAATAACCGTACAAAGAGAGTTAAAAAACACAAAAGGAGTTTTTTACATCTCAACACCCTCACATATAAGTTGTTTTAAAGATGGTGTTATGCAAGATTGGAGCAACAATACATATAGTAAATCAAAGAAATCTATTTACTATGTGTTAAAAATCACACCCACTGATAAAGTTATTCGATATTGAGGAGGTATAGTTATGTCATACGCACCATCAAGATTTTACCCACTAGAAAATGGTGGTTATTTCCGAGAGTCTGAGACCGACAATTTTTTTGAGTATGCCGCTCACAATAATTTTATTGAGGACACGGTATACCCAGAATTTCAGCACAGAGTGTTTGTAGATAATGAAGGAAGTTGGCGGTATGCAAAAATTCTAAAAAAGACCGCTTACATTATCGTAGATATTAATGATTACGGAGAGCCTGTCATTGAAAAATGGCAGATCAAAAATCATCGCAGATACAATATTTAATATAAATTTTATAGGAGCTACACACATGACAGAATTAAGAGAATGGACAATTGAAAAAAACAACCGTAACCGATCTGCTAAAAACCTGAAAGGGTTTGAAGTCGTCAAGTTTATAACTGACGGAGAGTATCGAATAGGGAATGAAGATTTGTGCGGTATATCCTCAGAACATCACGATTCAGTAAATCTATTTAAACAACTTGGAAATGATGTGCAAATAGTCATTATTAAATGTGCTCACAATCCTTTAAAGCATCACTTTTTTGCTTTCGGATCAGACGCTGATATCAACCGTCCACTATATCGACAGGCAGGCAGGCATATTGTCCTTGAGGACAGCAAGTTCAGAAAGTTTGCTATTGAAGACGGACTGATTACAGAGGACGAAACCCACTACTACGAAATTTGGCACGACTGGCAAACGTCTGGGCATGGTTGGACTGAACCAGAGCGACTCGCGATAGATGAGGTTAAGAAATACCGAAGACAAGAGGCCGCCAAACAGCGACAGGTCGAGGCGGGTGACAACGTGGAGTTCCATGCTAATCAATCATGGAGAGAGGGCATGGTCCTAGCGACTATCGAAAAACGCGCTCTGATCGCTTACAGGATGCCACAGGGAGCAGTTTACATGGTTCTGATAGATCATAACCCAGACGTACCACCGGCTAAACGTGGGCTAGGATATATAGAATCAGACCCTTACAGTAGTTGTATCAAGGCTTATAGGTATAGTTCAAAATATCAGTCGATTTCTGCAAAAGCTCTGAAGAAGAACTCAAAGTGGATGACTGAGGTAAGAAAGTTCAACGGTTTTGAAGACGGCAATGTCGATCAGGGACTTCAATTTCTAGGAGAGGAGCTATAACAATGCGATCAATTATTGTAACAATGAGGACTCAAGAAGGCGAGGAAGTGGTCAGAGAGATTGACATCAGTAATTTTGCGGTGTCTCATGGTGAGTATGACATGATAGAAACTGACCCAGAAAATCAGCTTGTTATCTTGAACGACTGGATTAAAAAAAGAGCTAACGCACAACACGACACTCGTTTAACATTAATCAACTGGTACACAATCTAGGAGCGCACACAATGAA
>Ga0316208_1002614_pt1 | contig 14335 bp, 9 predicted proteins | sample 3monopyrite_MG_FD_204944 | JGI IMG/M metagenome (GOLD analysis project Ga0316208, IMG submission 204944) | Microbial mat bacterial communities from mineral coupon in-situ incubated in ocean water Damariscotta River, Maine, United States -... | ecosystem: Environmental > Aquatic > Marine > Coastal... | reverse complement strand
CCCTTGCGGCTGAAGAGTTCTTAATCGTGGCTTGATACATGAATAGCAGTACGATAGACTAAATCAGCAAGCCCTAGTGCAGCTTCAATCCTAAAAGAAGGGGTTGCAAAAGATTTAAGGAGCGACAACGGAGCGGGTTATGGAAACAAACACCCCAAATCTAAGCCCTGAAAGGGCCCTAGGTTAGGCTTTCCAGCCTGCCACAACAATGCACATATTGTTGAGTAGAAATTATGAGTTCGCTGGTAAATCGAAAGATGATCATCCTGGAAACCACATTCGTCAGGCTGGAAAGCCTAACCTACTTTTCTCAGCGTCTTTATTCCTGTTTGGTTCTGGTTTTCGGAACCGAGCAAATCACAAAATGAAAAGATCGCTATTTTTTAGAAAAGGAGAATTCCGTTGACCACCAAAACGGGGAATTATTATGACGGGGCATTGCAGTGGTTTCCCAGATGTTTTTTTCGATCACTTCGAAGGCAAGAGCATGATGGAAAATATCGGTTTCTTCATGCCCGGTACCGAAGTAGAAATTGAAGGAATAGTTGCCGGGCATTAACGGGACCATGCCGAGTGAACAACCAATCGTTCCCGATGAAACCGATTTTTCAAAATGATCGTTCGTTAAATACCGACTGCTCGAACCGAGGATACTGTCTCCCTGCTGCGAATTCAGTTCGAAGCTGACATGCAATTGTTGAATCGGCGTGATCGCCTGGAATTTGATTTGCAGATTGATTGAATCTCCCATATAAAATCGGCTCGTTGGTTCTGCCTGATTAAGCAGACAAACTTCAATCGAATCCAGCGGGTGTTTGCAATGTTCAAATTTAACAAACGGCTCTTTCACTTGCGAATCTTGAAAGCCCAGATATTTTTCGATTGCTTCTTCCACATTTCCAGAACTGGCAATACTTCCCTGTTCCATCACCACGGCCCGCTGGCACAACGTTTTAATGGCGGTCATATTATGACTGACAAATAACACGGTTCGCCCCTGCTTGGCAACATCGCTCATTTTCCCTAGACACTGTTTTTGAAATTTGGCATCGCCGACCGCCAATACTTCATCAATAATTAAAATTTCCGGCTCCAAATAAGCAGCCACCGAAAAGGCGAGCCGAGCGTACATGCCGGAAGAGTAACGCTTAACCGGGGTATCGATAAATTCACCCAGCTCTGCAAAGGCGACAATTTCCTCAAACTTATGAGCAATATCTGCCTGCTTCATCCCAAGAATGGAACCATTCAAAAAAACATTTTCCCGTCCGGTTAGTTCAGGATGAAACCCGGTCCCCACTTCCAGCAAACTACCGACACGCCCGCGGGTACCAATCCGACCAGAAGTCGGGCGAGTAATACGAGAAAGTATTTTCAACAACGTGCTTTTCCCGGCCCCGTTTCTTCCAATAATCCCAAGTACTTCCCCCTGCTTGACTTCAAAGCTGACATCCTTCAACGCCCAGAATTCGTGAGAACCACCTTGTTGTTCCAGTTCATGATGAAGCCCCCCCTTCCCCCGATGCCCTGGCAACCACCGCATGATCGCAGACTGCAACGATTCAGAAAGCCGCGAGTACTCCCCCCCCTGCCCCAACTGGAACCGCTTGGAAACATTCTCAACACAAATCGCAGTTTCAGGTATCATGGATTGACAATGTTTCTATCTTGCAGGAGGATTCATCTTGTTGATTTTGATAAATAGGATCGATTTCACATCATTTTAACGATGCTTTGCCCAAGGAATAAAGATTTATTGTACTTGAATTCGACAAATTAAATAGTGGTCTCATTTTTTCGGGGAATAATATGAAATCCTTAATGAAGAAGATGTCAAAAAAATTAGGATACGAAATTATCAGAACCTCCGATAATATCCAGTATTTCAATTTTTCACGACTATTGTACTTTTGTTTGTCACAAGTACAGAATATGAAAATCGTTCAAATTGGCGCATGTGATGGAGTCTTTGATGATCCCATCCATGCTTTCATGACGAAAAATCATCAGCGGATCAATGCTCTTTTAGTCGAGCCATTACCTGATTATTTCCAGGAACTCAAGTCCGTCTATTCGTCATACCCAAATTTCGTCCCGGTAAATTGTGCCATCCACAATTCTGAAAAAACCATGACGATGTATCGTGTTTCTTCAGATAATCCTGAAAACCTACCGGAGTTCACCAAAGGAATTTCGTCATTCAATCCTGATCATCATAAAAAATCCGGGATTGATTCAAAATATATCATAGAAGAAAAAGTGGCCTGCCTCTCGTTTGAACAATTGCTTTGTTCGCATCAATTTGAAGATTTCCATTTTTTACAAATTGATACCGAAGGATACGATGCTGAACTGATTCTAAATATCGACTTCCAGCGATTCGAGCCTCTCATTATACGATTTGAACATGGCTTGCAATCTGGAACGATGAACATGGTTGAGTTCGAAAAAGTGAGAAGCCGATTGCATCATGCCGGGTATGAATTAACAATCGAGAATTCGGATGCGGTAGCAATTAATAATCAACTCCTGTTTAATTATTACGATATCCCCACTTCAAAGACAGGCAAAATTGAATGACTAACATTTTATTAATTTGATCACCGCTGAATCTACCAATGATATTAACCAAAAAGAAAATCCCGCTGCTTTTTGTTTTGGGTTCCATGGAAGAAGGAGGGGTTCAAACCCAAACCCTTTTGTTCCTGAAGGCGCTGGATCATACAAAGTATGCTCCCGTTATTTATTTAGCTCACAGAATTGGCCCCTACCTGGAGGACATCCCCAGCGATATTCCCATCGAATCATTCTGGGAACAGTATGCAGGCACGATTCGTTCAAAAATTGATCATTTAATTGGCAAAACCAATCAGGCCCGATGGAATCACCTGGCGAAAATAATTCGTCAATATAACATCCAGTTGGTTATCAGTCAGACATTCCTGGCCTCTGTTGATGCCGGACATGCTTGCCAAATAACAGGTACTCCTCACCTTCCAATCGTTGTTTGCTCTCCAAACTTTGATATTAATCTTTACTTCAATACAGAACAGGACAGAAAACAACGGGCTGAATACTGGGCGTTCGAGTCTGCTCAACGCCTCATTGCTGTTTCAAATGGTATCAAAGAAAATCTGATTAACAATTTTCATCTTCCTGAAGATCAAGTCTTTGTCTGTCCGAATCTATTGGATTTGCAAGCAGCTGAAAATAATGCAAACGAATCGATACCTGAACTCAAGAGTGGTCAGACTCATTTATTATCTGTCGGCAGACTCTCTGCTGAAAAGGGGCATGATGTCATTATCAAAGCTCTGAATATTTTGGTGAATCAACGCCAGTTACAAAATATCCGTTGGCACATTTTGGGGTCAGGACCACTGGAATCTGCTTTGAAGCAATCTGTGAAAGAGTTGAATTTAACGGAGCAGATCCTGTTTCATGGGTTTGTTAAAAACCCCTTCCCTTATTATAAGCACGCAGACTTGTTATGCCTGCCCTCCAATTCTGAAGCTTTTGGTTGCGTTATCACTGAAGCCATGACACAGAATTTGCCTGTCTTATCTACGGAAACTGCTGGACCGTGTGACATTCTTGAGCATGGAACCTACGGCGAAATCGTCCCCGTCGGCGATTCAGAAGCTTTTGCAAATGCCATCGAAGATTTCATGAACAATACTTCAAAATGGCGAGTGAGAGCAGAACTCGGATATAAGCATATAAAAAACAACTATGATCTCAATTCGGGAATGGAGCAACTTCAAAAACACTTCGAAGAGGTTCTTGAGCAGTCCCACAACACATGATCAATTATTCTTCCAATGCAAAACATTTTAACCGATTCCCGCCGCGAATGAAGAGGCGATTATAGATGATCGCGGGGTGGGAGTGGAGTTCTGTGCCTGGTTCGAATATTTGTTGATGGGAAATCAGTTTGTAATTGCTTGCCGTTGCATCAACCAAAAATAACCCGCCAGCGGCTGTAATCAGAACCTGCCTGTTATCTGTAATGAGCGACGCATGGGAATCGAAAGCTGGTTCGTCTGCTTCCCAGAGGATTTTCAAAGAGGGAAACTCCAAACAATACAAGGTTCCATTCGAGACCCCCAGCAAACGGTCCCCTGCAATAACAGGCGTGATGGTTTCCGGGACGAGATCTTCTTGAGTCGCGAGTGGCTCTGAAATGATCTTTCCCTGTTGATCAAAAGCATAAATTCGCGTCCCATTATTTTCGGTGGCGACGATCAATTTCCTCTGATGAAAAATCGGCGTTGGCACATTGAAGTCATCCTGCTCTTTGGGCGTTAAACTCCACAATCTTTTTCCTGTGATCGGCTCCCAACCGCCGAGCGTTGTTTTATCGTGACCGATGATCTGCTCGCGATCGTTGATTGTTGCGATAATGAACGAGCCATACCCAAAATCGTTACCGGGAGTTTTCCAGTTGAGGGTTCCCGAATTTGCCTGTAACGAAACAAGAGAAGATTCCGCTCCTCCCGGATTAAGAATGAGTTGCCCCTTCCAAACCAAAGGAGACGAACAAAGCCCCCACACAAGCTGCCGATTCGGACCATACTTTGAAATGACATTTTGCTGCCAATGAATCAGTCCTGTTTCCAATTCAACACAAACGCAATCACCATACGCTCCCTGAAACCAGGCATACTTTTCACCCAGAACAGGCGTCGAGCGTGACGCATTCCCGTAATCAAGATTGCCAACCGCCGGCAGAATAACTTCCCACTGCAATTCGCCGGTTGCAGGATTCAGCGAAGAAAAAAAATCGAATTGATCAAGCAGGTCACGCCCCGCAATTAAACAATGTTTTTCATTGACTGCAATCCCCGCATGAGACGAACTCCCCAGGTCTTTCTCCCAAGCAAGCGGAAGTTTTCCGGGCAGTTTTGGGGGCAAATAATGGACGTGACCATCCCGTGAGTTACCCCGCCATTGTGTCCAGGAATCATCTACTTTTTTTTTACGGTTTCATTCGGCTCTACTTTGACGAAACCGGATTGAGATTCCAACGCGATCAGAATCTTTGCATTCAAACCCGTTTCCAGTAACGCATTCTCAATTTCGCTTTTCAGCGAATCATCAAGCCGCTTTGACACAAATGCGGTGACGAAAGGGACCGGTTTTGTTTCGCCGACAATACGCAAATCTCCTTTTTTAATCGTGCCACAGCCTTCCAGAAGAGGAGCAGCATAACTGGAAATGACCGCAGCCGTTTTATTCCCATCTCCCAACTCAACCACTTTGCACGCCCCATCGCTGCACGCCAAACTGACTTCCAGCTTGTCGGAAATCCTCACTCGATGAGACTTCAACAACTGGATCGCTGCCGCATGTTTTTCGTCACAATCTTCAGGACCGAAAAAGATACGATACTGATTCAAATCATCTACTCGTTTTGCAGGATCATCTTTACCAACGACGATTAAACCGGTCTGTGTTGTCTTGCCATCCTTGCCTGTTAAACGGGCAACCACTTCAACAGGCTCGCCAATTCGTTTTGAATCGAACCGCACGACAGAATCTTTTCCGATAATGACATCCGCCTGCTCAAACTTCTTGTTATCGGCTGCCAGCTTGAGTGATTCAGTGAAGATAACTTTCACCGGTCGTTTCAGTTTTAGCGAAAGGTAATCGCCCAGCACTTCATATTTCCGCTGGGCATAACCTTCGACACAGGGACAGGAAAGCGGTGCCGCGAGCGGATCCATCACCACCATCGTCAAAGGCGATTCCGCTTGAGTTGCCGAGATCGCATTGCCAAATCCAAACAACAAAAACGCCAGACTGAGCGACGAAAGATATCGTAAATTACAATTCATATTATAATTCCTAACCCGGCATAACCGGAAGAAAACAGAGATCAGACGAGCCGGGTCAGTGATGACCCGGGTAACTTTCGAGTGCCAATAGGTAGCCGATCTGTAACAGCAGAGTCACCAGGGGGTTAACACCCCCGGCTCGCCTTTACTACGTTTCATTACTTTTTTGCTGCATCACAATCACGTGTGAACGGGTTTTATCCATCATGTAAACGCGTTTGTGATCTGGCGTGACAACAATCGAAACATTTTTGCAGCCGGGAACCAAATCAACGGTGCCGATCAGTTCAAGATATTCACCATCCGATGTATATCGTTTGATGCGACCAACGTTCGATTCCGACGTATAAACTTCGCCGTTACCGGTGATGCAAACATTCATCGGGTTACAGCAACTGGAAAAACCATTGAGCCCGTCACGATCTTTCTTGCCGAATGTCTTGATCAGTTCGCCTTCACGGTCGTATCTGCAAACGCGATGCCGGGCGTTTTCAGCAACAAAAAGCTCTCCTTTACCCGCTCCAATGTGCATGTTCCCGCAACAGCCTCGCAAATTTGTCACAATCTTTTTCGGTTGGTCGAGCGAGTGTGATAACCGCCAGATGCAAAAACCGTAACCGCTCACATCGTAAGTGGCGACAAAAACATCTTCATTCGTCACAGCCAGCGATGCGACGGTTTTCTTTTGGTTGATCGTGCTGAGAACGCGTTGGTTAATCGTTTCGTCATCATCTTTGAGATACCGCTGATACATTTTGATCATCATCTCGGCTTGCTTCAAACGAGTTTTATCTGCTTTTGTTCGTTCCGCTTCCGGCTTTTTCTTAATCAGAGAGACCGACTTTTCCTGTTGATCAACATACTTCTGCATTCTCTCTTTTTGATCTTTGATTTGCTTAATCGTATCTTTACGGATAAGATCTTTACTTTCATTGATCAATTTCCCGTGAGGAAGTTCTGCAACAGCAAGCTGCTTTCCGTCGGCTGAAAGTTTCATAATTTTCTCATAACCGGCGACATAAACCGTGCCATCTTCTGCAACAAACATTGCCTGCGGAGCGACTTCCAAACTCCAGGTGGTGACAAGATTTCCCTCGGGGCTGTAAACGCGAATTTCTCCCGGTTGTATTTCGGTAACAATCTCCTCGCCCTCTTGCGTTGCTTCCCGCGTAATACGAGTTCCACCACATGCTGCCAGCAATCGCCCTTTGGAATCCAGAGCCAACGCATGCATTTGCACGTTCGTCCCTTGCGGCGTCTTTAATTTGATCAGCTTAATTTGCTCATGCGTGGAAGCAGGAATTCCCTTCTTATCAGGTTTCGTTTTTGCAGGGCCAAGCAGGGCTTTCAGAGAAGCACTGACCGGGTTCTTCGTTGCGGATTTTCCACGCACCCGTTTCGTCGCCTTCTCTGTTTTTTCGGTTGATTCTTCAGCGTGAATTGCAGTCACCTGAGAGACAAACAATACCGAAACCATCAGTCCTAAGACCAAACCACGAGCCGCCTGCGAACATCTCCACATGGAAAAACTCCTTTTGAATGAGGGGGAAACCGCACCATTGTTATCTTGTAACGATCTTCAGTGAATTGCTTTGTGCTCAAATGCAGAACGCATATTAGACAAGACGTAATTAATATACGAAAGATTATAAAAAAATGCGAGAAAATCCTATAATTCCAAAAAAACTGAGCAAATCGACATCACCATCGATTTGCTGCCAAGTATTCAATGTTGGCGTTTTAAGGCGAAATGAAGTATGTTCTATGCTACTAACGTTAAAAGTTTACGAACGGTGTGCAAATTATTTTCCCCGCGTCTCTCTGCGAACTCTGCGGTAAATCATATTGAATATCTGGTTGCGGCTATGCCGTGCTGGGAATTCGAAGTCGTAAGGAAACACCAATGGCAATCTCACTAGCACAGAATAAGACAACAGTCATGAAACAGAACATCGCTAAAAGAAAAATGGCAGACAAGAATCAGCAGGGCAGAAATTATCTTTCAAAGTATTTGATTCCCGTTTTTATGCTGGTCATTGCAGCGACTTCAATCAATTTTGTTTGTGCAGAAGAAACCTTTCAATTGAAGGTGGTGACGGATCGTGAAAACGCAATTTACGAAACCGGTCAACCAGCGACATTTCTCGTTACTCTCACGCAAGGAAATAAACCCGTTACCGCCGGCGAGGTTTCCTATATCGTAGATGACTTTATCACCGCCTACCCACCACCCAATAATTACCCGAAAGGAAAATTGAAAATTGGGGATGAAGCCAAAATCTCCGTATCATCAAAACAACCGGGCTTTTTGCGCTGCCGTGTTTCTTACCGAACGCCAGAGAACAAATTGATCCGGGCAACCGCCGGGGCAGGATTTTCTCCCTTGAAAATTCAATCGAGCCTACCCGTTCCTGACGACTTCGATGAATTCTGGACAAACCAAAAAACAGAACTCGCAAAAATTGCGATGAATGAAAAATTGACTCCCGTTAAACAGCCCAATGAATCGATTGAATGTTTCGATGTTCAACTTGCCTGCTTGGGCGGAGCCCCGGTTTCCGGTTATTTTACCAAGCCGAAAAATGCAAAACCGAAAAGTCTTCCCATCATTTTGTGGGTACACGGGGCAGGAGTTGGCAGTTCCAGTTTGGGTAATGCCGTTAAGGGAGCAACCGCGAAAATGCTTTCGATGGATATCAACGCACACGGCTTACCAAACGGAAAACCAGCCAAGTTTTATTCAGGTTTAAGAGCAGGTAAATTGAAGGGTTACCCATTTTTCGGCCGGGAAGATCGCGAAACAATGTACTTTCGAGGCATGTTTTTACGACTCGTGCGAGCGATTGACTTTCTCGCTTCACAACCGGAATGGGACGGACGTGTTGTCGCAGTCATCGGTCATAGCCAGGGAGGCGGACAGGCACTCGTTGCGGGCGGTTTGGATGAGCGAGTCACCTTTATCGCCACCGGAGTTCCTGCCATTTGTGATCACAGCGGGCGAGCCATTGGGCGAATTAACGGTTGGCCCAAACTTGTTCCAACTGAAACTGATGGCAAACCGAACGCGAAAATCCTACAGGCTGCTCAATACTTCGACGCCATCAATTTTGCCAGCCGATCTCGCGCCGATGCCATCATGAGCGTCGGATTCATCGACTCGACCTGTCCCCCTTCAAGTTGTTACGCTGCGTATAATCAACTCTCTGGAGAAAAACAGATCATCAACGAACCACTGATGGGCCACGCTGCACCAGCACACATTCACAAAGCATTTTTTGAAGCGATCAAAAAACATGTAAAGCAAACTCGATGAAGCCATTCAGTCATGCTGAACCAGGTCTCACAGAATCAGCCACCAATAGAATACATGGGGCGTTCTGGTTGAAGGAAGTTGGCGGTATTGATTTCGTGTCCTTCCTTTTTGGTCGCAATAGATTGCATCACGCGATCAATCAACAGATCCTCGCCAGCATCCGCTCGTAGTAATTCTCGAACATCAGTTTCCTGATTACTGAATAAACAGTTTCTGATTTTCCCCTCTGCGGTAAGCCGAAACCGATTGCATTGAGCGCAAAACGGTTTACTGACAGAAGAAATGAACCCAATTTTTCCTTGCCCATCAATAAATTCGTAACTTTGGGAAGGAGAGTTTTTTTGTGGTGCATCCACAGGTTGCAACGGGCTTATCGCTTCGGAAAGAACCTGAATCATCTTCTCCGCAAAAAGCACTTTCTCCCTTTCCCATCCCTGATCAGCATCCAGAGGCATATATTCAATAAAGCGAACTTCGATGCCGGTTTCGCGTGCGAAATGCCCCAGCGAAACAAGATCGTCTTCAGTCATTCCCTGAATCGCGACAGCGTTTACTTTGAGAGAGGGAAATCCGATTTTGCGGGCTGTCTTTATTCCAGCCAACACCTGATCCAGATTATCGCGGCGAGTATACTGCTTATATTTTTCACGGTCCAATGTATCCAGGCTGATATTGATGCGCCGCAAGCCTGCTTCAAATAGCCGTTCGGCGTGTTGCTCCAGCAGAATTCCATTGGTTGTCAGCCCAATCTGTTTCAACTCCGGTATTGAAGCAAGCTGCGATATCAACTGGTGCAAACCTTGCCTCACCAGCGGCTCTCCACCTGTTAACCGAACTTTCGTTAATCCACATCGTCTGACCATGCACTCCACAAATTGCGTAATTTCTTCGAAGCTTAACAGTTCTTTACGAGGAAGAAATTGCACATTCTCTGCTGGCATGCAGTAGAAACAACGCAAATTGCAACGATCCGTCACACTCACCCGCAAGTTTGTGTGGACTCGACCAAAAGAATCGGTCAACGGGCGGTAGTTATTCTGACTGCTGATATCACTGCTCCTGCTAGAACCAACAGCCATTATAAAGACCAGAAACCCTCATTTCTAAGCCCGTTTCACAGCAGTTCGGTTTATTCTGCTACTTATTATAGACAGGCTGGAATCAATTAACAGCGGAGAGAGCAGATAGAATACATGATTGTCCGATTATTTTCAGGCAACAAATAAGGATAATAGCGAGTAGAGACCCTTTTTTTAGAAAGGCGCATAAAAAAACCCTCAGCGAGCAACTCCATTTTCGCGTTGTAGCTAATAAAACTGATCTTGCAGAGTGGGTCAGGCTGCTTTATCAGGGGACCAAGGCTACATCCACGGCTCGTATGAGGGCGGCTGGTTAAACCTGTAAGTGATTTAACACTTAACTAAGAATATTATTTAAGCAGATGGCATGCCAAAAATATTGTCGTCATGTTGAAAACCAGGAGACAATACGAAAACCTGCCAATCAAACCTTATTTAATAGGTTATTTCAAGATAATATTTATTTCAGATGGAATTGGTATCATGTTACGAAAGAAGGAGTTGGACACTATTTCGGCGCTGAAATGGTAAAATTCGGCGCGTCGGCGCTTGCTTCGGCGCTGTCGACAGGTATATTGTGTCTACTGTTGATTGGGGTTTTCTATAGCTGCTCTTTACAAAATGGCTCATTAACCCCCTTGTTCTGATCTTATCTGAAATGTGCTGTTATGAAGAATAATGAGACTGTTTATTACCGTTTGGTAGTGGGGCTGCTTTCTGCATTCCTGGCGAGTTACTGTTTTTCAGTTTTGTTTTATGTCGCAACGAGTGCAGATGTTGGCTTACGGTGCTTGCTGACGAATGATGATTATGATTCTCAAGGGTTACAAATCAGGCGTTTTCTCATCAACGAAATTTCTTCTTCCGAAGATCTTCCCGCTGTTTTTGGTGAGTCCCCTGTCGAGGGTGATTTTTTGCTTGAGCTGGGCGACCAGCAGATCAGGTCGTTTAATGATTACGCACAGGCGATGAAGAAATTACGATCTGCCTGGCGAAAAGCGGGATCATTTGACAGCCGGGTTGAGAATGAAAATCCGATCGATATCGAGCGTTCCTATATCTCGCTGCCACCGGTAATCGAATATTTTTCTGATCAATCTGTTCAACGTAAGTATGTGCGTGTCAAATTTAAACAGTTTGCGACTGGCAACACAGCGCAATGCTGGTTAGGTATCCATTCGCTTTCATCAATTGATGTTGCCCTTTCAATCCTTTGGTGTTTATTGGAATTTGCCATTTTAGCGGTCGCTGCTTTATCATTTTATAATCGTCCGACTGACCATGCGGCTCGCCTGTTTTTTGCATTGAGCTTTTTCACTCTCCCTGCTTTTGTCGGCGGGTACTACTGGTGGGTTATTTCGGAAAGTCTGTTTCTTTCTATCCCCTTCCTGTACTGCGCAATCTTGCTTCCTGTTGTCACATTACATTTTTTCCTGAATTATCCGTCGCGTCATCTTGTCAGTGATCAGCACCCTTATTTAAGTTTGGCTGGCTTATATTTTATCCCTCTGTTTATGCTGGGGTTAATGACCGTATTAATGGGACTCGTTCATTTTTCCGGACCTGGTGCGGAATCGGTTCAATTGGCTCGGTCTGCTTTGAGTTGGATTCGGTATGCGGTTGATATTTACATCATGATTTCGTGCCTGTATTTTGCAGCCAGCGTTTATTTTGTGATCGATAATTACCGCAAATGCACTCAGCCAGCAGAGCAAAAACAGTTGCAGTGGATTTTGATTGCCTCGCTATTGGCTACCCCCCTGGTCTTTTACGCCGTCTACCTTTCCTTCGGAGATCGAGCTGGACTCGCCTTGGGAAAAGGCCGCATTCCGATGGTTGTGGTGAGTTTGCTGTTTATGACTGCGTACGCGATTGGGATTTTTCGTCACCGCTTAATGCTCCTTGATCAAATCATCAGCAAGCATGTCATTTATATGCTGATGAGCCAATCGGTCACGGTTGTCTATAGTTTAGTGATTGCGGTTGGGAGTTTGCTGACCGTTTATCGCGGGGCATCAGTGCCTGAGCAATTGCTGCCCTTTGCCTTTTTCCTGACCGTGATCATTTTAGCAATGGGGTGGGTGAAAGATCGGGTACAATCGGCGATTGATCGAAGATTCTTTCGTGAAAAGTATCGGTTGGATCGGGCGATGCACCAGATGAACTCGGTTGTTGCTAAAGTGGCTGATGTCCGTTCTCTGGCGGAGCACATGCTGCGTTCCTGCCGGGAAGTTTTGCAGGTTCGTTACAGTGCATTGTACCTTCGCGATAGTCGAACTCATCAATATGAACTGATTGCCTCGGTCGGAGGGACAGGACTGCCAGGGACATTCCAGCTCGATGAGGAATCCGAGGGGCAACTTCAACAGGCGGGGTCTTATCAGCGAATTGCCAGCTCATCCAAGCAGCATAGCTCTCATTTGCAACAACTGCATCGAGATTTCAATTCACAATTAATACACGGATTCGAAGTCGATGGGCAACTATCTGGGATCGTGTTGCTTGGCGCCAAAGCATCCTCTTCTCCTTTTAGTGCAGAGGATGTTACCTTTGTCGCGACGATCGGTCAAATGACAAGTGTGGCGCTGCAGTGCGTGCGGGTTCAGCAAAATGTTTCTCGATTGGATGTCATTTTGCAGGAAAAAGTACGAAAAATTGAAAGCCAGCAGCGTCAAATAGCAATTCTTCAACGGCAGGTTGCGGGGAATTTAACGGAAGAGGAAGTGATCGATCCGCCCAAGGTTTTCCAGGAACATCAAGATTTTGACCAAGGAGATATTTGTGGAAGCAGTCCTGCAATTATTCAGTTGATTAACTCGGCTAAGAAAGTTGCTGCGAGTGACAGTTCTGTGCTACTTCGTGGCGAAAGCGGAACCGGTAAAGAATTATTTGCACGGGCGATCCACCTTAACAGTAAGCGAAACAGCTCGCCGCTGGTCAGTGTAAACTGCGCAGCTCTTTCTTCTTCTCTGCTCGAAAGTGAGTTGTTCGGGCATGTGAAAGGAGCTTTTACCGGAGCTTATCAAGACGTGATTGGACGTTTTCAGATGGCAGATGGCGGGACGCTTTTTCTGGATGAAATTGGAGATGTCCCGGCTGATATTCAAGTGAAATTATTGCGAGTTCTGCAAGAGCGACAGTTTGAACCGGTTGGTAGCCGGGAATCTATTTCGGTTGATGTCAGATTGATTACAGCAACTCATCAGAATTTGGAAAAGCTGATCGAACAAGGTCATTTCCGAGAAGATCTTTATTATCGATTAAATGTGATCACGTTGCGTTTACCACCACTGCGGGAGCGGAAGGAAGATATTTTTGAACTCAGCCTGGAATTTTTGAGTGAAGCAACTCAGCAAGCCGGTAAACAGATTAATGAAATTGACGACCTCGCATTCCGAGCGCTACTTAATTACAACTGGCCCGGCAACATCAGAGAGTTGCACAACGCAATCCACCGCGCGGTTGTCCTGGCAGAAACCGATTGTCTTTTACTGGAAAATCTTCCGCTGGAGGTCCAGCAAAGTGGAACGCAATCGATTTCGACTGCACTGGAATCTCCCGTCAGACCTACTCAGAATAAATTGTTAACTTCCCCGGCGACCAGCCAGGTTTCCCCCAAAGTTTCTGATTTCACAGAAGCAGATTCTGATTCTGAAATGGACGAAAGAACGATTCTTCTGGAAGCCCTGCAGGCTAGTTCAGGTAACAAGTCCAAAGCCGCCAGAATGCTCGATATGCCACGAAGTACGTTTTACAGCAAAATGAAAAAATATGGTTTGAACGGCAGTTAAGCTTGGCGTACTCTCCTAAGGAGGGGGGGGAAATTAAAGGTGGTCAAATTAAAGGTGTCAGGAACCGTTTCCGGTGTAATTGTACGAAATTAAAGGTGTCAGGAACCGTTTCCGGTGTAATTGTACGAAAAACATGGTAAACAGGAAAGAAAAAGTGAGATAAAAACAGAATAATATACTAAAAATGAAATAAACGGTTCCTGGCACCTTTTCTCACAGCCCGTTTTTGCGTTGTGTGGAAATATAGCCGCGGATTCGGCAGAAGATCTTGCCTCCTTTTTTACTGCGGAAGGTGCCGGATATTTTTTGTCGCAA
>Ga0316208_1002608_pt1 | contig 14356 bp, 13 predicted proteins | sample 3monopyrite_MG_FD_204944 | JGI IMG/M metagenome (GOLD analysis project Ga0316208, IMG submission 204944) | Microbial mat bacterial communities from mineral coupon in-situ incubated in ocean water Damariscotta River, Maine, United States -... | ecosystem: Environmental > Aquatic > Marine >... | reverse complement strand
GTTTGCGCCAGGATTCTCAAGTCCTATTCCTGTTCTCTACCAGTGGTTCTGGCCCCATTCCCTCCCCGTTTGGCCCGATTGCCGTCGATCCCCAACCGCTCATGACTCCCTTCTTCCCATCCCAATTGGGAGAATTCACCTTCAGTACCTTCCTGCCAGTGGAATTCAGCGGGAGAACTCTATTTAGCCAGGCGGTAGAGCTCTATTCCGCGGGTGGTGGCACCCTGACAGATGCCGTGGCCCTGCCCATTCTCTAGCCAGGGGTCGACTGCCATACAAAAAAGAAACCGCCGCCAAGCCTAAGCTTGACGACGGTTCTTGTTGGCTACCCGACCAGGACTTGAACCTGGAATGTCTGGACCAAAACCAGATGTGTTGCCAATTACACCATCGGGTAAGGGCCGGGAATTCTAAGACTGCCGAGCGACTTCGACAAGGGCTAGCCCGCCCTGCTTTGCCTTAGTTCACTGGGGTCGAGGCCAGTGGAGTGAGGCCACCGATGGCCCGACGCAGGGCATCGAGCGCGTCGCGTACGGAGAGCTGCTGGACCACTGCCCGGCCGCCACGGGCATACTGCCGACGACGGAAGGTATGGACTTGGCCATCCGGACCGGCCAAGCCGATCCAAACCAGGCCAACTGGCTTGTCTTCCGTGCCCCCACCCGGTCCAGCTACGCCGGTGGTGCTCAACGCCCAATCGCAGCCACAACGCTCGCGAGCGCCCACGGCCATGGCAGCGGCGACCTCGGCAGAGACCGCGCCATGCGCCTCTAGGAGGCTCAGTGGGACGCCGAGCGATTGCACCTTGGCTTCATTGGCGTAAGTCAGGAAGCCGCCATGGAAGACCGCAGAGGCGCCTGGGACCGAGGTCACGGCAGCCGCAAGTTGCCCACCGGTGCAGGATTCGGCCACGGCCAAGCGTTGGTTCTTGCGCTTGAGCTGATCGACGACGACCTCGGCCAAACTTTGATGCCCTTCGCCGAAGACCACATCGCCCAGGCGTTGACGGAGTTCACCGAGGCAGGCATCGCGAACCTCCTTGGCACTTTGGCCACCCTCGGCACGCGCAAGAATCGACAGGCAAACTTTGTCGGCGCCAGCGGTGATGCCAAGCCGGGGATTACCGCCCTTTTCGAGCAGGTCGCGCATTTTGGATTCCACGACGGACTCCGGTGCGCCCACCGTATTCAACAAGCCATAAGCAAGGCTGCCATCATCGCCGCCAAACTGCTCTTCGAGGAACTCGATTAATCCACCCTGATGGAAGGTGGCGCCACATTCCCGCGGCGGCCCGGGCAGCGCAGCATAAAAGCCGCCTGCGGCCAGCGGGAGCAAGAACCCCCATGCGCTTCCGGCACGATTGGCCAGTGCGGTCGCGCCCTGCGGCATGCGCGCTTGTGCCATGAAGAAACTGGGCGGCTCCTGGACCTTGGATACGCGTTGATACAGCTGCGCCAAAGAGGTTTCCGCTTCGGTCGAAATGACCTTGAGCGGAACCTTGGCAAAGGCCGCAGCTTCGGCACGCACGCGGTCGTCGACCGTGGGGCCCAAACCGCCGGTGGACAGAATGAAATCGACTTTGCCGGCCAGTTCCTGCAGGACCGTGGTGAGCTCACCGGGAGCATCGCCCAAAGTGCGCATGCCGACGACATGAAAGCCGCGCAGCAGCAACTCGGTGGCAAAGGTGCCGGCGTTGGTGTCTCGTACACGGCCCTCGAGCAGCTCCTCACCGATGCTCAGTAAATAGGAGGTAGGCGCTTGCGGGAAGCTCATTTGCTTTGTCGACGTTCGCGCAGGGCGACGAGATGAATGCCCAGCTCATAGAGCAGAATCGTCGGCGCCGCCATGAGGATTTGGCTGAAGGGTTCCGGTGGCGTGAGCATGGCGCCCACGACGAAAGCCAGAAGGATGAAATGGCGCCGGTATTTGCGGAAGAACTTTGCACTGGCGAGACCGGCGGCGGAGAGCCCGGACATCATGATGGGGAGCTGGAAAATCACCGCCAGCGCCACCGTGAACATCAGGAACAGCGAGAAGTAATCGGAGAGCCGATAGCCCTGGTTGAAGAACTCCTGATCCGGCATGGCGTAGAGGTACTGCAGGATCGTTGGGATCATGAAGACATAGCCAAAGACGATGCCGATGCCCGCAAAGACCAGAGACCATGGCAGGAACTTCATGACTGCCGATTTTTCTTTCTTCAGTAATCCGGCGGCGATGAAGGACCAAATTTGAAACAACACAAAGGGCAATCCAAAGATGCTTGCCGTGAGCAAACTCACCTTCAGCGTGTAAAAGATGTCTTCTAACGGCGAAAGAATCTGCAGGCGACGCTCCACCACCATCGGTGGGTCTTGCGCGGCGAGGGCATCAATCGCTTGCAGGTGGGGATGGATAAAGAAGATCTTGAGTTGATCGCCAAAGCCCATCCAGCCAATCAGGAACAGAGCAAAGACGACGATGGCGGACCACATCACGCGCTTGCGCAACTCCTCGAGGTGGTCGCCAAAGCTCATGCGTGCACCGTCTTTTTCGGTGCCTGCATCTTTAGCGGTCGGCGGGGCCTCTGCCATCGTGGCCAGTATCGCAAAGCGGGCCATCGGCAACACCGATGACCCGCTCTGAGGTCAGGGCAAGCGCCCTGGACTGGACCTAAGTCCTACATGCCGATCCACTGCGACCAGTCGCGCAAAGGCACCACCGAGACGGAGTAGCTACTGGCGGACTTGAAGGAGTCCATGGTTTCCCAAGGCACGATGTCGCCGGTTTCTTCATCGAAGAAGGCGGTACCGAGCAGCAGGTAATCGGTTTCGTTGCTCACGCTGTTGCGCACCTGCACGCCAGCGCGGGCGAGCATGGCGGTGACATCGGCAGCGTTGTAGCGACCGAAGCCGTTACCGAGCAGTACTGCGATAGGCTCGCGGGAAGGATCGTAGAGAGCGTTAAGGATGACGTCGTCGGCACGAATCGGGTCGTACTTGTCAGCCATGGCCAAGATCGAAGCCTCGGCGCGGTTCTCTTCGACGCTGGTCACGCGCAGGCGACCTTTGACAGCCTTGGTCGAAGCGTTTTGTACTTCGAACTCCATGCCCGGCGCAATGCGGTCGAGCGAACCAAGGTCGATCCAGGCGCGGCCAAGTTCGACGTTGGCGGAGAGGATGGTGCCGTCGGCCAAGTCCACGCGACGCTCCACTCCGTTGAGGCGACTCGAAAGGATGTCGTTGCGCTGCGCGAGCACGGCGAGTTCCTTGCTGAAGTCACGAGCTTGCGAATCGTTGATGGCGCGCTGCTCGGTGATTTGACGGTTGGCGTCGCGGAGTTGGTCGCGAAGACCATCACGCTGACGCTCCAAGGTGGCAATCTGACCTTCCTTGGCGTTGTCGCTGTCTTCCTTGTCCTTGCGCAAGGTAGCGATGGTCGCGTCTTTCTCGCGCATCGCGGTGATGTTGGCCTGCTTGCGCGAATCCAAGTCGGCGCGCAGCTGGTTCACTTCGGTCTGCAGGGCGTCGCGCTGACCAACCACTTGGTTGTACTGAGCGACCACTGGGTTGACCACGTCTTGAAGCTTGGTCACCGAAGTGGCGTCGAGCTCGAAGCGGGCAATCAGTTCGTTGCGAGCAGCTTCGATGGCGGCAGGCGAAACGAACTCGCCACCTTCATCTGCGAAGCCAAGAGCTTGGAAGTCTTCACGACGCTGGGAACGAAGGGTGTCGGCCGTGGCACGGAGAGTATCCGCATCGGTGACAAGGCCTGCGTTCTTTTCTTCCAGTACGGTGATCTGATCACTCTGGAGGAAAGCCATGCCGGCAGCAAGGAGGGCAATCACCGTTACGGCGATGAGCCACATGAGGCTGACTTGGGCAGCTCCGCGGTTGTTTCGAGACATCAGGGACCTCTTCGGCGTTTGGTCTAGTTCACCAGGTAGTGCCCGAGATGAGCGCTGGCGAGAAGGGACGTTGGGGACGACGGGTGTGCCACCAGGGTGACACAGGGTTCAACTCGACCAAAAATGGCCGAGACGGAATCTAGCGCCCGCAACAGGTGCGGTTGCCGCTTCCGTGAGAGTCATTTTGTACGCGTGCCTTGCCGGGGGGTCAAGGTGGCAGGAAGATGCCCCCATGCCATCTACGGCCCCCGCCGCCCCACTTCGGGTCCTTGGCCTCACTGGAGGCGTGGGTGCAGGCAAGTCGACCATCGCCCATTGGCTCGCCGAAGAGCTCCCCGGCACGGTACTCGATGCCGATGCCATGGTCGCCTCACTTTTCGAAAAAAAGTCGGTTTTAGCCCGGTTAAGCGAGCTTTTTGGGGCTGAAATCCTCGAGAAATCGGGGCAATTGAACCGCCAAGCCCTGGGCCAGCGCGTGTTTCAGAAGCCTGAGGCGCGGCGCGAGCTCGAAGAACTCCTGCATCCTCTAGTCCGCCTAGAACTTGCCGAGCAGCTGCAGAAACTTGCCTTCGACCGGCCCGATTCTTGGGTGATTTTGGACATTCCCCTCCTCAGAGAGGGCGGGCTCGACAGCCTTTGCCAGGTGGTGATCCATGTCGTGACCTCCAAAGAAGAGCGTTCGGCCCGTGCCATGCGCCGCCACGGCTGGGATTTGGCCACCTGGGAGGCTCGAGAAGCCGCGCAAATGCCAGAGCAAGAGAAATCCGCTCGCGCCGATTATTTGATTTCCAATGGCGCAGAACATGCTCTTGGCAATGAGCGCGACCTTCCGTCTGCATTGGCCGAGGCCCTCGAGGCATTGCGGCCGCAAGATTTGGGCCCTGAGCTGGCCGCCTTGCGTGCGGAAGCCCAAGAGCCCGACGCTTAAGTCCGTGCTAGGATGCGGGCCTTCTGGGAGAGTGTCTCCCCTGGCGCGCCGCGGCCTCTCGCCGCCCCCTCCGCCTAACCCTTCCGCGTGACCGGATTATCCCGTCCCGGAACCCCTCGCGACCCCAATGGCCGAACAACACACCCGTCGCCGTAATCGGCGCCGTCGCCGCCGTAAGGACTTTCGCCCGTCCAACGGCAATGCTCCCGTCACCCTAAACCAGCTGCCACCGCGGCCGGAAGAGGAATGGACGACCAAGAGCGTGAAGTCCTTTGCGACCAAACGCAAAAAGCAGGAGCTCCACCTTTCCACCTACTTGCCACTGTCCTTGCCAGACTTGCAAGACTTGGCAGAAAAAGTTGGTGTCGAAGATGCGCTCGGCTTGCAACGCGGCACGATCTTGCGCCGCTTGATTGGCACCGCCATGGAAAATGAGGGCGTGTTCTTCGCCAAAGGTTTGCTCGAAGTCACCAGCGAAGGCTTTGGTTTCGTGCGCCACTTGGTCAACGACTACACCGTCAACAACGACACCGATATTCTGCTTCACCCCGAGCTGATCGAGAAGCATGGCCTGCAGGCTGGGCAATTGGTGAGCGGCGTGTTGGCTCCTTTAGCCGAAGGGGAACATGCCCCGCTGGTGATGCACGAAGTGCTCACCGTCTTCGGCGAGGATCCTGAGAAACAGTTTGCCAACGCTCCCTTTAGCGATTTGGTGCCGCTGTACCCGGAACAACGACTGACGCTCGAGACCGACAAAGATTTGGTCGAAACGCGCATCGTCGATTTGATTTCGCCCATTGGCAAGGGCCAGCGCGGTTTGATCGTGGCGCCACCGCGCACAGGTAAAACCGTCTTGCTGCAGCTGATCGCCAATGCGATCACCGCAAACCACCCGGATTGCCACCTGATCATCTTGCTTGTCGACGAGCGCCCCGAAGAAGTCACCGACTTCGAGCGCACGGTCAAGGGAGAGAATCGCGAGATTGCCGCAAGCACCTTCGATGAACCCCCAGAGCGCCATATTCAGGTCGCGGAGCGAGTCATCGAACTGGCCAAGGCTCGCGTCGAGCAAGGCCAAGATGTGATTGTGTTGTTGGACTCGATCACGCGTTTGGCGCGCGCCTACAACAACGTCGCCCCGTCCAACTCCAAAATCATGACCGGTGGTCTGGTGTCCGATGCCCTGCTTAAGCCCAAGCGTTTCTTTGGCGCGGCGCGCAACATCGAAGACGGCGGTTCACTGACGATTTTGGCCACCGCCCTGATCGACACCAACTCGAAGATGGACGAAGTCATCTTTGAAGAGTTCAAAGGTACCGGCAACATGGAGCTGGTTCTGGATCGTCAACTTGCGGACCGCCGCGTTTGGCCGGCGATTGAAATCAATCGCTCGGGCACGCGCAAGGAAGACCTTCTGTTTGGCGACGGTGAACTGAAGCGCGTGTACTTGCTACGCAAAGTACTCAACGAAATGAACCCAGTGGAAGGCATGGAGTTGCTGGTGCAACGCATGGAAGCCTCTGAAAACAACGTCGAGTTCTTGGCGAATCTCGCTGCTGGTTAATGACCGCACCGCGCACACGCGTGCTGTTCCTGCTTCCTTGCCCTTTGGAAGAGCACCGAGGCAACACCACCACGGCCACTCGTTTGACCGAGGAACTCACGCGTCGTGGTTACGAGATCACACAGCGTGAAGCGTCTTCGGTATCCGTAGACGACGAGCCGAACGCCGACTTGATTGTGGCTTTTCATGCCACCTTGAGTGGCCCGCAGGCGGCCCAGTTGGCCAAGGCGTGGAAGGTCCCGCACCTGATTTTGTTCACCGGCACCGATTTGAACGGCAAGCCAACGGCGCAAAGCACGGAGCTTCTACAACAGGCCGATGCCGCAGTCGCCCTTGGGCGTAGTGCTGCACGTCGGGCTCGAGACCTGTTCCCCAATCTCGGCGATCGCTTGCACACGATTGCGCAAGGGGTCACGCCGATTGCCTACCGCCCTGGCTTGCGCTTGCCCGACACGGCGCCAGCGCATGATTCGGCCACCCCCATCGTGTTGTTGCCTGCTGGTTTGCGTGCGATCAAAGATCCCATGCGCGCCATCGAGGCGCTCACTCCCTTGCAGCGCGAGATTCCTGATTTGCAACTTTGGTTCCTGGGCCCAGTCCTAGAATCAGCTTGCGGGGAAGCTCTGACCACCAAGGCCGAGGAACTCCCATGGGTCCACGTCCTGGGTGCACATCCTCGCGCCGACCTGCTGCCGTTCTATCGCCGCGCCAATGTGGTGTTGAGTACCAGCAAATCGGAAGGCGGCGCACCAAATGCCCTTCTGGAAGCGGCCCTCATCGGTCGCCCGGTGTTGGCCAGCTCGATTCCGGCGCATCGTGAATTTCCTGGGCCCGAGCATTGCTTCCGTGATGATCGCGAGCTGCGCAAGCGCCTGAGAGAAATCTTGGACCAGCCAGACCAAGCCATGTTGGCGGCGCGCAAGCTTCAGGAAATCGTGCGTCAAGCTCATTCGCCAGCAGCAGAGTCTCTGGCTTGGGACCGCCTGCTGCGGCCCATGCGCCCTGCTCAGGCCTAAGCGCGGGCAAAAAGATAGCCGACGGCTCCGAGGAGCCATCGGCAGGACCCTAGCCATTAGGGTGGAGGCATGCTTCTTTCCCCCTCTCTAAGGCAGGTCCGCGCAGCATCAGCACGCGGACAACCACCATTAAAGCCCTTTCGGGCAGGGGTTACGCGAAATCAGGCTAAGCCCTTGTCGGTCAGGTAGTGCTGGGCATCGAGGGCCGCGGCACAACCCATGCCAGCGGCAGTGATTGCCTGGCGATAGAGCGGGTCATGGACATCGCCCGCGGCAAACACGCCTTCGACGCTGGTGCGCGTGCCATTAGTCACAGTGAGATAGCCGACGTCATTGCGATCGAACTCTTCGCCGAGGAATTCCGTGTTGGGCTGGTGACCAATCGCCACAAACAGGCCCTCGCAGGCAAAGGTTTCCTTGGTGCCGTCTTGGGTGTTCTCCAAAACGACGCCATTGACTTTGTTGTCTTCCGCTTGGGTGATGTCCACCACTTGCTGCCACAGCTTCCATTCAATCTTTGGATGATTCTGCGCGCGATCAATCATGACCTTGGAGGCGCGAAATTCTTCGCGGCGATGGATGACGGTGACCTTGGTGGCGAAACGGGTCAGAAACAGCGCTTCTTCCATCGCGGTGTCGCCACCGCCAACGATGGCCACTTCCTTGTCCTTGAAAAACGCGCCATCGCAAGTGGCACAAGCGGACACGCCAGAACCCATTAATTTTTTCTCGATATCTAGACCGAGCAGCTTGGCCCGTGCGCCGGTCGCGATCACCACCGCATGCGCCTCATAGCTACCGCCCATTTCGTCTTCGAGAACGAAGGGGCGCTTACTGGTGTCGATGGACTTGATGTTCTTGTACTCGATCATTTCCGTGCCAAACTTGGCTGCCTGAGCGCGGAAGCGTTCCATCAGTTCCGGGCCCATGATCCCGTCGGGGAAACCAGGGTAGTTTTCGACGTCGGTGGTGGTGGTGAGCTGGCCACCAGGCTGCATGCCTTCAAACAACAACGGGGAATAACCCGCGCGCGAGGCGTACAGGGCGGCGGTGTAGCCGGCCGGGCCGGATCCAATGATGGCGATGTTGTGGGTCATGGGTCGGTTATTGTAGGGTCGATTCCCAAGGCACTCCACGCCTGAATTTCAACGATTTCGCCACTCATGTCCTCCCAACCTCCCTTTGCGCTCGACCGCGAGACGCTTGAGCGAGAAGCCCAGATGAGCTTCTTCCGCGCAGGGGGGCCCGGTGGACAACATCGCAATAAGGTGGAAACCGGAGTGCGGCTGTTTCACCCTCCAAGCGGGATTCGCGTTGCCGCAACAGAACGGCGCAGCCAATCGCAAAATCGCGAGCTTGCCTTTGAGCGCCTGGCTGCGGCGCTGAAGAAGCGCAACTTCAAGCCCAAAAAACGCGTGGCGACCAAGCCAACCAAGGCTTCGGCCAAACGACGCATCGAGGCGAAGAAGCAACGCGGCGACACCAAGCGTCAGCGGCGCACGCTGGACGACTAGGGCTGGAGCCGTGCGCCTTTAGCGCGCCAGATAGGCGAGCATGCCGACGGCAACGATCGCCACCACCAAACTGAGGCCTCCGCCCACGCGCAGGAAATCCTTGGTGCGGTAACCGCCAGGGCCTTGCACCATCAGGTTGCACTGATGCGCGAAGGGCACAATGAAGGCGCAGCTACATCCGAAGGAAACGGCGAGCAAGACTTTGGCAATCGGCATATCCAAGGCCATCGCCGCGCGCGCCGCCACCGGCGCCAAGATGACCGCCGCGGCGGCATTGCTACTGGTGATGCTGACCAAAGCAGACATCAGGAATAAGCCGCCCAAGATCAATACGGGACCGAGCACCGAAGATTCTTCGACCAAGGCTTGGGCCACGAGATCGGCGACGCCATGTTGTTCGAGTGCAGCGCCTAAGGGCAGCGTGCCCACAATGAGTGCCAACACCTTCCAATCCATATAGCGGCCAGCTCGATCCGCGGGAAGGCAGCCGGTCAAGATCATTAATAACGCGCCACCGAGTGCGCTCATGGCTAAAGGTGCCCAACCCAAAAGCGGAGGCATGAGGGCCGCGGCCAAACACAGCACCGCCAGTGGGGCTTTGCGGAAATCGCGGACATCGCGTGGAGCGGCGACCATCAGCAGGTCATCGCCACCCTGAAGATGGCGCACCTTATGCAGCGGGCCCACCAACAGCAGGGTGTCGCCCGCCTCAAGGGCTTGGATGGAAGGGTCCCCTTCTAGGCGTTCTTTGTCGCGCCAAATCGCCAACACATTGAGGCCGTGGGCACGGCGAAAATTGAGTTCACGCAAAGTGGAGCCAATCATGTTCGACCGCGGCACGACAATCGCTTCGGCCAAGGCAAAGCCATGATCCAACACTCGTTCCACCTGCTTGCCACCGGCGAGACCAATGCGCGTTCGGGTGTCTTCGGCCAAACGCCAAGCCTCGACTTCGGGGCCTTCGAGATAGAGCTCGTCTCCTTTGCGCAGGCGCACATCGGGGCTCGGCTGACTCCAGCGCTCGCCGAAAGTTCCAGGCCGCATCATCGCCACTGCCGAAAGACGGTAGTTCTTTCCAAATCCGCCTTCAGCCAACGTTTGGTTGCGCAGTGTCGAATCTTTGCCCACACGCAAACGCACCAGCTGCCCACTCAACTCATAGCGCGCCAACAACTGCTCCGGCATGGCGCCTCGGCCCAAGGCAGCGACATCGACCTGACCATCCGCGGGCAACAAGCGCCGCCCAAACACCAACAGATACAAAATGCCGGCAGCACAAATCGGAAGTCCGACGAGGGCGAAGTCGAACATGCCATAGGGTTCGCCGGTTGTGCGCTCGAGATAATCGGACAACAGCAGATTAGAGCTGGTACCAATCAGGGTGAGGTTGCCTCCGAGAATCGCGGCGAAACCGAGCGGCATCAGCACGCGGCTGGCGGGGCGGCCAGAGCGGCGCGACATGGCGATCACCACCGGGAGCATGACCGCCACCGTGGCGGCGTTGCTCATGAAGGCGGAAAGGATGGCCACCACGGTGCACACCCAAACCAAAATGCGCGTTTCCGAGGAGCCGCCGAGGCGTTCGACCAAGCGCGCCAGCCAAGCGGCCACTCCGCTTTCCTGGATGCCTGCACTGAGGACGAAAACCGCGGCAATGGCGATCACCGCATGGTTACCGAAGCCAGCCAAGGCCACCGAGGCCTCGGTGATGGTGCCGGTCAGCATGAGTGCGACCGGAATCGATAACGCCACCAGTTCGAGGCGAATCTTCCGCGTCAAAAACAGGATGGCAGCGACGACCAAAATCGCCAAGGCTGCCCAGCCATGCGTGCTCACTGGGAGCTCCTAGGGGCCTCACCCCATTCTTCGATGACGCCATAAGCCCGGCGTACATGCGGAATGGTGATCGAACCGCCGACGACCATCGCCACCTCGAGTGCTTCGCGAATCTCATCGTCGCTCCAGCCGGCTTCATGGCTCTGTTGCAAGTGATAGGTGATGCAATCATCACAGCGCAGGACAGCAGAGGCGACCAACCCTAAAAGTTCCTTCTGACGTGCCGGCAATAAGCCGTCGCGGTACGTGGCCTGGTCGAGGTTGAGAAAGCGTTTGGTCGTGCGTCCACCTTTCTCAAGCATGAGATTCATCAATCGTTCACGCTGCTGTTCGAAACTTTCGGCATCGGCCATGGCTGAAGTCTATCAGTCGCGCTTCGCCGCCCATAATGCCGCCATGCTTTGCGCTTGGGGTTGGCGTGCAAGGAGTTCCCAAGCGTCGCCGGCATCGACGTGGCCAGGCGTGAGCACCCGAAGGTACCAACCGGTCCAACCTTCTCTGCCCATATGTGCGGCGAAGTCGCGACGCTCCCACACCTTGTTCAAGGTGGCACAAGGCTGACGGGGTTTGGTGACCTCGACCACCGCTTCGCCGACACGCACCTGATCCCCAGCAAATACCTCGGATTCGAGTAAACCCGAAGTGGTGAAGTTCTCGCCGAAACTCCCATAGGGAAAGGCGTCAGCATCGAGTTGGAGCCATTCCCGCCAAGCCGTGTAGTACTCCATCGGATATACACAAAGGGCTTGATCCTCATGCCCATGGTATTTGCGGTCGGCGCATTCATCGCCCGCCAGACCGCGGGGGCCCAGCCAAACGCGAGTCGACACCGGCTGCTTGCACAAGGCCGTGCGCAGCGTCTCACCGCCTCGGGAAAGCTCCACCACGGGAGAAAGCAAAACGGCATGCAGGTGTGCTGTCGCCATGGCCTTAGGATAGCTGCATGGCCTCTGCCCGCACCGTTCTCGTCACTGGCGCTTCCACTGGCATCGGTCGCACAGTTTGCCTCGACCTTGCCGCGAGAGGGTGGCGCGTATTTGGCAGCGTCCGCCGCGAGCAAGATGCCGAGGCCTTTGCGGCAGCGACTCCGGCCGACGCCATCCCGATGACTCCCCTGCTGTTCGATGTCACCGACCGTACCGCCATCGATCACGCCAAGGAGAAGTTGCAGGAGCTCCTCCAAGGCGAGCGCCTACATGCCCTAGTCAACAATGCCGGTGTCGCGATTGGCGGCCCTTTGGCCTATTTGCCAATGGAAGACTTCGAGCGCCAGATCGCCATCAACCTCACCGGCGTATTGCATTGCACTCAGGCCTTCCTGCCACTGATGCGCGGCGGGCCCTCGCGGCTGATTCAAGTGTCCTCGATTGCGGGCAAGGTGGGTTTTCCGCTGCTGGGCCCCTACCACGCCAGCAAGCATGGCCTTGAAGGCATGAGTGATTGCCTGCGCATGGAACTAAAGCATTTAGGGGTCGATGTCGTCCTGATTGAACCCGGCCCTGTCCAGTCCGAAGTTTGGCAAACCGCAAAGACTCATGCCAAAGAGACGGAGAAGCGCTTACCCCAAGAAGCTTTCGCTGATTACGAGCGCATGATGACCCAAGTCGCCAAAGCAGCCGCGAAATCGGAACAAAGTGGGGTGCCCGCAGAGGAATGTGCCAGAGTCATCCGTCGAGCGATAGAGAGTTCACGCCCTCGCACCCGCTATGCGGTGAATCGCTCCGGCAAGGTTCTGCTTTTTCTCCGCCGTTGGTTGCTCAGTGACCGCATGATGGACCGCATCACTTTGAAATCCCTCAAACTATAAACAACATTTCCGCTAGCTCCTTGCGCCATTGCCAAGGTCGCCGTAAGGTTTCGGCCCATGGCCAAACGCCGCAAGAAGAAGAAGACTAGCCGGTTCAGCGCAGACACTGCCGACCGTTACGAGCTATATGAAGGTTCGGTGTACATGCCGGAAGCCGACCATGACTTCTTGGTCAAGGTTTATCGCCAAGCGCATAAGCGTCGGCCGATGCGCCTGCGGGAAGATTTTGCCGGCACCTCGCAGCTTTCCGCACTGTGGGTGAAGAAGCACCCAGAGGCCGAAGCATGGGCCGTGGACCTCGATCCAGAACCCATGAAATGGGGCTACGAGAAGCACATCGAGCCGCTCGGAGACAAGGCCAAGCGCCTCAAGCAGTTGGAAAAGAATGTGCTCGAGGTCAAGACCCCCAAGGTCGACGTCGTCACCGCCTTCAACTTCAGCTATTGGATTTTTGAGGAGCGCAAAATCATGCTCGAGTACTTCCGCAAAGTGCACCGTGTGCTGAATGAAGGCGGCATGTTTGCGGTAGACCTCATGGGCGGCCCTGGCGCACAGTCCGAATGCGAGGAAGAGCGCGAGGAAGACGGTGGTTTCACCTATGTCTGGGAGCAAGAGGCCATGGATGCCATCACCCATCACATGGACTGCCACATCCACTTCGCCTTTGATGATGGCACGCGCATGGACAACGCCTTTGATTACAGCTGGCGGTTATGGAGCTTGGCCGAGCTGCGCGACATCATGTACGACGCCGGGTTCACCACGGTGGACACCTACTGGGAAGGCACCGATGAAGACGGCGAAGGCGACGGCAACTTCCGCAAGAAGAAGCACGCCGAAAACGAGGAGACCTTTATTGCCTACCTCGTGGCTTGGAAAGACCGCTAGGTTTCTCCCTGCCTACTGAATCGGGATCTCGAAGAAGCTCATCATGGCCAGGCCGCGCGCATTGCGGATCCATTCCGGGCTGTTGTAAGCGTGACCTTGGAAACTCACGCTCGCCGCCTGCGAAGGCCCCGATAGCGTGACCAAAAGTCGATTGCCCACGGCACTGACCGACTGCACATGGGTGCCATCGCTGACGGTCAAGGTACTCCAGCTGTTATAGGGAACGCTGAGTGGTGAAGTGACATTGCGGAAGTCCAGGTAAAGCGAATCCTGAGCCGGACTAGCCCAAGTTGCGGATTGGATATCGGGCGGATCAACATCGCCGGGAACCGGGCGACCGTAGACATGCTTGGCCACGCTCGGCACCAAGTCTTCGGCCAAACCCAGATAGCCCTGGTCGCGGAAGTGGCAACCATCGTGGCGCAAGAGCCCATTCGCCGTGGCCTGATGCATATTCGGGTAAGCCAAGGGCAACTTCCGCTGTTCATCGCGCAGCTCCAAACTCGGCGACCCGCAACCGCGGCGCACCTGGATCAGCCACAGGTTTTGAAGCCCTGGGAAATCCTGGCGCCAGTCCTGCAGGAGGTCTTCAAAGCCGCTGAGCCAGCCCTGCGCATTCGCGCCATCGGACTCGCCTTGATACCAAAGTAGAGCACGCGCCGCCGTCGCCACTTGCGCTTGCTGAGCGCGCCACAACAGCCGCCCATAAATGGTGTCGAGGTTGGTCGGATTGGCGGAATCTTTTTGATGCTGAGCCACCGTGGTGCCGCCGACGGCTCCATTCAACAGGGCCACGGGCATGCCGTTCTCTTGCACGATGCGACGCGCCAAATGCAAAGCCCATACCCCCACCGCAGCGCTGTCGTCTTGGGCCTCGCCATCGGCCAAATACCAACTTTGATCTGCCGCGACCACAC
>Ga0316208_1002606_pt1 | contig 14370 bp, 11 predicted proteins | sample 3monopyrite_MG_FD_204944 | JGI IMG/M metagenome (GOLD analysis project Ga0316208, IMG submission 204944) | Microbial mat bacterial communities from mineral coupon in-situ incubated in ocean water Damariscotta River, Maine, United States -... | ecosystem: Environmental > Aquatic > Marine >... | reverse complement strand
ACCAGTTTCCAATCGGTGCTGCGGATCATTGTCATAAACTGAGTGCCGGTGAGGATGCCATCCTGCGCCTGCTCGGCGTAAACGAACTCCCGTGGCGACCACGATTTCGATTCAATCGCCGGCAATAACGACTTCGCTTCCAACCCTTGCGGCACTTCCGCCTGCGCCATTTCGAGAATCGCGGGACCAATATCCATCTGCTGGCAAAGGCCATCGATTGTTTTCCCTTGCGCGAATCGTCCGGGAGACCAGACAACCAAAGGCATTTTTGTAATCGTATCGTACATTGTCCATTTTTGGCTATGACCATGATCGGTTAAACAATCACCATGATCAGAAGTAAAAATGACGACCGAATTTTCAAGATACCCTTTTGTTTCGAGTGTCTGCAGAATCTTGCCGATTTTTTCATCAATCATCGTGACATTTGCCAGGTAATAAGCTCGCTGGCGGTGACGCTGCTGTTCGGTTGGATTCAAATCCAAAACGACCGAATCGTGATCGACTTCCTGATTATGTTGACGTAATATTTTGAATGGTTCAGGTTGTTGTTCGAGTTCCTGTTGCGAAACCGGAAGTAGCGGGAGTTCCTTTTTCAAATAAGATTCTGCGTAACGCGGGATCGGATCGTAAGGGGGATGCGGTCCGGGGAAGCCGATTTCCATAAACAACGGTTCGGTGACAGGTTTCGATTCGAGCCACCAGCACGCCATCTCTCCCACGAACATATCGCTGTGCAAATCTTCGGGAAGATTCCAATCGAACGCGCCCAGGGCATCGCGGTAATCGTCTCGCTGGCGATACAGTTCCCGCTGTTGTTTGACGTGTCCGCGAATCCGAATTGCCTTGTCCCATTCATCGAAATAAAAGCGTTCTTCCAGATAGCGATCTTTGTTTTCGACGACATACCGTTCGTGAAACCCGAGTGGTGTATCGTAAGGGTAGCTGTGCATCTTGCCGATGTTGATGCAGCGATAACCGGATTTGGCAAGTTGCTCGATCCAGGATCGTCGCCAAAGGTCTGCGTTTTTCAGGATACCGGTTGTGTGAGGATAGTACCCGGTAAACAGACTCGCCCGAGCCGGGGCGCAAGAGGCAGCCGTAATAAAACAGTTGGTGAAAGTGACGCCTTCATTCACCAGGCGGTCCATGTTCGGCGTTTCCATAAACGGAAAACCGAGAGCAGCAATCGTGTCGAAGCGTTGTTGATCAGTGATAATGAAAATGATATTTGGACGCTGAGACATACGTGAATTTCTATCGATACTTTTCAGGCAGACAGCTCAGACAGACAGGAATGTCTGTACTCCGGATTATTTGATCGGGTCGTAGCCGTATTTTTCCAAAACGAATTTCATGCGAGTGTTGACAACTTCTGCCAGCGCGGGATCTGTTGGGAATTCGTTCTTCTTATATTCCTTGATACCGGCTACATACTTTTCGATTTTTGGTTGCACTTCTGTAAAATCGGGAAGCGACAGGTTTTCATAAATTTTCTGCATATTGCCGAGGATATCTTTTTCCAGATCCTCGAATCTTACTTCATACAAATTTCCCTCGGGGATCAGATTTTTATCTGCTTCGTAAGTTTGAACGCATTCTTCAAACGCCTGATAAACCAGTTCTTCATGACTTTCCAGATTCACTTTACCCAGCGCATTGGTCTCGAACATGGTACTCCGCATATGATGTGTCGAGCGGAGAATGTCGTAAGGGTGCCTGTGAATGTAAACAAACTTTGCATCCGGGAACATCTCTTGCAGGATTTCCACCCGATACGTATGAGATGGTGATTTCAAGATAATCGGTTTGGGATTGCGAATGGTCAGCTTTTTCATAAACAGAGTCAGTGCCTCTTTCCAGGCTTGCCGTTCTTCTTCCGGAATTTTCTTCAAGTCGAAGTAATCGACGTATCGTTCCCGATGTCCCTGGAAAGCAAGATTTCGGTAAGGAGAATAAGTCGTCATATTCAATAGCGCAAATTCATCTTCCTGAGGTAGATCCCAGCCCGTTTTCATGTTATCCATCGGGCGAATTTTGGGAATTAACCAGCCTGTCAATTTCGACATCACTGTTTCGGTTGTTAGAAAATGATGCGGAAAGATACATTCGTACATATTCGGGTACGTGTAGCGATCATCGAGCGTCATCAAATTATGCAGCAAAGTAGTGCCGCTGCGCCAATGCCCGAGAACGAAAACAGGGGGTTGGATTTCGGTTTGCTTGATTTTCGTTGAAAAACGAGCATTTTCTGCCACATTCCAGATGGAATTATGTACTGTCATAAACAGAGTGGGGATAATTTTATGCGCTTGGGACCAGTGCAATTCTGCCCCCACGCTTAATAATTTACGAAATTCCCGAACACGCATCCCGTGCCAGATGACCAGCCCCCGTTGAGAGTGGCGAACCGGTTTCGGTTGTTTTTTTGATGTCGTAGCAGCCATAACGTTCTTAAGATCTCTATTACTAACGGTTAATTTCTTTGCGGTTTTCGCAATTTCTCAAGGTACTCTTTGGGTTATGGCTATCAAAATGAACCAGGCGAGCTGGGTAACTTTCGGGCTGGAATCCTTCCCAAAATTCAGGGAAATTCGATGCCATCCTTGTGAAATGATTGATTGCAGATTCTTTGATGTGATTCAGTGGCGAAACAGAACTGACCATGATATGCTGAGCTTGTGGTCCTAGACGACTTCGCCGCCGTTATCACAGAAAACGTACTTGTTGTATCGGCTTACTCGCTCAAGTTACATCAATTCTCTTATCTTTCCTACCGAGGAGAACTCAATGCGTCGAAATTTTCTGCTTCTGTTCAGTGCAATGGTAATATTTTCTCTGTCAAATAATGCCCAGGCTGGCGAAAAGGGCTGGAAATCGCTAATGGATGGTAAAACATTCAAAGGTTGGAAAGCGAACGAGAATAAGGAAAGCTGGAAAATTGAAGAGGGCAGTTTTGTCTGTCATGGTGAACGAAGTCACCTGTTTTATGTCGGCGACGATAAACCGTTCAAGAACTTTGAGTTCAAATGCCAGGTAAAAACGCTTCCCCAAAGTAACGCGGGGATCTATTTTCACACCAAATATCAGGATACCGGCTGGCCGAAATATGGGTATGAAGCCCAAGTCAACAACACGCATCACGACCCCAAAAAAACTGGTTCCTTGTACGCTGTCAAAAACGTTTTTGAAGCTCCTGCCAAAGATAATGAGTGGTTCGATTACTACATTAAGGTTGAGGGCAAGCACATTCTGATTGTCGTTAACGGTAAAACCTGTGTTGACTGGACCGAACCTTCGGACAGAAAAACAGGAGAAGATTTCACTCGCATTTTGGATCAGGGAACATTCTGCCTGCAAGCACACGATCGGATTAGCAAAGTCTATTTCCGCAACATACAGGTAAAACGGCTTCCATAACAGAAGCCGTGGCAACCATCGGGATTATCCGGCTTGTCTGTCTTTATCGCCTGACCGGCATTTCGAAGCGTTCCTCCGAGATCACTTCCCGTGCTGTTGTAGCAGGCGAGCGGCGAGTACGGTTCTTCCAGGAAGAGGTGGACCAGACAGGCCAGTTTTCTGTGACGCTGTGCGAAACATCCTGAAAAATTGTTGCGAGTAATTCGGGGGTAATCTCTTTATTGGGAACCGTTTTTTCCAAAAGAAATCGCCCCGTTTGTTTACTGTAGGCGAACCGCAAGCCTCGTTTCATTTCTTCATTACGGGAAAGCATGTCCAAAAGCGGCGTTCCAGGGATAATGCCAGCCGGTAGCGGATCGAGCCAGGCACTGACGCGAATCAGAGAATCGTTTTCTCGAAGGACTGCAGAAAGAGAGAGTTCAATTTCCTGCCCATCTAATTTCGCACGATACTGGAAATCATATCGAGACTGTACACGATAAGGCTCCAGTCCCATTTGGCTTATCATGGCTCCCAACTGCTTGAAATTGAGGGCATTATTTAATGTGGTAGGGAGCTCCGTTTTTCCGGCAACCGGAAACGCAGGTCGTTTGTCGGGCTTGGGACTCTCTTTCTTAGATGCAGAAAAAGCAGGGAAGCCGACCGTTTTGGTACTCGGCTGTTCTGTTTTCTCTCCAGGAGAGTAAGCAGGAAATCCCCCCGATTGGGCAAAGGCATCTGGAATAGCTCCCGTCAATAAGGCGGCTACCAGAACAGTTAAATACATCGCTTGAATTTGTCGCATGACAGGCACTCCGTTGCCCGGTTTCCCTTACATTAACGCCCGCGCCAGACGTTTCCCTTATTCTCGTACTTCTATAGGATACCTCTAATAATTCAAAAGGAGTACAGACATTCCTGTCTGTCGCGTTTGAGCATGCTGTAATTAAAGGCAGACAAGGATGTCTATCCTCCATTCAAGAGCATGTTTTTGAATTAATAGAGGTTCCCTATAATATAGAACCGCCGGACTCATTCCTTGAACCCGGGGCAGCGTTTTTACCTGCTGAACAGTGCGTCGAGACAAATTTGCGACCAGGTTTCAAACTGATCCCGCTCGGCTAAAAGTTCTTCAGGTGACGAGAACCCCGCTTCTAGCATCGACGCTTCTTTAGGGGAAACTTTGGCTTGATCCAATTTAAACAGATGCACAATACCCAAATGAACCTTACCAACCGCCGAGTTGTCATCGTTTAACATTCCTACGCATTCATCCTGATGCCCCCCAGTTATCATTACTTCTTCATCAATCTCACGCTGCATCCCTTCCAGGTAAGCATGATTATCGCCATCTTTATCGAGCGTACAGATGTGTCCCCCCACGCCGATCGAGCGTTTGCTGTGTAATCGAGATTCCCCCTGGGCGGTCCCGCGGCGGTAATTGAAGATATTTCCCTCATGGAGCAAAATGCAATAGGGGATTAACTGTTTGTAGCTGGGATCTTCTTCCATCACATCGCGCGGTCTGTAAGAAGTGTGCATTGGGTCGAGTAGCGTTTTCATATATGGTTCGATATCACTACGAAACCCCTGGAAATATCCAATTTCATGAAATAGAAGCGTTGGCACAACAAGGACTTGCTCGACGGTCGTTTTTTCTGGTGAAGTCTGCTCAGTCATGGGAATCCTTTCAAAGAAGCTGCTTGATTTGAAAATAATAGTCTTGCCAGAGTCGAACTATAACATCTTGCAATGTATTATTCGAATCAACGGGCAGGTCAGGATTTCCAGTCTGACAAAAGTATTTTTCAGAATATTTGCTTTTCGGTTTAAGTAGGGTGCGTCGTGACGCACCTTTAACAGGCATGCCTCATTTGGTGCGTTGCAACGCACCCTACGATGAGGATTTCATTGAGCAAGATACCCAAACATGCAACCATATAAAATTGTCATTGGACTCGAAGTCCACACGCAACTTCTCACAAAAACAAAACTGTTCAGCGGTTGTGTGAATCGCTTCAACCCTGATGCGCCGAATACGCAAACCGACCCGGTCACGATTGGCATGCCGGGGACACTACCGGTGATGAATCGCAAAGCGTTTCTGCTTTCGGTACGAACCGCGATGGCACTCAATTGTGAAATCGCCAGACATACCAAATGGGATCGCAAACAGTATTTTTATCCCGATTTGCCGAAAGGGTATCAAATCAGCCAGTTCGATTTACCGTTCAGTCACGATGGGTATCTCGAAATTGATACCGATTTGTCTGATGAAATGAAACGGGTGCGTATTAACCGGGCGCATCTGGAAGAAGACGCCGGCAAAAATATGCACGATGAATCGGGGCGAGGCGGTGACAGCCTTGTCGATTTGAATCGAGCAGGAACGCCGCTGCTGGAAATTGTTTCTGAACCCGATTTGAATTCCGCTTACGAAGCGCGCCGCTATCTGGAAGAGATGCGGCTTCTGCTGACCTACATCGGTGTTTCTGATTGCAACATGCAGGAAGGGTCTCTGCGATGTGATGCGAATGTGAATCTTCATATCACGAACGAGGCCGGCGAAACTGTTGCCACGCCGATTGTTGAAATTAAGAACATGAACAGCATTCGTGGTGTTGAAGCAGCGATTGCTTATGAGGAAAGACGGCAATACAAACATTGGCAAAAAACGGGCGAAAGAATCGAAAACACTCCCAAGCAAACACGCGGCTGGGATGCAGATAAAGCAACGACTTTCGCCCAACGGGGCAAAGAAGAGGCATCCGATTATCGCTACTTTCCCGATCCCGATCTTGTGCCGGTCACTGTCAGCGAAGAATTGATTGCAGAAATTCAGGCAGAGTTAGGGGAACTTCCGCAGGCAAAAAATACTCGCTTCCAAAAAGAGTACCAGCTTTCCGCCTACGATGCTGGTGTCATTATCGAACAGGGACAGCTCTTTGCTGATTACTTTGAAACGGTCGCCCAAACAGGCAGCGATGCCAAACTGGCCGCCAACTGGGTCACGCAGGAAGTGCTCCGCGAACTTAATGAACGCGAATTGACGATTGATCAATTCTTTATCGCTGCATCGGTTTTGGGAACAATCCTCAAACGAATTGTGGACAAAGCGATTGCGAACAAAGGGGCACGAGAAATTTTCACCCATCTTTGTGAGACCCCCGGGACAATCGCGGCTGAAGCAGATATTGATCAACTGATCAAAGAAAAGGGGCTGGAACTGGTCACCGATACCGGCGCACTGGAAGGGATTATCGATGCGGTGATTGATCGCAATGAAAAAGTCGTTACGGATGTCCAAGGCGGAAAAGAACAAGCCGTCGGTCCGCTGATTGGCCAAGTGATGAAAGAGTTAAAAGGAGCAGATCCAAAAACCGTAAGAGCAATGCTGATCGAAAGAATCCTCGCCCGGTGAAACATCGCAACCAATTCTCTTAAAATATCTTGCCAGTTTTGCGCAGCATTTCGTTGATAAAATACTAAGTGACTATTCTTGAACCGATGGTCTGTGGTGCAGAATCTCGGGATCGATGATTCGTCCGGTTGTCATCGCGTAAAAAAGAGTAACCATTGAAAACCCGATAGCCGTTGTTGCGAACATGGCTGCAAATCCGACATGGTCGATGATGCCTCCCAAAAGTGGTGCGGAAAGCAGGCCGCCTAAATCTAAAAAACAAAGCAGCAGCGTTGTGCCTGTTCCTCGAAACTGAGCAGGAAATGTTTCGGTTCCTAAAGAAACAACACAAGGAAAAAGGAGCGCATGTGCAAACCCGCTGCACATTGCTGGAAAAATAAAGTGCCATTCCTGCGAGACAAAACAAAGCCCCATATGCCCGATAATATGCCCGAGCATTCCAACAACAATCATGCGATGCCGACCATATATTTTACTTGTGTGGCGCGTCATTACACGAATAAAAAAAGCGGTTACCGCATAAGCAGTGAAATAAGTTCCCACTCCGCGCAGCCCCATTGATGTTGCATAACGAGTTAGAAAGACCGTGGTGCTGGTGAAGCCCATGCCCATCATCATCGCAACAATCATCACGCCCCCAGGCCAGTATTTGAACAGTAGCGGGAACGCAGAAGGAGTTTCATGTCGCGGGGCATGTACGTCTTTGCGAGTAATCCAGAATACCATCAACATGTAAACAAAAGCAAAAAACGCGGCGACTCCAAACAGAATCCAATAGCGAGGCATCGAATCGGCTGTATACGCCAGAATGAGATCGCCCAGTTGCGAGCCGGCAATCATCCCTAGAAAACCACTCGAACCGAGCGAGCCAATCACTTCGGTTCGACGATGGGCAGGCACTTGATTTTGAATATGGGTAATTGAACAGGCAAACATTCCACCAATTCCAAAGACAAACAGCGCACGCCCCAGGTACATCGATAACCCTAGCGAGGGGATCAAAACCATCATCAATATACCGACAATCATAATGACAGAGGTGATTAACCAAAGCGGACGCACACCGAAGCGGTCCATCCATTGTCCAAGAAACAGGCGACCGACCAACGCACTGACTGCACCGATAGAAACAATCATCCCCGCAATTTGCTGGCTCCCGCCCAGGAGGTTGATCAATTCTGCAAAGCGGAATGTCATCGCATTGGCAGAAACCAATAACAAATTGGCCACATACGCCCACCAGAAAATCTGGTTATAAATGGTTGGTTCCTGCTCGCTTCTGATTGGTTGAGCAGTCGCAGTAACCGCCGTGCAAAGTGAAGCTTGTGGCACACTAATGCAGGCCTCGCTGGGGGCTGTTTTTTTTTCACGGCAAACAGGTTCTTCAGGCAAGGGAGTTGGCGGGGAAGGTTGTAACGATGTTTTTTCCTGGCAAGACATAAATTTATCCAAGAGCGAAAGGTTCACTCCCATTCAACAGTTTTCTGGTCGTAGCAAAAAAGCGAGGTTTTTATACGGACAGACCGGAACTCAAAAAGTAGGTTAGGCTTTCCAGCCTGACGAATGTGGCATCCATGAAATTTACTCTCTGTTTTACCAGTGAACGCTGTATTATTAATTGAAAGATCAGTGCAACTCGCGTCAGGCTGGAAAGCCTAACCTACGATTCATCAAAAATATCTTGTTACTTTTTGCGAAGCATTTTATTGGTAAGGTACTATAGTGACATCAATAGAGCGCAGATGCAATTGCAGCGTGGACAGATCAACAAGACTGAATATCAACCGCCGTAGGCGCCGTATCTTTTCAGTCCACGTTTCATCGCAAGACGATTGGCGATGAGTAATCCCACAACCCACGTAAACTGGACACCAAGTTCCCACCAAAGGTTCTCGTCAGGAATTTTTCCGAGATAAATAGCCACCGGAAAATAAGCTAAATACTTAAAGGGCAGGTAATGAACCCAGCTTGTTATCCAAAATGGGAGCCAATCGAGCGGAATCATATGTCCGGAAAGAAAATAATTGAACATCATATAAATGAAAAGGAGTGAACTGACTTCCAGAAACCAGAAGCCGATCAGTCCGATCAGCGATTCAAGCAAAAAACCGATCAGGAACCCAAAAACAAGCGAAAGTAGGAACGCCGCCCAGACTTCTGCACGGGGAACATCCGGAAAAAAACTTCTGCAAAGATAAAAGACAACTGCAAAAGGGAGAATCGCAGTTAGATAATAGACAATCTTATGTGCCAGCCTTCGCCAGAAAAGATAGCCAATCATATCCAATGGTTGAGTGAGATACTTATTGATGCTGCCATCGCGAATTTCAGCCGAAATTCCGCTGGCAAGGCCAGGCATACTCGAAAACGCCCGGGCGACCATCACCAGTAGATAATAAGCCACCATATCTTGATAGGTGTATCCATTAAGCCCTGCGATTTCGTGGTCCGTTCCAACCGCATACACCTGATACCAAAGAAAGACCTGGGTAATGATTGGCAAAAATCGGATAAAGGTCGCAAAGAAAAAATCACCCCGGTAAATAAGTCGCTCTTCCAGACTTGTCTTGAAAATTATTCCGCCGGTATGCAAAGAACTGCGCAGCGAGGCCAACACCGCAATAAAGCGATTTCGCGTTCCCTCGGGATTAAGTTGTTCACCAGCGGCTGCCTGCATCAGTAATTAATTTCGTACTCAAATTCAATGATACATCATCGGAGACTCTCAGCCTCCCTTCGAAACCAAGAGTATCACATTTCGCCTTATCGAAGTAGCAAGCGACAAATACCAGTCTCAATTTTTGTTCATTTGAGAAAAGTGTGCTTTCTTACGTTGAAGGTAACCATTCATGCCATGGACGTGTGTATCCATGGGGCAAATGAGACACACAAGTTCTCACCGTGGTGATCACGTTGGTTGACGAAGAACAGACCAAAGAAGAAATCGCAGAACTGTACGACTTTCGCCGGCATATCGAACTGGATATTCGCAGCTTCAAAGATACGCCAGTGCTTGTTTATTATCTTATCAAGAAAATGCTGTGCAAAGGTGGCATGATATTTTGATGAATCGTAGGTTAGGCTTTCCAGCCTGACATCATTACGCACAAACTTTTCGAAATAAAAGGTTAGTTCGCTGGCAAATCAAAAGGTGAGCTTCATGGAAATTGCATTTGTCAGGCTGGAAAGCCTAACCTACTTTGGTTCCGGCTACGCCGGGTTAATCCATACTCAAGCATTATTTGCCACTGCAACTTCAGATTGGTTGCACCAGGTTTCAAGAGATTCTGTTAGTGCTTTGCGGTCGATTGGCTTGGTCAGGAAATCGTCGCAGCCTGCGTTGATACACTTTTCCCGATCATGGGACATCGCGTGTGCGGTGAGTGCCAGTATCGGGAATTGATAGCCGGCTTCTCGCAGTTCGGTGGTTGCAGAATATCCATCGAGAATCGGCATCTGCATATCCATTAAAACAATCGCGTACGGCTTATCTTGTTTCCAGGCATCGAGAACGCTCTCGACTGCTTCTCGACCATCGACTGCATAGTCGCATGGGTATCCATTCTTCTTCAGTAAAAAGCCAAGTAGTTTGCGGTTATCCGGACTGTCATCAACAACCAGAATACGAGCTTGTTGTGCCGAAGAAACCAACTCAGATGCTTTTGTTTTTTCAATATTAGTTTCTTGCTGTTGTTGAACGGATTCTGCTTGACGCAAAACAAATTCTGCAACGAATGTTGTCCCAACACCAAGCTGGCTTGTTGCAGACAAATCGCCTCCCATCATTTGGGAAAGTCGTTGAGAGATAGAAAGCCCTAAGCCGGTCCCGCCAAACTTTCGCGTGGTGGAAGTATCTGCCTGTGAAAATGGTTTGAAGATTGATTTTATGTTTTCTGAAGAGATACCAATTCCCGTATCGGTAACAGAAAATCGAACTTGGAATTGATTCGTGTTATCGGGAACGGGTTTTGCGGCAAGGTGAACAGTGACTGAGCCGCGATGCGTAAACTTGATGGAATTCCCGATTAAATTAACCAGAATTTGTCTGATACGTGTTGGGTCTCCCAGAAGATGGTCTGGAGCATCAGGATCGATTTGGGAAATTAGTTCCAATCCTTTCCCTTCTGCTTTGTGCTTCATCAGTCCAACAGTATCTTCCAGTAATTGCTTGGTCGAGAAGGTGGTCTGTTCCAATTCGATTTTCCCGGCTTCAATTTTTGAAATATCCAGTATGTCGTTAATAATCATCAGCAGGTGTTCGCCGTTTCGCTGAATTGTCCCGACTGCTTTTTCTTTTTCTCTCTCGCTGGCAGAGTCATCAGAAAGCATTTCTGAAAAACCAAGAATGGCTGTCATTGGGGTACGGATTTCGTGGCTCATATTAGCCAGGAATTCAGACTTACTTTTTGTTGCCTGCTCGGCTTGACGTTTTGCATCGAGTAATTCGTCGGCTCGATTTTTTAATGCTTCCCGATCCGCTTTTCGCTCTTCTTCAAGGTGCATCGCATGGATTAAATGAGCACACGATTTGAGATACGGCTGGAGCATTTTATACTCTGCCTCTTTAATGCGCTGCGGTGCATTTGCCAAACCAACAATCCCCAACACTTCGTTGCCGTAAAGTAATGGCATCCCCAGAAAATTCTGGATCATTGGATGCCCGGTAGGATAAATGGAAGTGTCGGCTGCATCGATTGGGTTTTCAATACTGATCGCGTCTTTTGTTTCCAGAATGGCGCCAAATACTTTTGTCTTCCCACCAAAAACAACCTGTTGGTTTTCATACCGACTTAGAAATTCAGCAACGAACGGATTGGACGATTGATTGCAAACTCCACGGACCTGTAATCCATCGGTACTATTCTGGGAAGAAAACTCAGCGATAAAACCCAGTTCACAATCGGTGTAAACTGTAAGACGTTGAATCAGGTGATCGAAAAATTGTTTGGAGTCTCCAGAGACAAGATAATTCGTCTGCAAATCACTGACCAGATTCAACAGATTGAAATGATCACGGAAATTTTTTTCGATTAATTTTCGCTGCCTCATTTCTTCACGAATTTCGGTCAGTTGATGATATTGATTCGTTAAATCTTCAATTGAAATGAATGCCAACGGTTTCTTGCCGGGCAATCTGCGGATATGCGTTCGCTGTATCATGCGAACATTTTTCCCTTTCAATTCATAATCAATCGGTAAAAAATGCTTATGAAAACCTTCTGAATAAACCGCAGGATTGCCTTCCAGAAAAACCTGCTGAATCCGACCCCAAAACTGAGGTTTTTTCAAATGAGGATATGCTTGCAACAAATTGATTTGCTGTGCCTGCTCGCAGGAAATCCCCGACCATTTTGACAGGACTCTGTTCCACCCACAAACATTATACTGTTCGTCAATAATCAAGGCACCGCAGGAGAGCCAGTTAATCCATTCATTATTATTGCAATACTGTTCCATAATAATTCTCGTTTTAGTTAGAGCAAATGGTCTCTATACAAAGACGCCCTCTGTTTTCAATGTGCGCTGGAACGCACCCTCTGTTTTTAATGTGCGCTGGAACGCACCCTCTGTTTTCAATGTGCGCTGGAACGCACTCGATGCGTCCGCGACTATGCTTCGTTGATGATCTCGTTCAATGCTATACTGATTGCATCGACATCGAAAACAATAATAATAGAACCTTCAATCGCACTGTTTTCTACATGCAAACGAACATCAGCCAGCAGAACTGTTGGCTGATCCAAAAGATTATCCGCCAGTAACATTTTGATGGAATTGGAACGGGCAATTTCCGGAATGGAATAATCCAACTGGTCATTAATCGCATTGGAAATTGATCCCATCACACCGTTAAGAACGATGTTGCCAACTTCCAGAAGGATTCCTTCCTGTTCCAGGCTGATTTCATCATCAGCATGTTCTTCACCAAGGATTGATGTGAGCAGAATGGCACTTTGTTTATCCAGTAACATTCCCAGGCGACCATCAACAGAACCGCAAAAACTTTGGGTGACCATTGTTTCTTCGGAAATGGCGCGGGCATCAAAAATTTCCTGGGCTTGCTGCGAACCGAGCATTTTGACTTCTGGGACGCATAACTGAATTCGCGATTCAACAAGCTGACTGAGCGCATCGGCTGCGCGACCAACACCAATGTTGATCAACTCCTGCAGAAGATCCATTTGTTCTTCGCTGAATGTGCCTGTTTCGAGTGTCAATTCTTTAGTCATTATTCACCTCCGTTTTCTGTGCGACTACACCGTTATTAGCACTGTTGAGAGCACCTTTGACAGCGTCCTGAAGCTGAGCCGGCTTAAATGGCTTATTCAAAAAAGTGACAATGCCCAGCTTGCTGCAAATTGTCTGAGAGCTTTCCTGAATATCAGCAGAGACAACAATGACAGGAGTCTGCGAACCTGATTCACGAATCATTTTTAACAGGCCAATCCCATCGACATTAGGCATCAATAAATCGGAAACAACCAGATCGGGCTGCATTTGCTCAAAGATCGCAAAACCTTCCGCTCCATCGCCCGCCTGAAAGATTTCGTATCCCAGTTCCGCGATTGCAGAGACAACTCTTTTGCGAGAAAATTTGGAATCATCAACAACAAGAATTTTCATCTTCGTCCTTATCCTTTACTTGATCTAAGAAAGCTAAAACAAATTGTCACGGGGAATCCCTTCGTGGTGCCAGTGAGAAATATTTCAGCGGCCCCCTGAAAATCTATGTTGCAAAAATGAAACATGTAGAAGAAAAGAAGTCTTTTCAGGCTCAATACTCCCAATACCAAGCGGATTGTACGGGCTGTAAGGCGCTATAACAGTAGAGCGTAAGGCATCTCTCTGTTCTTAAGATGACAGAGGAAGGGATATGCCTTACTGGTTTAATACTTAATCGTGCTTGCTCAAACCCGGCGTAGACGAAATTACAGCAGATCCGGGAAGTACACACCGTCATTGGGCAACGAACCAAACAAGACAAGAACGCTCAATTGTTGAGCACAATGACCGGCAAAACAGGCTACACGGCCCTGGCAATTGCCTCACGCATTGGTCCGAATGATCGCTTCAAAAGTGCCAGGTCCTTCACTAATTATCTTGGCTTGACGCCAACGTGCAACAGCTCAGGAAATAGAGAACAGCTCGGGTACATCAGTAAAGAAGGCAGCCTGATTGTTCGTTTCCTGCTCGGTCAACAGGTGCTGCACGTGTTAAAGCGTGATCCCGCACTCCAAGCGTGGTATCAGCGAGTGAAGAAACGTCGCGGAGCAAAAATCGCGCGAGTCGCCGTGATGCGTCAGTCTGATTGAGACGGCTCTTGGTTCGGTTGATCGAAACGACTTATTACGTGGGATCACAATCAATGATGATCCAATCCCGAAGTTAAACTTCGGGAGACTCACGAAGGGATGGATCGAGCGGCACAGTTACCACCTGCCAGAAACTCGACAAAGATTACGCCCGGAAATGGAAACTTCAAAAAAAACAAGAGTAGCAATAAAAAACAAAACCAACAGAAGAACCCGAACAAACATTAAAAAAGCGAA
>Ga0316208_1002605_pt1 | contig 14382 bp, 13 predicted proteins | sample 3monopyrite_MG_FD_204944 | JGI IMG/M metagenome (GOLD analysis project Ga0316208, IMG submission 204944) | Microbial mat bacterial communities from mineral coupon in-situ incubated in ocean water Damariscotta River, Maine, United States -... | ecosystem: Environmental > Aquatic > Marine >... | reverse complement strand
CCCATACTGTCAAGGGGTGAAGTAGTGTTTTTTCAATAAATATTACTTTGGCCCCCTGCTTTGGGTGTCGAATGCAAGAGAGACGGGCTGGAAGCCCATCCCACTGAAGAGTGGGGTAGGATGATTCCATGTCTTTGACGATTGTGCATATCTCGACGCGGCTGATTCTTGGGGGGTCACAAGAGAACACCGTTTTGTCGTGTATGGGGCAGAGCCGGCTGGGGCATCGGGTGCATTTGGCGTATGGGCCGATCTTTGGGCCTGAGGGGTCGCATAAGAAAACGATTGAGCGGTTCAATGCGCGGGTGCGTGAAGGGCTTGAGGGGGAGTTGGCGACGGAGGTGGGGCTGCATGAGTTGCCGCATATGGTGCGGGAGATTCATCCGATCAAGGATCACTTTTGTTTTCATCGGGATTTGAAGAGGTTGTTTGCGGCGACGAATCCTGATGTGGTGCATACGCATTCGTCCAAGGCGGGGATTCTTGGGCGGGTGGTGGCGTGGCGGTTTTATAAGAAAAGCAAGGATACCAAGCCGGCGGTGGTACACACTATTCATGGGCCTCCATTTATGCCGGTGGAGGGGTCGGTGGTGAATCAGATGAAGGTGGGGCTCAAGAACTGGGTGTACACGGTTGCGGAACGGTTTGCAGCCAAGCGGTGTCACACGATTGTGTCGGTGGCCGATTCGATGACGGAGCAGTTTTTGGCGCGGAAGATTGGGAAGAGGGAACAGTATGTGACGGTGCGGTCGGGGATGGAGGTTGACCAATATCTGCAAGCCAAGGATGGGGAAGATCGAGAGTCGGTGCGGCGGGAGTTGGGGTTTGGCGATGATGATTTTGTGATTGGAACTGTTGCGCGATTGGCACAGCACAAGGGACATGACGATATTCTCGATGGGCTGGGCGAAGATTTGAAAGCCAATCCGCATTGGAAGTTGTTGTGGGTTGGGGACGGGTGGTGGAGCGATCGGTTGATGGAGCGGGTTCGGGAGATGGGGTTGGAAGGCCAGGTGGTGCATACTGGGTTGGTGGAGCAGGAGCGGGTGGCTTTGATGATGCGGGCGATGGATGTGTTGTTGCATCCGAGTTATCGTGAGGGCTTGCCTCGGACGGTGCCCCAGGCGTTGTTGTGCGGGGTGGCTGTGATTGCTAGTGATGTCGATGGGACGCCCGAGGTGTGTGTTGATGCTCGGGTTGATCCTGAGCATGGGACGGGGTTGCTTGTGGGGGCCGGTGATCCTGATGGGATTGGTCAGGCGGTGCGGTGGATGGCTGATCGGGCTGAAGATCGGGTGTTGATTGGGGCGATGGGTCGGGAGATGTGCCGGGGGATGTTCAGTTGTGAGGGGATGATTGAGGGGCTTGAAGATATATATGGTGAAAATAGAAGAGGCCCCAAAAAGTGAAATGCCTTCGGCACTACCGAAGGCATTTCAAACATCTCTCGGGGGTCTTTCGATCCCCAAATGGACCATAGAGCCCTATTTCCTACCAATCGAAATAGAGCACAGAACTGTACAAAATCCAGTGAATCATGATTTTATTGAGACCATCAGCGTCCGCGATGATTGTAAACACATGCTGAATCGCAACTTACGCCATTATTTGAGTTGTTGTTTTTTGTGCCTAAATGACTCAGGCGGCGAGCTTTGGTGATGTTTTATTCGGATTTTCGAGTTCATCGACGGCCCAGCGGACCACATCACGGAGGGTGACGATCCCGATGCAATGCCCGGACTGATCGACGACGGGCAGGCATGAAATATGGTGTTCGAGCATCACCCGAGCGGCGGCCCTCAGGGCGGTGTTGGCACGGACGGCGACGAGCTGGCGGGTCATGATCTGGTGGGCGCGGCGGTCGAGGAGCGAGCGGTCGGCGGTGCGTTCGCCCATTTTGCCCACGAATGGGGATATATTTTTGAGGAGATCACGATCTGAGATCACGCCGACGCATTCTCGGCTATCGCCATGGACGATGAGGTGGTGGTATTTGTTGGCCTCGAACATATCGCGGATGATGCGGATGGAGTCGTCCATCGAGACGGTCTCGACGGGCTGGGTCATCACATCGCTGACAATGAGTGCGTGGCGTGCGGGCATGAAAAGATGATCGGGCGATCTCAATAGACGCTACACTGGGGTATGAATGAACATAAAACTGGGGGTGAAGGTGTATGGTTTGGGCCGGCTGCGATCTGGGCTCCTTGGCGGTTGGCGTACATCGAGTCGTTATCGGAGGAGGGTGAGTCGTCCGGTAATGATGGAAAGGGGACCCCTGAATCGAGCGGGAGTTTTTTGTTGGACTACTGGCGCAGGCCTGAATGCGATGCGGGGAATCATGTGATCGAGCGGACCGACGATGGGATGATTCTTCTGAATCGGTATCCGTATTCCAATGGGCATCTTCTTGTGGCATTGGGTGATGCGAGGCCGACGATTTTGGATTATGAACCAGAGCAGCGGGCGGCGTTGTGGGCGTTGGTCGATCGTGCGGCGGCGTTGGTGCAGCGGACACTTGAGCCGCAGGGGTTGAATGTTGGGATCAATCAGGGGTTGGCTGGCGGTGCGGGGGTGCCGAGCCATTTGCATGTGCATGTGATCCCGCGGTGGAGCGGGGATACGAACTTTATTTCGAGTGTGGGGGGGGTGCGGGTGATCCCGGCGGCGCTCGAGGCGATGTATGAACGCTACCGGATCGCCATCGACGGCTCGAACTGAACGAGGTCGGATTCGGTGATGGGGATATCGGACTCGATTGGTTGTGAGGTTGTGCAACCGATGAGGTCGTTGAGTTTGTAGGGGGGGATGCCGGTGCCTGGGCGTTTGATGGTGATCATTTCTTTGGTGATGGTTGTGCCGGGGGGGATATCGCATGTTGAGACGACGGATTGACGGGCGACTAGGCGAACATCTTGTTCGCAGTCGAGGACTCGTTTTTCGATTGGTCCGAAGTAGGTTTTAAAGGGGTCTTTTGTGCGGATTCCTTCAAGAACCTCGACACTGCTGTCGTCAAAGAAAGCATTCTGCGCGTAGTAGACATATTTTTTCATTTCTTCCGGAGTCAGTGATGCTCTGTGATCTGGGCCTGCAGCGTTCTTGTCGTAGGTCAGGTGCTTTTCAAATACATTTACATTCAGAGGGGAGAGGAGCGGGGCCACATGATGTTCTTCTGTGTGATCGCTGTACCCGATGACACAACTCAACTCCGCCATCAATGCTTCGCAGCCGCCGAGAGCGGCGTCTTCGATTGGGGTTGGGTAGCAACTCACACAATGCAAGACCGCGAGCCGATCAATCGTCGAGTCGATCCAGCCGACGCCTCGCAAGACTTCATCGAGTGTGCTCGCGCCGGTGCTGACGATCATCGGCTTGCCGGTGTGCATCAATGCTTCGAGGAGAGGTTTGTTGATGATGTCGGGGCTGGCGGTTTTGTAGGCGTCCCATGGGAGGGTTTGGGCGATGGGGACGAGTTCGGCGGAGAAGACCGTCACGATGGCGTGGATGCCTTTGGCGTGGGCACGCTCGACGACCTGGGCCATCTCGTCTATGGTGAGTTCGAGTCTTCGGAGCATCTCGATGGGATCGGTTTGGCCCGCCTTTCTTTGGTAGGCCGCGAGTTTGGCGGCCTTGCTCATCAGGCGGTCGGTTTCGAAGAACTGGAGTTTGACAGCATCGGCGCCGGCTTCTGCGGCGGCGTCGGTGAGTTCGAGGGCACGCTCAACTTGGCCGTCGTGGTTGACTCCGATCTCGGCGATGATGTAGGGGCGATGGTTGAGCCCGATGTCGCGGTCACCGATGCGCATGGGAAACTCTTTCAGTTAGGATCGCATCGGCGACGAGTTGGTCGATGCGGGAGTCGATGTCGATGACTTCGCCTTCGCTTGTTATGATGCCTCTGCGGTCGGTGCCTAGGAAGGCGTGGGGGCCTTCTGGCGCACCAAGATTGCACATGAGTGCGTCTGGGGTCAGGGCGATGACACCGCCGTCGGGGACTTGGGCGGGGGGGAGGTCTTGGCGGCGGAAGGTGTTGTGGTAGAGGGTGTCGCCTTGCCATGGTTGGACGGTGCCGTCGTCGCCCAACTTCACCGTCCACCAGGGGTGGTGCTTGCCGACGCGGGCGTAGGACTGGACGGAGTGGGCGTTTGATTTGACGAGTAGATTCACGGCTTGGTCAATGAGCCATTTAGGACGAACGGGGACATTGGCGTACAAGATGATAATCGGGGTGTTTGGTGATCCGATGGATTCGTAGGTGTGTCGTGCGGCGCTGTCGATCGTGGCGGTGTCATGGGCGAGGTCTGCTGGGCGGTCGATGACTGTACAGCCCGCGGTTTGTGCAATATCGGCGACTTCTTGATTATCGGTGGAGACGACGATTTGTGAAACGGATTGTGCGCTGTTTGCTGTGTCGATGGTCCATTGGATGCAGGGTTGGCCTCCGACCATGGCGTGGTTTTTGTCGGGGAGGCCCTTTGAGCCGGCGCGGGCGAGGATGATGGCGGTGGCGTTTTTGGTCATGTGGTCACTGCTGGTACGGGTGAAGTCTTTGGTTCGATGTGTGATTCAGTGGATTGATCGAGTGATTGGCGGAAGTTTTGGTAGGATTGTTCGATGCCGAGTTCGAGGGCGTTGGTGTTTGGGATGGGTTGACCGAGGTGGTTGATGACTTGGCCGTCGGCTTGGATTCGGAGGGTTTTTTCGGCGAGTTGGTCTGCGCGATGATCCGGAATACGAAGCGGTTGGATACGGCCTTCGGTGTTTAACTTTGGGGGGTCGATGACCGCGGAGCCGCAGACGGTGAGCCAGCGGTCGTAGAAACCCTGGATGTCGGGATAGGTGGCATCGCAGCGGGTGATTCTTGGGACGATCCAGGGCGATGGAAGGATGCCGGGCGTTGAGGTTCGGGTGTTGAAGAGTGTTTGCATGTGGTCGAGGAGTGTTTCGAAGGTGCTTTGGGCGGTCATGGTGTGGTAGGTTGATTGGGTGTCGGCGAGTACATCGACGCTCAGTACGCCGATCCCGGAGTTGAGGATACTTTGGAGATCGTGTGGTTGGTTGATCAGGTCGGTGCGGAGTTCGATATTGGGGATTCCTAGGCCGTTGGCGTGTTGGATGATGTTGAGTGCTTCGGGGTGGGTGAGTGGGTCGCCTCGGCCTGAGAAGATGATGGAACTTTCGTCGCCGATGAGGCGTGCTTCGTTGATGAGTTTGGATGCTTGGTTTGCATCCATCATCATGGGATTGACCGGTGTGTTGTGCATCGCCCCCCAAAGCCCGGTTTGAATGCGGATAGTGGAGGGTTCGAGTTGGATTTGGGATGGGACATTGTATTGTCGGGTTTGGAGTTCATTCACAAAGGCCTTGACGAGGATTGGTGTTTGGACGGTCATGGCGTCGTCGCCGAGGCCTTTGTATGCGGCGGCCATCGCTTGGACTCGGAGGGTTGAATCGGCGACCATGCGCACGCAGGCGTCGCGGAGGATTGGATCAATCCCAACGCATAAGGGTGAGGCGATGGGGTCGCCTTGCGGGCCGATGGGGATGTAGCCGAGCATCGCGCCGATGGATGAGAGCACGCTCGAACTCTGCGCGGCTTGGGAGAGTGAACCGACGGCTTCACGATCGACCACACAGCACCCCAGGCCTGGGATGGCTTGGGAAAATGAAAGGTGGCACCGATCTGGGTCGGCGCGGTGGCGTGCCACGATCCGGTCGACGAGTGTAGGGTCGACCATGGCCCAGTCTGGGCCGACGATTGCAGCGGCGTCAATCTGGTGTTGATCCATGATTTGGGCGAGGACGGTTGGTTCGAGGGCTTCGTCGTAGCAGCCGAATGATGCGATCGAGCCGCGCCAGCAGTCGCTCGAGGCGTAGCGGGCTTGGCCGATGCTTCTAGTTCGGTCGCTGAGGGTCTTTGGATCGGCCCCGACGATGCGGATGGGGATCGGAGATTGGATCGATGCGAGATGGGTGATCCGGTCGGGTGATGGGGTGATGATGGTGATGCCGTCGATTTGGGTGCAGCGGCCCAGTCGGGTGAGGGTGAGTTCGAGGGCGTTGAGTCCTTGGTGGATCGGTTGGGCGAGATTGCGGGGGATGCCCAGGGCGTTGAACTCAGGATCGGCAAAGATCACGGCATCGACACGGCGGGATGTACTAATTGATGTGCTGGCTGAAACACCGGCTGATGGGGTTGGTGATGATGTTGTCAGGGTAGTTTCTTCGTCAGCGAACTCGTCGCGGGTGAGCGGAGCAACGGTTCCAAGGAATACACCAAGCGATCGTTCGGCGAGCATGAGGACCTGCTCGGCGGAATCTTTGACCCATCGCACATTGTTGGCATCTCTCTGAAGTTTTTTCTTTTGGCGTTCTTGGGGAGACAACTCGCTCTCCAGGGCGATCTTTCGATCGACCCTGAACCGGTCGAGGGCGCCTTTTTGATTGATAAAGTTGACGATCCCGAAGGCCGGTTCGTTGGCCATGACATCGTCGCGGATTTTATGGAGTTGGGCAACGATTCGATCGACCTGGTGGGGGTCTTGGGTGTTGCTCTGTGTTTTTTCGATGAGGTCGAGGGTTCGATGTGAATCTCGGATGATGGATTTTGTTTGGCGGATGACCAGTTCCATGCGAGATTGAATTTTCCTGTTCCGTCCTTGGTCGTCATAGTTGAGGTGCTTGGTTTCCGGGAGATTGATGGATTGGCTCGTAAAACATGATTCGAGAGCGCTTTGGAGTGTTTGGACTTCGGCGTGTGCGATGTTGACGCCGCCTTGGGTGGCGTTGATGACTCGGATTGGGTCTTTGCGTTGGGTGTCTTGTTGGAAATCATCTTCGAACTGGGCGATGTAGGTGGACATTTGTTCGTCTGTGAAGATGTGCCGGCCGTGGATGTCTTTTTTGATGCGGAGCAGGTTTTTCATACGGGCGATGCGTTCCCACTCGAACATTTCGAGCGTGCGGTGTTCTGAGAGTTCGCCCGCCCAGACCTGATGGATTGCCGCGCCGCTGGCGTAGTACTGTCCATCGGTGAAGCCGAGGTCTTGGCCGATGAGGATGATGTTTGAGCAACCGAGGTATCGGGCGAGGTAATAGTTGAGATGGGCGACTGTTGCTCCGGGGGTGAGGGTGCCCATGTCGCGTGCCAGGTCATCGCCGAGGAGGTGATCGAGTTGGGGCTCTGCTGAGCAGAGGATTTCGCCTGGGAAGCATTCGACGATTGCGGCGTTGGCTTTGGGTTCAACGACCAGCCGCACGCCCTCAACATCTTGGGTGCCGAGTCCTTCGTAGAACCGTTTGCTGATTTCATGGTGATCCAGCGCGGTGACGAAGTGCGGTTTGATCCCGCGGTCGAGCAATGGCTTGAGCATGGTCTGGACCGCGATGATGACAAACCGATCGCGGATGGCTGGGTCTTGGAGGAGGTGGATGTTTCGTTGAAGCGATGGACCAGCCGACACCAGGATCGCGGTGCGTCCTTGGCATGATCCTTGGAGTGTGGTGATACCCGGCGCGTTGGCGTAGAGCCCCGCGTTCATCAGGATGTTGCGGAGTGTGAATCCAGAATGGGCTAGGATTGTCACCAGATGGGTCCGGGTGGATTTGACGATATTGAGCAGGGTGGTTGAGAACTCGGTCGAAACACTTTCGAGTCGTTTCTTGCTTGGGGGATGGGGCGCCAGTTCGACGCCGGTGACGAGAAAGGCCTCGGCTCCTTTGATCAGTTGGGTGAGTGTCGGCGCATCGTTGGGATCGGTCGTCAGCAGAAAGATTGCGTTGTTGATCCATTGGCTGTGGTCGATGCGTTCGAATACGGCGCGGAGCAGTCCGACATCGGGTTCAAAGCAGAGCAGTACGCTGTGGTTTTTGTGGGTGTGTTGGAGGGCGGCGAGGTGGTATCCGATGCCAAATCCGATGATGCCCAGGAAGCCGCATTGTTGTGGGTCGTATTGATCTGCCCAAGTGGCGGCTTCTTTGGATGGGTATCGTTTGGAGCACAGTGCCCGGCCATCAATGACGCCGACCAGTTGGCCGTCGGTGGATAGGGAGAACTCGACTTGGGTGCTTGGGGCAGCTGATCTGATCTTGGCGGCCGCTTTGGGTGATCGCCGCTCGATGGCTTGGAGATTGCGTTCAAAGATGTCTGGATCGGGGGTCTGTGAGGCGGTCAAGTTGGTCGATGGGGGTGTGGACATGGGCTTTTTATCGGATAAGTCGGCCGATATTCCCCATCATTGCGGGCACTTTGGAAGATCGAGGGATTGGCTGAATCCACAAGCGGGCCCTGTGCGGATCGTGTGAAGGAATATTTGAACAATGCAATCACCACTCTTTGAACCCGACCCCTCTGCGCTGCCTCAGATCGAGCCGCCATCGGCGTGGAGTCATGCGGTGTTTGAAGAGCCGATGATGGCGATGATCGTCATCGGGCTTATCGGGGTGGTGATCTTGTTGATGCTCCGGGCACGCGGGAAACTGTGGTGGGGGTTGGCTGGATTGGTGGCGGCCGGGTTGATGGCCGGTGGGCTTTTGATGGCAAGCAGGATGGTGGAGACGGATCGGGAGTTGGTGTCGGATCGGGCGCGGGGGTTGGTTGCGGCTGTGGCGGTGGGGGATCGGGCGGGGATGTTGGGATTGATGGGTGAATCTGTGGTGGTCCAGACCCGGTTTGCCAGTGCCAAGGGGCGCGATCGGGTGGTTGAGTTGGCGGCGCGGGTGCCTGGGTTGGCTGAGTCGGTGTCGGTTGCTGAGATTCAGGCGGACTTTCCTGGGCCTCGGGTGGGCCGCACGATGGTTAAGGTTCGGGTGGATGGGTCGTATGCCCCGTCATCGAGCTGGTGGATGATTCATTGGGAGCGGGGGGAGCGGGGGGATGCGATGGATGATGGGTGGGTGGCGGTGTATATCGAGCCGTTGTGGATTCAGGGTGTGAACAACCCGGGCGGCTGAGCGATTGAGTCTGTTGGGTGGGTGGGGTGGGTGGGGTGGGTGGGTTGGATTATTTTTCTGGGATACTTACCAAACTCGAGGGCTGGAGCCGGGTGACGCGTTGTCCTGATGATGAGGTGACGGTTTCGCGGATGCCTTGGCCATTCAAGTAGTTGTTTGGGTAGCGTTTCCGGAGTTCTTTGAGTCGCATGGATTCGATGGCGGGGGTGGTGTTGCCGTCGAAATCTTGTTCGCCGAAGACGCCGATGGTGACCATGCTTCGGAGGGGAGCGTGGTAATAGAACGCTCGTTCTCCTTGTTCTCGCAGTTTCAAGACTGCTCGTTCTGTAGTGGTGCGGAACTCGTTGATATCACTGGCACTTGGGTTTTCTCCGCCATTGGTGCCGTAGACACCGATTTGCAATGTGTAGATAGCGGCGGGCCCGAATCGGCTTTTGACGGTTCGCAAGTTATACTGAGCGTTCTTGCCACCCAAGGCCTCGCTTGAGGGCGGGGCGAGGAATGCGGCGGCAAATGGGCGTGAGCCGTTGGTTGATTGGATTTCACGAACCCGGTCGAGATCAATCAATGCCCGTCGATCGTCTGGACCGTCATAGCGTCCATAGGCGATGACGGCCTTTCCTTGGCGTTCTTTGGTGTATGCACTGAGCAGGCCGTGCTTGGTTTGCACATTGGTTAGGGCTTGCTGGGCCAGTTGCATGTTGGGGAGGGTGACGAGGATGATGGACCATTGGGTCGATTCGTCCTGAGCATCGGGGATATCGAGTGCTTGGTCGTCGTTGAACACGCCTGGGGCTTGGTCGGCGTATGGGTTGGGCTCATCTCGCTTGGTCGACTTTCCCCAGCCACAGCCGGGGAGGGCCAAGACGATACCCAGCGACAAAACCACCACAACGAGTGGGCGGGTGAGGGGGTGGGTGAGGGGGTGGGTGAGGGGGTGGGCAAAGTGTGCGCCCCTCCCGAACAAACAGAAAACCGGCTTGTGATGGGCGATTTTTGAGTTGGACTGATTTTGTGTGAACATTTTTCCCGGGTCCCTTGTTGTGTTATACTGTATAAGCCCTTGCATGGCTTGATATTAGACGAAAATTGCCATTTTTGTTCTTTTGTGTTCTTGGATTCAAGTGCCTGACGATACACACTCTGAAGGATGGTGGAACTCTCCTTCGAACAACAACATGTAGTGGTGTCCGAGTGGTGGGCACTGGCAGGACATCAATTGGCAGGCAAATAAAAAGGAGGTCTTCCTCATGAGCAACATTTCACCGATCAACACTGGCACCGCAGCGGGTGTCGGAAGAGTTCGTTCTGAACAAGTGTCGCGTCCCGACGCGATTGAGAACGATACGCGTACCCGACCGACCCGATCCAAAGATCAGGTCGAGTTCTCACAAGTCGCTCGACATCTTTCGGTGCTCAAGGCAGGGGCACCGGAACGGAGCGAGTTGATCGATCGGGTCAAGAATGAAATCAATGGTGGCAACTACGACACCCCTGAGAAGTTCGAGGCCGCGATCGACGGGATCAAAGAAGATTTGGAGTTCACGCTCTAACACAGGTATTGAAACAGATCTACAATCTGACTCCTCAGAAGTACGGGCCGATTGGTCCGTGCTTCTTTCGATCAACTGATTTATATCAGCTGGGTGCTGATGATTCGGAGGGTTGGACAGGCCCTCGAAATCTGTTCGATGGCTGACTGATCCAAGTGTCCGATGAGGAACATCGTTGAGCCCGATCCGGAAAGATGGGGGCTCAGGCCAATGGATTGGAGGGCGGTGATGGTCTGGTCGAGTTCGGGGACGGCTGATCGGGCGGGGAGCCGGAGGTCGTTGGTGAGGGTTGTTTGGCTGAGCGTGCCTTTGGCAGCCACAGCTCGGACGCTGGAGACATCCAACTGGGATGGTTGTTGATTCTCCATCCGATCAAAGACGGCGTACACCTTGGGTGTGGGACAGCCAAAGTTTGGGATCATCAGGGTCAGATCAGAAGATGTCGGTTCGGTGCGGTCGATCCGATCGCCGATCCCGGAGACCACCGCTGGAGGTGGGGGGGCCTGGGCGTGGAACGATTCGAGGTTGATGAAGTAGGGGATGTCGGTGCCCAGTTCATGGCCAAGGGTGCGGAGTTGATCTTGGTTGAGCCCGGCGTTGGTCAGTTCATTGAGGATCATGAGTGTGGTGGCGGCGTTGGATGATCCGCCGCCGAGCCCGCCGCCTGCGGGGATTGATTTGCTAATGTTGATGTGGACGGGGATTGGTCGATCCAGCAATCGTTCAAAGACCGCGTGGGCTTGGTGGACCAGATCGCTTTGGGTTGGCCATTGGACGGGTTGGCCGGTGTCCCAGTGGATGTTGAATTCCGATTGTTGATGTGGCTGTTGATTGCTGTTGAGCAGTTCAATGGTGATCTGGTCGGAGAGGTCGATGGCGTGCATCCATGAGCAGATGGGGTGGTAGCCGTCGGAGATCGGTGGCCCGACACGGAGGATCAGATTGATCTTGGCGTGGGATTGAATCGTGATTGACCGGGACATGATCCAAGGGTAGACCAGAAAGAGTTGGGCAGAGCCCGGCTTGGAACCTGGCGCGCTACGATCATGCAGGAGAACCGCGATGAATGTGCAAGACCTGATGGACACACTGGACAAGATTGCACCGCTCAAGTTTGCCGAGCCCTGGGACAAGGTGGGATTGCAGTTGGGCGTGGCGGATCGGGCGATTGGTGGAGGTCAAGATGGATCGGTTCTGCTGACGATTGACCTGACCGAAGAGGTGCTCGCTGAAGCGATGAAAAAGCAGATCGGGGTCATCGTGGCGTACCACCCACCGCTGTGGACGCCTTTGACGAAGTTGACTGATGCAACCCACACCGAGCGGATCATTCGCGGGGCCGCCGAAGCGGGGATTGCGATTTACACGCCCCATACGGCTCTTGATGCGGCTCCGGGTGGGGTGACGGATTGGTTGTGTGAAGGGATCGGATCGGCTCGCGGGCAATCCAAGCCCGGCGTGATCGATGGTGATTGTCGCGCGTTGTCTCCGGCGGTGGGCGGGGATGTTGGCCGAGAGGTCAAGGTGATTACCTTTGTGCCCAAGGATCAGATTGATCATGTGCGTAGTGCCCTGGGCACTGCGGGGGCTGGGGGGATTGGGGATTACAAGTTATGTTCGTTTACCACTGCTGGAGAAGGTACTTTTTTGCCCGGCCCGGGGACCAACCCGACCATTGGCACGCCTGGATCATTGGCGCGGGTTGATGAGGTTCGGTTGGAGATGGTGTGTGAGAAGCGGGCGCTGCCGCTGGTCATTGAAACACTCAGGCACCTGCACCCCTACGAAGAGCCGGCCTATGACATTGTGGAACTGGTGCCTGAGCCATTGCGACGGATCGGCTCAGGACGACGATTGACACTCGATCAACCGGCTCATATGGGTGATCTGATTGATCGGCTCAAGGCCCATTTGGGCCGCTCGCGCATGCGGTACGCCATTGCGGGCGATGATCGGCCGTTTCGTACTATCGGGGTGGTGCCTGGGTCTGGTGCATCGTTGGTTGATCTTGCCAGGTCTGAGGGGTGCGAGGTGTTGATCACTGGCGAAATGACCCATCATGAAATCTCGGCGGCTCGTCAGTCGGGGATTTCAATTTTACTTGCCGGGCATACCAATACTGAACGGGGCTATCTCCCTCGGCTGCAAGATCGGCTCCATGAACTGTGCCCGCAACTGAATGTAGTCATTGCTGAGGATGACCGGGATTGCCTGGTAGTTGGTTGATTAATACAGATTATTCTGTACTTGACGGGTCATCCACATTGACCTGGCCGCGGAGGTGAAACCCGGCTTTGGGTACGCTGATTTTGGAGTCAAACATCACTTCGGCCAGTTTGCCGGGCTTGACATATTTGACGGAGCCATTGAGTTTGTAGTCGATGATTCCGGAAAGTTCGTCGGGGGCAAGTTCAAAGACGGCAGGGAGTTCGAAGGTGTGCTCGCCGTAGGTGTGGAGGGTGGTTTCTGGGCTTCGGATGCCTGTGAAGGTGTGGGTGTTGTCGAGGGTAATGGTGTAGGAGACTTCGCGGAGTGGGAGGGGTTCTTTGTTTGGGTTGGTGGCTTTGACCATGAAGCCATAGACTGTGCGGGTCTGGGTGCGTTCGATCTGGCGGACGCCCATGGTTTCAAAGCGTGGCTCGCGGACGCTGGAACATCCGGTTGAGATAAGGACACTCAGGAGTGTGAGCAGAACGAGCGATGCTTGGGCGGTGTTGCGCATCTCTGAGCGTATGCGCGCTGGGGCGGATTGTGTGTTTGGATGCCGATTGGGTCTGGATTAGGGGATGACTGAGCCGCGATCATCAAATCCTGAGAGGTTGCCGCGTCCAAAGAGCACCCAGTTTGGGTTTCCCATGGCTTCGGTCTGGATTGGGCCGCTGGCAAGCCGGGATTCTTCATGGATGTAGGCAACCCAGTGTATCATCAGGATTCCAAGGATCAGGCAGCCGATCCAGGCACCCATTTCAGCGCTGCGTTTGGTGCGTATCCATGCCAGGATCCCGACGCCGAGGAAAACCGTGGCGATTTTCCACAGTCCAAGGATCGCCGGAGATTGGTATTCCATCATTCCCCGTGCCAAGGGGTTGAGTTCGTTCATTCCCGTGTGGGTGATGTAGAGGATGGTCAGATAGAGGTCCACCATCGACATCGCGGCGATCAATGTAATCAGCACGATAACCCGGAATGAGCGGTTCAAGAATGGGTTTGATGCCATTCTGAGTATCTTCAGAGCCATTGTGGAGTTGGATTGAACTTTCAAACCCATCCTGAATGGATCGACTCAAACTTGAACTTTGGTCTGGAGCATGGCCACCACCAGCAAAGATCCGCGTTCTCGGGCGTAGATGATCCGATCCACTACACTAGATGAACCGTATGAATGATAAGATCAGGATGGTTCTCGGATGGTGAATCAACGGAGTTCAGTGTTGCAAGACTTTCGACCCACAAAGAGACCCATGCCCAGCACGGCGATTTTTGTCCGGTGCATATTTCTATCGCTCTGGATCGGCTCGGCACAAGGGGCCACTCAACAATCTCAATCTGATAGCCCGGTCAATCCGGTGTATCTTGCCGATGCGCCGGTTGCGATTCAGACGATTGAACAAGCGATGGTGCTCGCCGCCCAAGGCAGCCACACCCAGGCGGCCCGCACCCTGAGTGAACTCATCATCGAGCAAGGCGATCGGCTGACACCATCAGATGATACGGGCGAAGTCTCGATCCCGGTTCGGCGCAAGATTCAATCGGTGCTGCTTTCAGATCCAGAACTCCTCAAGGCCTATCGACGCATCAACGCGCCCAAAGCACAACGGTTCATAGATCAAGGCCAATGGAACCAAGCCAGAAAACACTATTGGCTCACCGAATCCGG
>Ga0316208_1002602_pt1 | contig 14412 bp, 13 predicted proteins | sample 3monopyrite_MG_FD_204944 | JGI IMG/M metagenome (GOLD analysis project Ga0316208, IMG submission 204944) | Microbial mat bacterial communities from mineral coupon in-situ incubated in ocean water Damariscotta River, Maine, United States -... | ecosystem: Environmental > Aquatic > Marine >... | reverse complement strand
CGGCGGGAGCGGTAGAGTTGCGCATGCGGGTGTCGCGTTTTTGTTGTCGATGGTTTGGTGTTACTTACGATTCCATCGGCACGGAACGCGCCCCGCGACACCGCTACTTGTGAATAATCCGGGCTAGGAACACAAACCGTTGGCGGCGAAGACCTCGACTATTAAGTTGTGCAAGGCGTTGCCAGCGGAACGATCCTCACCGTCGATCGGACCTTCACGCAGGTGAACGACGACATCGAGTTGCGTCGCTATGGCGACGCCGCGTGCACCAACCAGGTCGACTCGGGAACGACCTCGAGTGACAACGAGACGGTCACTGCAACGAACAGTTCCGGTGGTGCGCTCGACTACTGCATCAGGATCGATCGCTAGGGAGACTGGACCTGCAATGACTGCGCGATGACGAGCGCGACGGCGCTCGATTCCTGCACGACGACGCCTGCGACAGCTTCGAAGACGACGGCGACTATGCGAACGCCGCGGCGATCACGCCGGGTGCCTACACCGGCATCTTCGTCTCTGTCGCGGACGAAGACCTCTGCATGATCGACGTTGCCGATGGAGCCACGCTGACCATCGACGCGTTGTTCACCGACACCGCCGGCGACCTCGACATCAAATCCTGCGACGACTTGCTCGTCGACTGTGGAGTCAACGGCAGCGCGTTCGAATCGAGCACGTCCGGCACCGACGACGAGAACGCCACCGTGACCAACACGACCGGCGGGACCGTGACCTACTACACCGAGATGTACTGCTGGGGCCTCGGTGGCTCCGGCAGCGCCACTTCTTCGACCGTGACCGAAGGCAACATCACGCCCGGCCCGACGCGTTACGACCAGCGGTGGTGCCGCGATCCGGGCGGCGTCAGCCCCTGCGGTACCGGCTCGAACTTCTCACGGGGCCGGCAAGTCGACTGGTTCTAGACGGAATGGATGGAGCGGTCTGCCTTCAGACCGCTCCATCCATTCCGTCTAGTCGATTGTGCGACTCACTCTTGGGCGCGGGCTCGGCGGTGATCCCGGCCACTGGGGGACGGCTCACGTACGGGAGTCGTCCCCCCTCTGCGTTGCAGGACCGGCGGCGAACCGCCGGCGCGGATCACATGAACTGCGTGTTCACGCCGATGAAGATCTGGACGGTCGGTTGACCGGGTCCGTCTTCGAGCACCGAAAACTGCGGCTCCACGAAGACGTTGAGCACATTGCCGCCCGACATCTTGATCACCTTGCCGAAGCCGAAGCCGACGGGGATGTTGTAGTTCCCGTTCTCCATGTCGAAGGTCATGATTGGAGCGGAACGCAGGTACTTGCCGCCGCCCAGTTGATAGAAAACGAAAGGTTGCGCGGCCATCAAGCTGGTGTCCGCGCGGCTCGAGTCGCCCGCGAAGTCGGTCTGGTACGTCAACAGTCCGCCAAATTGGATCTCGGGGGACTCGGCGTTGAAGTAGACCGCCGCGGCACCGGCTTGCCACTTGCCGCTGCCCAGCGCGTCGTCGCTGGCTGTGGGCACGACGAGCAATGGGCCGACTCCGTAGGTGACCTTCGACGTCGGTTCGGACATCACGTAGGCGGCGAAGGCGTTCAAATCGCCGAGTCCTGACTCGGAAGTTCCACTCCCGTTCGGTACGCGGTTGAGCGGCAAGGACGCGCGAAACAGCCAGCGATCGACCGGATGCACGTATCGCGCCCACATCGTGTTCGCGGTCCGATTCGGAGCACCGCTGATCTCCGAGATGTAGTAGTTCTGGAAGTTCAGTGCCTTCAAGTCCGCGAGCGGGTTGTTCGCCTCTGCGATTTCTACTTCCGTCGGGCCCGTCGACGCATTGCGTTGACCGGATGTCGAGCGAGGCGCGGTCGCCGGGGCGGTGGCCTCGACGGCGCGCGCATCGGCCGGCGACTCAGCGTGCGGCGCGCTGAGCGCAGCCGCTTCCGCTTCGAGTTCCTCGTCGGTGAGCGGCGCGCCTTCCCAGACACCTTCCGGCGCGTTCAGTTCGACGGGGTCGAGCGCTTCGGGCACGAGACGCGAGCTGCTGCTGCGCACTTCCATGCGCATCGGGGCGGCGCTGCAAGCGCAGAGGAGTGCGAGGGCGGGAAGAGCGAAGAGCTGGTGCTTCATGGGCGCGCGAGGAGGTGGTCCGTGGACCGGCTCAGTCTAGCCCGGCCGATTCATGAAGCCATGCCCCAGCTCCCAGAGCCGCCCCTGCGCAAGGCCCTCGCTGCTGCACTGCGAGCCACGCGAAGGTACGGAGTCAGGGCACTTCTTCCACGATTTCAGGCCGGCGCCACGCCCGGCGAAGCGTCTGACCCCCCAAATCGTGGAAGAAGTGCCCTGACTCCGTACCCGCTCTCTGACCGTGCCGCGCGCTTCAGTCGTCGCGTGCGTCGCGGCCGAGATCCGTGCCGTTCGCTTCGCAGAATCCGCTCACGTAGCGGTGCGTGATCGTCGCGCCGCGGTCGAAGCTCAGCTCGACCAGGTAGGCGGCGCCGGGCTCGACGACGACGCCGACCGGACGGAAGAGCAGGAAGGTGCCCGAGCCGATGCCGCCCGCGGCGATGCCCTTGTGGTCGAAGTCGAGAGACTCGGCGCTGGGGATCCAGCGCTCGTCGAGCCGGCGCACCGAGACGCGCACGTCTTCCATGCGCGGGGTCTTGCCGCGCAGCACGCCGAAGTTCCATGCGTGTCGCGGACCAAACATGTCCACCGGCGTCCAGCCGGGCGGCGGGTAGATGATCGCATCGAGCCCTTTCGCCATCGACCCGCTCTGGTCCATCGACCACATCGCGGAGAAGCGACCTGAGAGGCCGAAGCCTGTCTTGCGCATCGGCGGATTCAAGCACCAGCGTCGGTGGCCGACGCGGTCGATGTTGCTCGCGTCCGAGTCGTCCATGTAGCTGTCGACCGATCCGGCCATGTCCTTGCCCATCGACAAGTTCGAGTTCGATGCGCCGCGGTAGCCCTGCTGGAAGCGCGCGGTGTCGAAGCCGTCCGGGCGCGGCGGTGTGTGATCGAGTTCGCCGTTTGCTTCGCAGACTTCGGCAGCCGCGTCGCACAGCTCGTTCCACTCGGGAACCAGTTCCATGCCCTTCCACGGCACGCTGCAGAGGTGCCGATAGGCTTGCAGTCGGCGCAGCGCCGCGGCGCGTTGCGGCGCGAGCGAGTCCGCGGAGAGGTCGTACTTCGCGTCCGCCGGTTCGTCCAAGATCGCGGCCAGCTCGCCGAGCAGCTCGGAAGGCGTCTTCGGGAAAGGCTTCACGCCGTCGATCTCGACCAGCTTGCCGGCGTTCCACTTCTGCTGCACGAGGCGCTTGTCGCCCTCACGCACCTCCAGCATTCCGTCGAGCTGGTCGTCGGCGTACTTGCCGGTCAGCACCCAGCTGCCGTCGGCGTCGCGCTCGATGTACTCGCCGTTCAGCACGCCGAGCTTGTAGTTCGTCGTGATGAAGCGCTTGCCGTTCGCGTGATAGCTCTCGTAGCGACCGTGCAGCTGGTCCTTGCGGTAGTTGGCGGCCAGCGTCTTCACGCCGTCCTCCGCGTATTCGATCCACGCGCCGTCCTGAAAACCCTTGGCGTAGTTGCCGTTCGTGCGCGGCGTGCCGTCGGGCCAGAAGGTCTCGTAGGTGCCGTTCAGGAGGTCGCGGGAGTACTCCGCACGGACCATCGGAATGCCCGTCTCGCTGAACTGCTCGTACAAGCCGTCGAGTCGACCCTTCTTGTCCGTCGAGTAGCGCACCTGCACCTCGCCGTTCGGGTGCTTAACCACGACTTCCTCGAGAGTCGCGAGCGGAACCGCGAACAGGAGCACGCCGACGAGGATCTGAAGAGACTGGAACATGGACTCCATTCTGGTGACACGAGCGAGCAGCGGGAAGCCCGTGCGCCGGATCCGTCGCAGCGAGAGGGTCGAATCAGCGCGAGCGGTGTCGCACGCTGAGCCGCTTGCGGGCGAGAAGACCGACGGGCGCGCCGGACAATGTCCGACACGCCCGTCGCGTGTTGGCCTTGGAGGGGGCTGAGTTACCAGCGACCGCCACCGCTGCCGCCACCGCCGCCGCGGTGGCCACCGCCGCCGCCGCCGCGGTTCTCACGCTCGCGGGCCTCGTTGACGCGCAAGTTGCGGCCGTCGAGTTCCGCACCGTCGAGCGCGGTGATTGCGGACTGAGCATCCGCATCGCTTGCCAGTTCGATGAACGCGAAGCCGCGCGGGCGGCCGGTCTCGCGATCGGTCACGATGTGCGCATCAGTAACGGTGCGGCCATCGGCACCGAAAGCGGCGCGCAGAGAGTCCTCGGTCGTGTCCCAGGAGAGGTTGCCGACGTAGAGTCGTTTTCCCATTTGGATCAGGTCGTCTTGTAGTTGCTCGGCTGGACCTATCGACTGAAAGAACGGCAGGGACACAGGCAAGCGAGATTCGAAAGGCGGCCCGCGAGTGCGGACCAGGTCAGGAGTCTTCCGGAAACGGAGTCCTCCACTAGACCGGAAGGATGCCCGCAGAGCGCCGGGAGCGCAAGGATTTCAGTTCTGAGGCCATGCGGCGGCCCTCAGGTGCGGAATGGGCATCTCGGACATGGGCGAGAGCCCCGGGTCCGCCCGCCCTCCGTCCATGTCGATCGGAACGGTCGGTTCAGTGCGGCGCGTCGGCCAGGATCCGGCGGTATCGCGCGGCTTCTTCGAGCTCGCCCCGCCGTTCATGGTGAGTGATGAATAGCTCCAGCGTGCGCCGGACGTGCGGCTGGGCTTCGTCTTCGCGATCCAGTGCCATCAAGCAGCGCGCGATGTCGCGGTGCACGGCGATCGTCTCGGGCGGGAGCGCGGCGCGGGCGCGTAGTAGGTCCAGCGCGGACGTCCAGTCTTCTTGCGCGAGACGGATCTCGATGAGCCGTTCGGCCGCGACGCGGTTCTGCGGGTTCGACTCCAAGATCTCGGCGAAGCGTTCCGCCGCGTTGTCCAAACGACCGCGCACGAAGTAAGCGATCGCGTCTTCCACGGCTTGCGCTTCTGCGATCGAAGCCGCCGGGCTCGGTCCATCGTCGACTGCGCCGGGTCCGGGAAAGTCGCCCGCCGCGTGTTCGCTAGTCGTGTAGCCGAGCGCTTCGAGCTGGCGACGTCGTTCCGCATCCAAGTCGGCCCGCGCTGCCGCCGGCAACACCGACCGCCGCGCGAGTTGTTGAAAGGCCAGCTCGAAGACCGTATCGTCGAAGTCGACCGTCCAGCGGTTTTCGAGCTCGCGGGGGTCATCCGTTAGCGCGTAGAACTCGGGTTCGGAAGAGCGCAGGTACTTGCCGTCGTCAGCGATCCAGCCGGTCAGCGGAGACCAGCCGTACAGGCGCCAACCTTCGAGCGACTCGCAGTACAGTAAGCGGTTCTCGGGCGCCGCCCGGCGGAAGAGGCTGACGCCGTCCGCGGTCGGGTCGGGTTCGAGGCCCATGGCTTCGAGGAGCGTCGGTTGCACATCGACGACGGAGACGAGCGCGTCATCCAGTCGTCCGGCGCGGTCACCGTGCGGGTCGCGCAGCAGGAAGGGGACGTGCAGCGTCGCGTCGTAGACGAACAGCCCGTGCGTCGCTTCGCCGTGTTCGCCGAGCGACTCACCGTGGTCGCCGATGATCAGGATGACGGCGTCGTCCAGCTCGCCTGCGGTTCGCAAGCCGGCGAGCAGGGACCCGAAGGCCGCGTCGAGCGCCGCGATCTCGCCGTCGTAGGCGTCGCCGCCGGCGCGTTCGAGGTACTCGGCGGGGGGCGCGTAGGGCGCGTGGGCGTCGAAGAAGTGCGCCCACAAGAAGAACGGCTGATCGTCGTCCGGCGCGCGGTTCGCGAGCCAGCGCGTGGCGGCGGCCGCCACTTCGAAACCGCTGCGCTCGCTGATCTCGCCCGTGACCCGGTCATCTGCACGGCTGGGTTGGTCCCAGACGTCGAAGCCTTGGCCGAGGCCATACGCGCGGTCGAGAGCCAGCGATCCGACGAAGCCCGCGGTCCGGTAGCCGGATTCCGCGGCGCGTTCCGCCAGCGTGAACGCCGCGGGCGGGAGCACCTGCGGTCCGTTCGCCCGCGCGCCGTGCCGCGGCGGATAGAGCCCCGTCATCATCGATGCATGTGACGGCAAGGTCAGCGAGCCGACCGAGCGCGCCGCAGTGAACGTTCGGCACTCGGCAGCGAAGGCCGTCAGGTTCGGCGCGAGCTTGGCCGCCCGATCCGAGCCCAGCACGCGATCCGCGCGCGTCGTGTCGAGCGTGATCAGCACGATGTTCGGACCTTCCGCGGACACGGAGTCGTCGCCTCCGCAGGCGAAGAGGCCGGCGGTCGCGCAGAGCGCGCAGACGAGTTGACCGAGGCGGGAGGAGGGCACGCCGCGATCATAGCGGTAGCGCTCGTCGGTCGTGCGACGGGCTTCGACCAGGTCATCGCGGGCGCCCGCCGCGCGCGCGGCGGAGGCCCTCCTTGCAAGCCGGGGAGAGTCGGCAGTTGCCGCAGCTGGGTTCGCTGCCGCAGACCGCGGCTTGGTCCGGCGCGCAGAACAGCCAGAAGAGCGAGTCGACTTCCGTCGCGCTGAGCCTCGCGCCGTCGGCGAGTGCTTGCACGGCGGCGAAGGCGTCGCGCTGGGCGTGCGAGCCACCCTGATGCAGTCCGAGCCGTTCCGGCCCGAGTGCGTGGCGCACGAGCGCGGTCGGCTTGACCAGGTCGACGCCGACGGACCGCAAGTACTCGAGCGCGATCGGCAAGCCGACTTGTTCGAGCTTGTACGGGCTGCCGGGTCGTGAGAGCAGCCGCGCCACCGCGAGCGGTTCGTCCGAGTCGGCGAAGTCGTCCAGCGACCCGTACTCGCGCTCGATGCGCTTGAGCTGCTTCAGGTTCCACGGCAGGGCGCCCAGCTGCGCGTGGATGCCGCGGTTGCCGCAGTGCAGCTCGCAGATGCGCTCGGCGACCACGGCGGCGTCCAAGCGGTCGAGCTTGCGCGGGTCGTAGTGACGGAAGATCCGATCGAGTTCGTCCAAGTGATCGCCGATGCGCGCCCACGGCCGGCGACCGGTCAGCCAAGCGAGGATCAGCGCGCGCAAGTGCGCCTGGATCGGAAACGGCTTTCCCGCGGCGCGGGATTCCAGCGCGCCGAGTTGCCCGCGCTGGTCGAGAGCGGCTGGCACATCGATGCCGTGGTCGGCGAGCGTCTTGCGCAGCGCGCGCAGCAAGGCTTTGGGGGTGAGCGAAGCGGCGCGCCGGGGCGCCCGTGCGGTGGCGGTTCTCGAGGCAGTCATCACTCGTGGAGACCGCCGCGCCCCCGAGCGGTTCGCGCCGGTCTGACACTTCTTTTCCATGCACTCCCGCCGCGGGGCGCTAGGCTGGGGCGATGCTCTCCATTGCGCTCCTCATCGCGCTCTCGAGCGCGCCCGCCGACCTCGACGGCTGCCGGCGCTGCGACTTCCGCGGCGTCACCGATTGTCCGCAACACGACGACGAGCTGCGCGAGCTCGAACGGACCGTGTACTGCAGCGTCGCCGCGGCGTGCGCTGACTGCGGTGGTTCGTTGGCTCTCGACTGCGAGCACTGCGGCGGCGGACCGGAGAACGCTCCGATGGAAGCGCGTCGAGCCGAACTCGCCGCTTGGGCTTCGGTCAAGCACCCGCTCGAAGTCGAGCTGGACTTCGACTTGATCCGTGTCGAAGACGACCGCTTCGAGCTGGTCGGATCGATCCGCAAGCTGAAGCGCGGCAAGCAGACCGTCGACGGTCACACCTACTTCCACCACTTGGCTCGCGACTGCGCGCGCACCGCGGCGTTGATCGCCGAGCACTACCAAGTGAAGGCGGCGGAGGACTACTTTGGTCGCATGCGGCTGTGGGTCTGGCAGTCTCGCGAGGATCACGAGCGCGTGATGGCCGAACACCTGCATTCGGGTTCGACCGGCGACTACAAGTTGCTCGGCAAGGACCCGATCTTCTCGGCGTGCAGCTCGGATCCGATCTTCGGCAACGACTACGACGCGATGCTCTCGCTCGGCGTGCACAACGCCGCGCACATGTTGACGTCCAACTTGTTCGAGGAGGTCTGGATCGGCCTCGACGGCGCGGGCTGGTTCGACGTCGGCTTGGCGCACTGGTACGAGGAGCAGGTGATCGGCCGGCAGCGCAACTACTGCGTCGACGAAGCACACGGTCGCTGGAAGTGGGACGATCCCCTGTGGCGCGCCAAGACGCGCAAGTACCTCGGCAAGGAGAAGGACCGTCAGATCACGCAGCTCGTCGGCATGCAGACCGGCGAAGTGCCCGACTGGGGCCACGCGATGTCGTGGAGCTTCTACGACTGGATGGTGGCGACGAAGCCGGAAGCCTTGCGGCCGATCTTGATCGGGCTCAAGCAACGCACGCCCGCGCGTGAGCTGATCCGCGACCACCTCGGCATGGACATGTTCAGCGCCGAAGACGCGTGGCGCGCGTGGGTGATCGACACCTATCCGCGCAAAGAGAAGCCGCTCCGACGCTGACCGCGCGGCGCCCGCTCGGCAAGACTCTTCGCGTTCGGTCTGCATCGCTTCTTTATCTGCACTCAATCACATATACGCTCGAGGGTCTCACCCTTCCTCGCGAGCTGACGACCCCGCTCTCCAGCACGGGGCCGGCCCGAAAGCATGAAGGCGATTCCCTTGAGGACGACATCGATTCTGAGCCTGGGCGTCTGCGCCGCAGCGCTCTTCAACTCCTTCGACACTTCCGCCTTGAGCGACGGCGGTGCGGCCGAAGGCCCGTTCCGTCGCGTGTCGAGCTTCCCCGCCTACCTGAACTCCTCGATCGAAGAGTTCACCGTTGCGGAGATCATCACGGCCTCGAGAGACGGCGGGCTGTTGATCTACACCGACGGCGCGGCGCAGCGCATGGGCTTCGTCGACATCGCCGATCCGCTGCGCCCGCGGCCGCGCGGCGTGCTCGATGTCGGCGGTGAACCGACCTCCGTCTCCGTCGCCGGCGGCTTCGCGCTGGCCGCGGTGAACACCAGTCCGGACTACGCGCACCCGAGCGGCGACTTGGTCGTGATCGACCTCGAGTCGCAGTCGATCGCACGGCGCATCGACCTCGGCGGGCAACCGGACTCGATCGCTGTCAGCCCCGACGGGCGCTTCGCGGCGATCGCGATCGAGAACGAGCGCGACGAAGCCTTGAACGACGGCGCGCTGCCGCAGCTGCCCGGCGGCTGGCTCGCGATCGTCGACCTCGTCGGCGAAGTGGCGGACTGGACGGTGCGTCGCGTCGAGCTCACCGGGCTCGCCGAAGTCGAGCCCGAGGATCCGGAACCCGAGTTCGTCGACATCAACGCGGAGAATGAAGTCGTCATCAGCTTGCAGGAGAACAACCACCTGGTCGTCGTGCAGCTCGAGGACGGTGAGATCCTGCGGCACTTCAGCGCGGGTTCAGTCGACCTGGTTCAGGTCGACACGAAGTCGAACCGACGGATCGAGCTCGAAGACGACCTGGTCCAAGTACGCCGTGAACCGGACGCGGTCGCCTGGACTTCGACGGAGACCTTCTTCACCGCCGACGAAGGCGACTGGCTCGGCGGCAGTCGCGGTTTCACGTGCTTCCACGAGCGCGGCTTCCCGATCTATCAACCGGGGCGCGAAGTCGAGCATCTCGTGACGAGCCTCGGCCACTACCCCGAGCTGCGTTCCGCGGACAAGGGCGCGGAGCCCGAAGGGCTGGAGTACGGCGACTTCGGCGACTTGGGCCGCTTCCTGTTCGTCGGCTGCGAACGCGCGAGCGTGGTCTTGGTCTACGAGCTGCCCGGCGACGACTGGGCGGACTCGGCCACGCCGCGCTTCGTGCAGTGCTTGCCGACCGGTGTCGGTCCCGAAGGCTTGCTCGCGATCCCGCAGCGCGGCTTGTTCGTCGCGGCGAGCGAACGCGACGTGCGCGGCCTGCACCACCGCTCGACGATCTCGATCTACTCGACTGCCGGCACCGCGAACTACCCGACGCTGATCTCGGCGTCGCGCGAAGACGGCACGCCGATCCCGTGGGGCGCGCTCTCCGGCCTGACTGCCGGATCGGGCGACCGCGCCTTCGCGGTCCACGACGACCTCTATCGCTCGAGCCGCATTTATGTCTTGGACACGAGCCGCGTCCCCGCGCTGATCGAGAGCGAGATCGTGCTGCGCGACGACGACGATGTGCTGCGCGCGACGCTCGACAAGCTGCGCGAAGAACTCGCCGACCGCGGCGAGTTCAAGCCCAAGAAGCTGTTCGGCAAGCAGGGCACGCTGGACCTCGACTTGGAAGGCATCGCTGCGGTCGAAGACGGCTTCTGGCTGGTCTCCGAAGGTGCAGGCGAGCTGCGGGGCGGCATCAGCACGGAAGACCAACACGCCTTCCGGTCACCGAACCTCGCGTTGAAGGTCGATCTGACCGGCAACGTGCAACGCGCGATCCTGTTGCGCGGCGGGCTGACTGCGAACCAGTCGGACGCCGGCTTCGAAGGCGTCGCGGTCGACGGCGATCACCTCTACGTTGCCTTCCAGCGTCCGTGGTCCGCAGCGGGCGATCCGGACGGGCACGCGCGTGTCGGGCGCGTGCCGCTCGACGGCTCGGGCAGCTGGCAGTTCGCGTACTACCCGCTCGACGGCAGGACCGGCGTGTCCGAGCTGACAGCGCTCGGAGACGGCGCCTTCGCAGTGCTCGAACGCGACGGTCACGCTGGGGCCGAAGCCGCGATCAAGCGCCTCTACCGCTTCGACTCCAAGCCGCTCGAGTGGCGCAGCGACGCGCAGCTCTCGAAGCTCGGCGTGATCGAGAAGCAGCTCATGCGCGATCTCTTGCTCGAAGGAGACTTCGACCTCACCGGCGGCGCGGTGCCCGCGAAGCTCGAGGGACTCTGCGTCCTCGAGAACGGGCACTTCTTGATCGTCAACGACAACGACGGCGTGGACAACAACAGTGGTGAGACGCAGCTCTTGGATCTCGGCCCGCTGAACGTCGGACAGTGACCCTCGCTCTCGGGCGCGGTTGAATCAGCTGCCCTCGGGAGCTTCGCGCAGGCGCTGGGAGAACCACCACTGGTGGCCTTCGAGATCTTCGGCGAGGAAGGTGCGGTCGGACCAGCAGTCCGGTCCGTAGTCCTGCGTCTCGGGCTCGATCAAGACCGTCCCGCCCGCCGCTCGCACGCGCTCACAGTACGCGTCGGCGTTGTCGACGAAGATCAGCAGCGACTGCGTGTTCGATCCATCGACGCCGCGCGGGCTGCGCCGCACTCCCGAATGGCTCGCGCCGCCCTGTAAGCCGACTTGCCCGACCATCACCAGCGCTTCGCCGAAGTTCAGCTGCGAGTGCACGACACGACCGTCCGGCCCGTCGACCCGCAGGCGCACGTCGAAGCCGAAGACGCGCGTCAGCCAGTCGATCGCGGCGGCCGCGTCGTCGTAGAAGAGGGCGCTCGAGAGGCGCGGCCAACCGCGCGGAGGAGAGTGGTCGTGCATGATCGGGGTTCTTTCGGGCCCGCTGGAGACGGGGGGGGCGGACTCGGGCCGAACGGCTCGGTCGGCGAGTCGGCGTCGCCGGAGCAAGGGGCCGCCAGGCCTCTGGAGCCGCTGGAAGGCCCTGGATGGCTGCCGAATAGGGAGTCCGAAGTGCCCGGAGGGCCTGAAGCTTTCGGGAAATCGCTGCTTACAGTAGAGTCACACCTTATGCGCCCCCAGCCTTTTTTGCTCGTCCTGAGCCTCTTCGTAGCCCCCGCCGCAGCTCAAGAGCTGCAGAGCGCGGCGGATCTCCAGCCCGCCGCGACCTCGCAGAACATCCTGATCCTGATCGCCGACGACCTCGGCGTGGACATGGTCGGAGCGTACGGAGAGTCGGCGGATGCGCCGAGTACACCGAGCATCGATCGCCTCGCCACCGGCGGGATGATCTTCCGGAACGCCTGGACGGCGCCGATGTGTTCGCCTTCGCGCGCCAGCATCCAGACCGGCCGTCAGCCGCGACAGACGGGCATCGGCTTCGTGCTGGCCGACAACGCGCCGGGACTCCACGAGGATGAGATCACCATCCCGGAGATGCTGAAGCGTCACCCGAAAGAGCAGTACGCGACAGCGATGTTCGGCAAGTGGCACCTCGGCGGCGATCAGACCGGCCCGATCGATCAGGGCTACGACACCTACAAGGGCTATCCGAACAACCTCTACGCGCCGCAGTCGTACTTCAACTTCACGCGCTACGACAACGGAGTGGCGACGCAGACGACGACTTACGCGACGACCGACACGGTCGATCAGGCGCTCGCCTGGATCGCGACGGCTCCGGAACCGTGGCTCTGCGTCGTGTCGTTCCACGCGCCGCACGAACCCTTTCATGCGCCGCCGGCCAATCTGCACAACGTCGATCTGACGGGTGCGCACCCGCGGCTCAACCCGCGCCCGCTGTACAAGGCGGCGGTCGAAGCGCTGGACGCCGAGATCGGTCGCATGATGCTCGACCTCGGAACGCAGCTGCACCAAACCAATGTGTTCTTCATGGGCGACAACGGCACGCCCCGAGAGACCTCGGTCCAGCCTTTCTTGCCGGAACACGCGAAGCTGACGCCCTACGAGGGCGGCATCAACATCCCGTTCATCGTGCGCGGCCCCGCGGTGCAACAACCCGGCTCCGAGTGTCAGGGCCTGATCAGCCTGACCGACCTCTACGCGACGGTCGCGGACCTCTCCGGCGTCGATCTGACGGCCGTGCAGCCGCCCGACCACCCGCTCGACTCGGTCAGCCTGCGTCCGTACCTGCATCGCCCCAAGACGCCCAGCACGCGCAAGCGCGCTTACGCCGGTGCGTTCAACCCGGGCAATCCGGCGAACGGCAACTCGTTCACGTGGCACATGCTGCGCGACGAGCGCTACAAGTTCATCCTGATCGACGACAGCGGCCTCTCGCTCGAGATGTACGACCTCGTCTCGGACCCCTTCGAGCAGATCAACCTGATCGACGGCGCGATGAGCATGGACGAGCGCCTCGCGCTGAACGCGGCGGTCCTCGAGCTGCGCGCGATCTTGACCGACTGACGAGCCCCAAGCCGGCTCGCACACACGACGCGGACGTCCGAGAGGGCGTCCGCGCTGCGTTGGTGGCGGACTTCGCCTGCCGGGGCCCGTTGAATTGCGTGTCGAGCGATGACCAGACTTGCGCTCGAACGGGCTCCCGCGAAGACTGTTCGGCCCATGTACGTCGTCCTCCGCGCCATCGCCACCGAATCCCAGGCGGATCAGCTCCGAGACGAGCTGGCCGCGGCCGCTCCCGGTCGCAAGATCCAGCTGCTGCGCGGCCGGATGGTCGTGCTCGAGCTGGCCAGCAGCGATGACGGCACGCCGTGGACCCAGGCGGCGGACTTCCTCGCGTCCGTCGAGGACCTCCTGACCCGCGCGGCCGCCGGCGGCTGCCGGTTCATCGCCGACGTCGACATGGAACTGAACCCGATCGAAGCCGGACCGGCGCCGCAGCAGTTCGTCGACACGGTCCGTGTGCCGGCGGAAGCGCTCGCCGTGTTCGGCAAGCTCGGCATCGAGCTCTCCGTCTCGGCCTACCGCGAGGCCTGAACCACCTCCGCGCGGGACCGGCACTCTCCGCCGGCCGAACGCGCGGTGCATCTCCTCCGTACGACCGCATCCTCCACCGAAGCCATGAGCGACGAACCGATCCAAGAAGAAGCCGAAGAACCCGAGCTGCCCGCCTACCTGATCGAAGGTGCCCGCTCCGGTCGTGCGAAGTGCAAGACTTGCCGCAAGGCAATCGCGCAAGGCGCGCTGCGCATCGGCATCCGGGTCGAAGGCCCGTACGGCGTCGGCCACATGTGGCATCACCTCGCCTGCGCGGCGAAGCGTCAGTTCGACAAGGTCGAGGAGGCCTATGCGCTGGAAGCGTGGAACTTCGCCAAGGAAGTCCCGACGGAACTGCCGGACCTCGGAGATCTGCGCGAGTTGCGCGAGGAAGCCGAGAAGAAGAAGGCCGAAGCGAAGGCGATCCCTTACGCGGAACTCGATCCGTCGGGGCGCGCGAAGTGCAAGCAGTGCAACGAGACCCTCGAGAAGGGCGCGCCGCGCGTCGTCGTCGGTCGCGCCGTCGAGTTCGGTCAACAGACCCGCACGACGCCGATCAACGTGCACCCCGGCTGCGTCGCCGACGCGCTGCAGGCCGAAGACAGCGCCACCGAAGTCGACGGCTTCGAGAGCGCGTTGCGCACCAACAGCAAGGGCCTCGACGAAGTGATCCTGAGTTCGGTGCTCGAAGAAGTCGGTAGCCTCTTCTAGCCCGGATTATTCACGAGTAGCGGTGTCGCGGGGCGCGTTCCGTGCCGATGGAATCGTAAGTAACACCAAACCATCGACAACAAAAACGCGAAACCCGCATGCGCAACTCTACCGCTCCCGCCGCCCTGTTCGAAGGGATCTTCGAGAAG
>Ga0316208_1002601_pt1 | contig 14416 bp, 12 predicted proteins | sample 3monopyrite_MG_FD_204944 | JGI IMG/M metagenome (GOLD analysis project Ga0316208, IMG submission 204944) | Microbial mat bacterial communities from mineral coupon in-situ incubated in ocean water Damariscotta River, Maine, United States -... | ecosystem: Environmental > Aquatic > Marine >... | reverse complement strand
ATTTTGACGATCATCTGCGGGGAAGCGTGTCCGACCTCGACCGGAAGCAGCAGCGCGAAGATTGGATGGGCCGCCCGATCGAAGACGATCTCGAGGTCTAGCTTCCACGGCGAGGCGGTCGGGTATCGGCGCGTGAGCCAACTCACCGGCAAAGTTCGGAAAGATGCCTGCAGAAGTATCGAAACCGCGCTTAAACCCCGCCAGCCCATCGCACATCGCACCCCGCTGGGCTAAACCATGCCCTCGTTCGGGCCGTGGCGCAGTCTGGTAGCGCGCTTGACTGGGGGTCAAGAGGTCGGGAGTTCGAGTCTCCCCGGCCCGACCATTTACATATGCAAATACGCGGAGCGTATTTGTTGGCCGCTGGCGCTTGTCGCCGCGGAAGGCGTTTTCGCTTGCCAAATGCGAAGTCCCGCCCAAGACGTCGCGCGAAGAGGAGCGATGCGGCGGACACGTCAGGATCGTAGGCATCGAGCCGCGACCACGGACCCCGGGCTTCATCGTCCCCGTTGGATCCGATGCCGCATGACGAAACGCCGGCTCCGTTGCGATTGACCGCAACCCGCCCCCCCCTGCCAGTTCAGGCGATACTAGGTCAACGCATAACAGGGTGTAAGACGGATAAGGTGCATATTTGAGCACACCGGCTTTGCCCCGCTCCGACCACTGGTGAGAGCCGTCCCTTAGTGGGGAATAGGGAGGCAAAGAGAAGCCGTTCCCGCTGATCCGGGTAATCAGGGCAGCGGCGCTCACGCTGTGCAGCGAGGCCGCGGTGCTGATCGATGATGTCGTCTGTCGGAGGTGGTCCGTCGGCTGAGTCCTGCGAGACCAAGGCCTAAGAGGACAGCCGTGCCGGGTTCAGGGACGAGAGTCCAGCCTGCCGCGACGGGATCAAAAGGGGTGGCGCTCCCTTCGCGACCGGCGACAGCACCTGTGAAGATTGTGTTGGCGTCGTATCGAGGCGCGCCCGTGAGCGAGCCGAGTCCGACTGCTTCGGTGAAGTTTGCTCCAGAGAAATTCGCGCCGGTCGCATCCGAGCTGCCGAAAGCAGTGCGTGTGAAATTTGCACCCAGGAAGCTTGTGTTAACGAGAAGCGAACCGTAGATCCCCTCGGAGTGAAAGCTGGCGCCGTCCATGATCGAGTTTGTTAGGTCGACCCCGGACAGGAAATCTAGGCGCGCGTTGGTGAAATTGGCGTTGCTCATGTTGACGTTCGTGAGGTCCGCCACAGAGAAGGCTGCGTTGGTGAAGTTTGAACCTTCCAGGTTGGCTCCGTTAAGAGATGTCTCGATCGCTCTGAAACCCTCGGCAGACACGCCTCGGAGATTGGCTCGTCGCAATCCCGATTCACCAAAGAAGCTCCCCGTAAGGTCGGCTCCGCTCAAGTCAGCCCCATGAAAGAAGCCGCAGGTGATTTGCGCGCCCGCGAGGTTCACGTCGGGGAGGAGGGCATCGATGAGCTGTGCGCAAAAAAAACGGTGTTGGTCAGCGACGCTCCGGTGAAGTCGGTGCGCGACAAGGACGCGCGCATGAAATTCACGGACTCAAGCTGCGCATTTCGAAAGGAGGCGTCGTCGAGGATGGACTGTTCGAATCTGACGTATCTGAAAGTGGATCCCGATAGGTCTGCGGACGGCATCACCCCGTACGAAAGCGGCGCCCGGTTTCCTGAAGTACCTTCAACGGTCGTTCCTGGAGCAAGGTCGGGCCCCACGTACGTGAACGGGGAAGAGTCGAATCGGTTCTCGATCAGTGCGACGGTCCCATCGGTTCTCTGATAGTCCGCGGCGCTGGCGATGGACGCTGAGAAGAGCGCTGCTCCGCATGCCATCGATACGACGATCTTCTTGTGAAATCCAACCGTGCCTGAAAAGTGCATTTGTGGCTCTGGCCCCCTTGAGCTTGCCTCTCCTAGTGGTTGGTTTGTTCGGGTTGTGTCACGCGGGGGGGGGCGACGAATTTTTCCCTCTTTCGCGGTTGTGGCTCGGGGAGTCATTCCCTGTGGGAGATGGCCCATCGGGCTACCTCTGAGAGATCAGCAGCATTCGTCGGCTGGCGATCGCTCAGCGAGTCCGATGGAGGCTGAACCCGCAAAGCACGAGATGGCAACCGATAGACCACCGCTTCAGATCGCCCGCCTGGCCGATCTTTCATGACGCACAGGGGTGGCCCCGAGAAATCGGCCGTCGTCACGTCGCTTCCTCCTAAGAGCCTATCCCTAACCCCTTTCCGCTTGAAGGGTGATGACCGCGCATGCTAGGTGAAGCATGGCCTCGTGTGCCGGGGCCGCCCTTGCGGGTGCGAATACCGGGCTGAATCCAGCCATAGTCTGCGCAGCACATTCTGGCGGTCGCGCTCGGAGCAACTCTGGATCCCCCGAGCTCGACGGCTAGCGCCTCCGCCGCGACGCGGTCCACGCGAGGCCCCAGCCCAGCAGCAGAGCCGTCGAGGGTTCAGGGATCGAGACGAGTAAAATTTGGCTCGCGACAAGCTGATTTCCTGCGGCGTTCGGGTGGATGCCGCCTTCGTAGAAGAGGGCTGCGGGATCGGCCTGGGCTAGGAAGACTGAATAGAGGTCGATGAACTGAATGCCGCGCGCGGTGGCGACCTCTGCGAGCCGTATGGCGAGCGCGCCTGCTCGGAGGTTTGCATCCGCGCTGGAGGGCGGGAGGATCGGCGGCGGCGCGAGCAGGATCGGAATCGCTCCATCCGCTGTGACCGCGTCGATCATCGCTGCGAGGTTCCCGGCGGTGACTCCCTCGTCGTAGCCACTTCTGAATACGTCGTTCGTGCCTTCGAGGACAATGACGAAATCGGCTTCATTGTCGCCAAGCCATGTTTGCAATCGGGGGAGGCCGTCCGATGTCGTTTCGCCCCCGACGCCGAGGTTGTAGATCGAGTCAGCGGTCAAGTAGTCCAGGTAACTTGCACCGTTTGTCAGTGAGTCTCCGAACCCTGCGAGGGCTATTGCCTTTGCTTGCGTTGTTAGGGCGAATATGAGGGCTACGCATGCGATGCTGAAAGGAAGGAGTCTCACTCGGCGATTACCTGCTTGACAAGATTGGGTCGGGATGACCGTCTTGCCTATTCGTGGCAGGGGAGGTTTGGTTGTGGCGGTAAACTTGCCGATCTATTCGGATGTTAGTCACGCCGCCTCGTTCTCGATGTCGAACGGAGGTTGATGGCGTGTTAGGTGAGGTTGTTTGCCACGTTGTCTGGGATTGTTGAGGGCGTCGCGGGTTCCGGATGTAAACGAGGTGACATTGCTGATCGCGAATCGGTAGGTTCGTCCCGTGGCTGCTTCTTTGGTGGCACGTGCCGAAGATGTGGCGCGATTGGCTTCGCGGAAGAGAGAGCGTCGATGGGGAGCCGCGGAGATGGGACGGCCGCTGGGTCCCTATAGGAGCGAATTGAGATAAGCTTCCCGCCATGCCACGCTTATCTACGCTCTCTCGCTCGGTCGCTGGCCGAGTCGTTCTCATCACCGGCGCCGCCAGCGGAATGGGGCGCGCGACCGCTCATCTCTTTGCGGACGAAGGCGCGAAGGTCGCCGTGACCGATCTTGATCAAGCGGCCGTCGACTCCGTTGTCGCTGAGATCAAGGAGGCGGGCGGCGAAGCCGTGGGTTGGGCCCTCGATGTGATGGACCTCCCGCGCATCCACGCAGTCGTCGACAAAGTGCAGGCCCAGCTCGGCGATATCGGCATCGTCGTGAACAACGCCGGGATCGCGCAATACGCCCATCTCGACATGACCGATGACGAGTACGAGCCCGAGTGGCATCGCGGGATCGAGATCATGCTCAGTTCCCATCAGCGCATGGTCCGCGCCTGCCTCCCGCAGCTGCGAAGGGCGGGGGGCGGACGGATCATCAATATTGCCTCGACGGAAGGCCTGGGAGCGACGGCCAAGACGGGGCCCTATACGGCCTCGAAGCACGGCGTGATCGGGCTGACGAGATCGATGGCGGTCGAACTCGGCCGCGAGGGCATCACGGCGAATTGCATCTGCCCGGGACCGATCGTGACCGGCTTGACTGATCAAATTCCCGAGGACCACCGGAACAAATTCGCCCGTCGCCGCGTCCCACTCCGGCGATACGGCATCCCCGAAGAGGTCGCGCACGCGACCCTCAGCTTGGCGCTTCCGGCGAGTTCCTACCTCAATGGAGTGACGCTTCCGGTCGATGGTGGAATGTCGATCCAGAACACCTGAACACGAACCGACGTCCCGCCTGAGGAAATCGCAGCTTGACCGAATCGAATCGCCCGAAAATCCTGGTCACCGGGGGCGCCGGCTTCATCGGCTCCCACACGGTCGTAGACCTCGTTGAGAGCGGCTATGACCCCGTGATCGTCGACGATTTCAGCAACTCCGACCGAGGCGTCGTCGAAGGGTTGGGCGAGATCTGCGGACGGCCCGTCTCGTGTTACGAGTTCGGCTGTCGCGACCGCGAATCCCTCATGCGCGTCTTCGAAGAGGCGGGGCCGATTTCCGGCGTGATTCATTTCGCGGCATCGAAGGCGGTCGGTGAGTCTCAGGATAAGCCGGTTCTTTACTACCAGAACAATCTGGGCACGCTGCTGACCCTGCTTGAAGTGATGGCGGAGTTCGAGGTGCGCGACCTCGTATTCTCTTCTTCTTGCACCGTGTACGGCCAGCCCGAAGTGCTGCCCGTGACTGAAGAGACACCGATTGCGGCCCCGGCCTCGGTCTACGGTGCGACCAAGCAGATCTGCGAGAACATCCTCCGTGATGTCGTCGCTTCCGGTGCGAACCACCGCGTCACGCTGCTTCGTTATTTCAATCCGATCGGGGCGCATCCGTCGTCGCTGATCGGTGAGCTGCCGCTCGGCGATCCGCAGAATCTGATCCCGATCATCCTGCAGAGCGCGGCGGGGATACGCGGTCCGATCCAGGTCTACGGCGACGATTGGGACACGCCGGACGGGACCTGCATCCGCGACTATATCCACGTCCTCGATCTGGCCGCGGCGCATGTGAAGTCGCTCGATTGGATGAGTGGGCAGGGCGATGACCCGCTGATCGAGGTCTTCAATGTGGGCACGGGGCGGGGCACGTCGGTGTTCGAGGCCCTCGACGCCTTCGAACAGGCGACGGGTCAGCCGGTTCCGCGCGAAGTCGGCCCGCGTCGGGCAGGCGACATCGAGCAGATCTACGCATCCTGCGACAAGGTCGAGTCGACGCTCGGCTGGAAGGCGACGCGAACCGTCGAAGACGCGATGCGCGACGCCTGGTCCTGGCAGCAGAAGCTCGCGAATCGTTAGGCGGCCTCACGCGGTCGCGTGACCCAAGAGGCTCGCCCGTTCGGGTGAGCGCCTAGCGTCGGTCTTCCTCAAGCAGTGCCGCGAGGTACTCGCCATATTCGTTCTTGGCGAGCGCGGCCGCCTTCTCGCGAAGCTGGTCGTCATCGATCCAGCCGTTGCGCCAGCCGATCTCTTCCGGGCACGAGATGCGCAGTCCCTGACGTTCCTGGACCGCCTGGATGAAGTTTGCGGCCTGAAGCAGCGCTTCGTGGGTTCCGGTGTCGAGCCATGCGACGCCACGGCCGAGCAGCTCGACTTGAAGCTGGTCCCGTTCGAGGTAGGCCAGGTTGACGTCCGTGATCTCGAGTTCGCCGCGCGGGGAGGGCGTTAGGTTGCGGGCGATGTCGACGACCTGGTCGTCATAGAAGTAGAGGCCAGTGACTGCGTAGTTGCTTCGCGGGTTCGCCGGCTTTTCTTCGATCGAGACGATCTTGCCGTCCGCGTCGAAGTCGACGACACCGTATCGTTCGGGGTCATGTACGTGGTAGCCGATCACGGTCGCGCCCGTCTCGACCGTTGCCGCGCGGCGAATCGCGTCGGGGAATCCGTGTCCGTAGAAAATGTTGTCGCCGAGGGCGAGGGCGACCGGGTCACCATCGATCCAATCCGCCGCGATGAGAAAGGCCTGCGCGATGCCTTCGGGCTTGTCCTGCACTCGGTACTGAATCCGGACACCGAAGTTGCTGCCGTCCCCGAGCAGGCGCTCAAAGATCGGAATGTCCTGAGGCGTCGAGATCAGCAGGACGTCCCGAATTCCCGCCAACATCAGGGAGGAGAGCGGGTAGTAGACCATCGGCTTGTCGTACACCGGCAGCAATTGTTTGGAGACGCCCCCGGTTGCGGGAAGCAGACGCGTGCCGGAACCGCCGGCGAGTAGAATGCCCTTCATGATCAGGAATCTCCTTCCGCTGCGCCCTTGGTCTCAGTGTCGAGTCCCTGGCGGGCCCGAACGTCGCCTTCCTCCTGGATCGCCTTTCGCCAGGCCTCATTGTCGAGGTACCAGGCGACGGTCTGATGGAGGGCTTCTTCAAAGGTGAATTCCGGCTGCCAATCGAGTTCGCGTTCCGACTTGGAAGCGTCGATCGCATAACGCCGATCATGTCCCGGGCGATCTTCGACGAAGCTCTTGAGCTCGTGATAGGTCTCGAAGCCCTTCGACTTGAGCGCCTCGTTCTCCGCGGCGGGCCGAAGCTTTTCGAGCGCATCGCAGATCCCGTCGACGACCTGAAGGTTCGATCGCTCGCTGTTGCCACCGAAGGCGTACTGCTCGCCCGTTTCACCGGACTCGAGGGCGCATACGATGCCGGCACAATGATCGCCGACGAAAATCCAGTCGCGCACGTTGCCGCCGTCGCCATAGATCGGGAGGGGTTTGCCTTCGAGCGCGTTCAGGACCATCAGCGGGATCAGCTTTTCAGGGAATTGCAGCGGTCCATAGTTATTCGAGCAATTCGTCGTGATCGTCGGTAGCCCATAGGTTCGGTTGTAGGCGCGAACGAGCAGGTCGGCGCCGGCCTTGGAAGCCGAGTAGGGCGAGTTCGGCGCGTAGGGCGTCTCTTCCGTGAAGTAGCCCTCGGCACCAAGGGTCCCATAGACCTCGTCGGTCGAGACATGGAGGAACCGGAAGGCCTCGCGCTCGACCTCCGGGAGTTCGGCGAAGAGATTGCGCGCGGCTTCCAGGAGCTCGAACGTCCCGACGAGATTGGTGTCGATGAAGGCACGGGGCCCGTCGATCGAGCGGTCGACGTGGCTTTCGGCGGCAAAATTGAGGACCGCGGTCGGGGCGTGTGCTTCAAAGCATGCGCGAACGTCGGCCGTACTTGCGATGTCGCCCTGGACGAAGGTGTATCGGCCGCCGCTTGGGAGATCGCGCAGGTTCTCGAGGCTGCCCGCGTAGGTCAGCTTGTCGAGGACGACGATGTGGACCTCTGGGCGATTTTCGAGGGCCCAGCGGACGAAGTTCGAGCCGATGAAGCCGGCTCCTCCTGTCACGAGCCAGGTCTTGGATTTCATTGATTGCACTCCTGCCGGCGTCCCGGCGTGAACCTAGCATCGAAGCCTCTCCGTTCGGAGAGGGCGTATCAGCCGCGAAGGGGGCACTTCTAACCCTCATGCGCGCTTCGTGCACATCATTCGTCGGTCTCTTGCGGATGAGCTTGAGTGCCCACGCCGACCGTCCGAGAAGTGAGTGCCGGATCGGGGCTTTCAGGGGGCACCTCTCGTGGGTCTTCCTGAAAGAATTGCGACCGGGTCGCGTTATTGTGGTTGAGAAATCACACGTTTCGTTTGTTCGGATTTCGGCGTCATGCGTGAACATTCCGTCACAAACCACTGCAAACGTTGCAGAAATTACATCGCTTCCCAGTCGATTCACCCTAAGTTCCGCGTATACTCATTTGACCTGCCCATACCCTTTTGGGTGACGGCGGGCACATCCTCTGTGGGCGCGTAGCGACCTTTTGTGAGTCTTCGACCGAAGATTCATCGGGTCACAGCGCGGTCGTCGTTAGAGCCCGGAGCGTCACGCGCTCCGGCAAATGCTGAGATAAGAGGGTTCGGGATCAGAATGCTGCGGAACAACGGAAAGCTCACTTCGTCCTTGATGATGTCTCTCGACGTCATTATGAGCACCGCGATCTGTCTGGGCCTCCTTTACTGGTCCGAGATCTCTGGCATGGCGAATCCGATGGCGGAGGCCGGCGGTTCCATGCTTCTGCTCGCGGTCACCGCCTGTCTGGTCTGGCCGTTCACCTTTCAGCAACTCGACGTTTACTCTTCTGTTCGAACATTGGGCGTCCTCGACGTCACCCGCCGATTGGTCGTTTCGGGTTGTGTCGTCGCAACGATCCTCGGGGCCGTGGCCTTCGCCGCCGACGTCCCGCTGTCCCGCGAATTCCCCTTTATCTGCGCGGCTGCCCAGGGCGTCGCGCTCTCGCTGACGCGCTTCGTCCTCTACGGCGTTCTGCGCACCGCGCGTCGCGTCGGACGCAACACGCGCAACGTCCTGATCGTCGGCACCGGCTCCCGGGCCGCCCAGATCAAGCGCAACATCGAATCCCATCCGCAATGGGGCCTGCGCGTCCTTGGCTTCGTTGACGACGTCGACACCGCCGTCGATCCGAGCCTCTACAACGCAAAGCTCTTCGGCATCGCAGAGATGGACTCGCTGCTGAGCGAGATGGTCGTCGACCGCGTATTGGTCGCGGTGCCTCGCTCCATGCTGGGCTCGATCGCACCGGTCCTCTCCGCCTGCAGTAGCACGGGTGTTCCGCTGACCCTGCTCACGGATCTCTTTGGTGATTTCCTGCCGACGCCGCAAATCGGCCAATTCGGTTCGAGCACGTCCCTTGAATTCGCCGCCGTGCATCACAACTCAGCTCTGCTGGGCGTGAAGCGCATCGTCGACATCGTCGGCTCCGCCGCCGCACTGATCGTGAGTGGCCCGATCATTCTGGGCGCGGCGATCGCGATCTGGCTCGAAGATGGTGGGCCGATCTTCTTCCGACAGACGCGCTGTGGGCTCTATGGCCGGCGTTTCTCGATGATCAAGCTGCGCACCATGTGCGTGGACGCCGAAGAGAAGAAGGCCGAACTCGAAGAACTCAACGAGATGGATGGACCGGTCTTCAAGGTGAAACTCGACCCGCGCATCACGAAGGTGGGTGCCTTCCTTCGCCGCTATTCCCTCGACGAGCTGCCGCAGTTCTGGAACGTCCTCATCGGTGAGATGAGCCTGGTCGGCCCGCGTCCTCCGGTTCCGCAGGAAGTCGTCCACTACGAGATCTCGGAACGCCGCCGCCTCTCGATGCGCCCCGGCATCACCTGCATCTGGCAGGTCGGCGGCCGCAACGAAATCGGCTTCCAGGAATGGGTGAAGCTCGACCTCCAGTACATCGATCACTGGAGCCTGGCCCTCGACGTCAAGATCCTCGCCCAAACCCTCCCCGCCGTAGTCCTCGCCCGCGGCGCCTCCTAATCCCCGACTGGGTTAGTCGAGAATCGCCTACGCGAACCCGCGCGCACACTAAATGGGCGCACCGGACGCGAATCCCCGTTTACGAGCACTCTGCCGAAACGACCCGCCGCGCCCCACGGACCGCAGGTCCGTGAGCGCCGCCGCGCAAAGCGCGGCGCCCCCCCCTAACAAACAGCCGAAACGCTTCCCCCCAAAGCACGGCCACCGCGAACCCCGGCCGCAAGCGCCTGACCAACCTGGACCGCTGCGGCCCTACGCGGGCCCCGAGCTACGCCGTCCCGAGGGCTGTGCGGGGGCCCGGTCGGATCGCCCTAAAACCGCGAGCCGCGCAGTACAGCCCCCAAACAATTATGCCGCCCCGAGACGCGGCGAGAGAAGGGGCGAGCAGATCGGGCACCCGCACGGCCCCTGGCACATCCAAACCCCAGGGACCCACGAAACCCGAGCAACCGGCTCAGTCAGCAGAGAGGAGCGCCTTCAGGGCCCCTCGATCCACCTTCCCGTTCGAGTTCAAAGGAAACGTATCGATGTGCCGCACTTCGCGGGGCGCCATGTAAGCCGGCAACCGAGCCTTCCCCCGCGCCGTCAGCGCCGCCAGATCCGCCTTCGCATCCGAGATGAACACCACGACCGAATCCGCTCCAGCGGCCGTCTCAGGCCATCCCAGTGCGATCGCAACCTCGACTCCGGCCTCTTCGCGCATCGCCGCTTCGATCTCACCCAGTTCCACGCGATAGCCCTGGATCTTGATCTGGTTATCCATGCGACCCAGATACACCATGGGGCGATCACCGAGCGCGCTGCGCACCCGATCTCCCGTCCGGTAGAACAGGCGATCCTGTCCCGGCGGGACGAGGAACGCGGCGTTGGTCTTTTCAGCGTCGTTCCAGTAGCCCGGGGTCAGTTGCGAACCGGTCATCAGGAGCTCGCCGGTTTCACCGGCCGGCACCGGCTCGAGCGCTTCGTCGACGACGAGCACTTCCATGCCGGGGTAGGGCTCGCCGATCGGAACGAGACCCATCTCGCAGTCCTCACGGGATGTCGCCGGGTCCCATCGATAGAGCGTGCACGCGATGGTGAGTTCGGTCGGTCCGTAGAGGTTCTCGATCGTCGAGTTCGGCGCGGCATCGACCCATGCCTCGACGATTTCGGCGGGCAGGGCCTCACCGCAGAACAGGCTCCATCGCAGTGACGGATAGTGATCCGGCTTGAGCATCCGAAGCTTGCTCATCAATACACCCGTCGACGGAACCGAGAACCAGATCGTGATCTCCGAGTCCTGGATGTATTTCGCGGGCAGCATCTTCTGCGCCTGCGTCGGAATGCAGACGCGCGCGCCGCATTCCCAGGCCAGGAAGAGATCGAAGACCGAGAGGTCGAAGGTCAGCTCGAAGGTCTGGGAGAAACGATCTTCGGGGGTGACCGCATAACGTTCCGCCATCGAGTCGAGAAAGGCGTTGACGTTGCGATGGGCGACCATCACGCCCTTTGGGATGCCGGTGCTACCGCTCGTAAAGAGGAGGTAGGCGAGGGCATTCGGGTCGACGGGTTCGGGCTTCCAGTCGCTCGCAGGCGCCAGGTCCTGTCGGCCGAGTACGCGATGCGAGGGGAAGGCGTCCGCCAATTCGCTCACGTCTTCCGATTCGGGAAAGATCAGGACGAGCGAGTCGTCGATCCCATCGAGGACTTCACCGAGCAGCTTCGTTGCGCCTTCGTCGACGACGATCGCGCGACAGCCGGAGCGAACGAGCATGCTCTGGGTGCGGTCATTCGGAAACGTCGGGTTCAGCGGGACATAGCCGTCGCCCCGAAAGAGCGCGCCCAAGATGCCGATGAAGGTCGCGACGCTGCGCTGGCCGAATACGGCGGTCAAGCCGCCGGCGGCGCCGTCGGGCCGGACGTCGTGGGCGACGAGGGTCGCCGCAAGGGAGGCGGCCTCGGCGTGGAGCTCGCGATAGGTGAGCTGTGTGCCCGCGACCTCGATCGCGATCCGGTCGGGATGCGCCTCTGTGCTGCGGAGGAAGCCGGAGCGAAGCGAACGCGTGGATTCAGTCGCGGGTACGGGGATCGTCGACATGGTCGAGGCGGGCGTCCTTGCCATTCTTGCCGGTGAGTGGGCCGCTAATCGCGGGCCGCTGCACGGCGGTGCTAGGCCGGTGAGACCGACTTCGCGTCGGGGAAAAAGGCTTCGACGAGGCTGTCGATGTTGTTGAAGACCTCGGGCTCGATCGCCTCGATGTCGACTTCCTCTTCGCGGAGGTCCTCGATGAAGAGGATAAATTCCACAATGTCGAGCGAGGACAGGAGTCCGTCGTCGAGAATCGCCTGCTGATCGCTCGGCAGCGCGTCCGGGGTCGCCCCAGCGCGGTCGATGATCCAGCCTCGTAGTCCTTCGCGAATCGCCTTCTCGTCCATACTAAAGAGCCGGTGCCTCCGACAGTAGTCGCGTGTCGATGAAGTAGTCCACGAGCTTCTGGCTCGCTTCTGCGCGGAACGTCGCGCAAGCCGAATGGGCCATCGCCATCTTGCGCGTGCCGTATCCGTCTTTGATGCCAGCGTCCTTGTAGACCGCCGGATTGTAGAAATCGCCCCAGCTCGAGCTGAGGTATTGAGTCAACCAGGTACGGAAGGACTCGGTCTCTTCCGCGGTCCAAGAGTCGACAGTCTCGTCGGCGAGTTCGCGAAGGAATTCGCGACCAAAGCCCAGATGTCGGGCCTCGTCGATGTGATGCACCTTGTTGATCTTGGCAACAAGCGGGTTGATCGTCTTGTCGCTCATCATCTTGAGGTTGTAGTAGTCGCCGAGCTCCTCGACGATCAGCACCTTGCAGAAGAACGCGATCTCTTCCTCGCCCTTCGCGTATTCGCGGGGAAGGACGATCTTCTTCTCGGGATAGATCTTGCCGGCGTAGCGCTTGCAGAACTCGCCAAACATGATCATGTGTTTGTTTTCTTCATCGATGAAGTGATGGAGATAGTCGGTGATTGGGCCCTGGGTCCGCTTCCGGTACATGCGGTTCATGAGGCCCGAGATCAGGGGGCGCTCTCCGTAGAGGACGAAGCTGAAGAAGTTCACGATCTCGTAGAAGCTGAGGCGCTTCTGTTCCGTTTCGCTCAGGCCTTCCCAGGTCTCCGTGCCGTAGATGGAGATCAGCTCGGGGAGCATGTACCACTCGGCTTCCGGGTCGAGCTGTTCCGGCCAATCGAATGCCGTGTACACGTCCCAGGATTTGCGAACGGAGGCATCGCTGAGACGGACGGCAAGATCGGTGGCGGCGCTCATCGTTTTCTCCGTCGCTCGGGGCGGTTGGTGGGCTCGGTTTGGGAACGAATCCGGTGGAATCCGCTGAAATTGTACTTTGAGAATCCCCCGTGAAAGATGCAGAGGAGTCCCGATTGGGTCGGTTCAGGATCGGTCGATCGAGGGGTTGGCTAGAGGCGAAAGACACCCTGTGCGGGACCCAGGCGCCCGTGCAACCCGCCGATGCCGGTCCGATGCGCGTTGCTGATACGAGCCAGAGTCTAGCTTCCGTAAGCCCCACACAAAACGAAGTCGTGATCCGACCTCAAGTGAGTGTCCCGAAAGGGGATTGGGGGGACCGCTAATCGGAAAAGTTCGTCGGTCTGCGGCGGAATGTCTCGCGCGCGATTGCTCTCGGGCGGCCAGGCTTCGTTTCAAGTCACGGGACCGGTGGTACGATGGCGAATACCATGAGCAGCGTGCGATGACGATTTCGGAAGAGCAAGAGGGGCGCGAGGCCGCGTCGAAAACCGGGGGCCCGAAAACCGCTGCGAGGCGCAAGCCGCCGCTTTGGCCAAAGCTGGTCGCGCTCGTCATCGGGATGGCGTTCGCTGCCGTGATCTTTGAGATCGGAGTGCTGATCTCGGTCGGGGAACAGGCGAAATTCCCGCGGCGTGTGGTCGGGACGGATTTCGGCGTGCGCGTCAATCAGCCGGACTCGACCTATCGCCACAAGTCGGCAGACGGGACCTTCTGGTTCACGATCAACTCGAAAGGGCTCCGCGCGGATCGCGAGTATCCCTACGAGAAGCCAGCCGGCGTGAAGCGCATCGTCAGCCTCGGTGACTCGTTCACGGCGGGCTACGAAGTGCAGGGGGACGAGACGTTCTCAAGCGTGCTGGAAGCATCGCTTCGCGAGCGGGGGCTCAACGTCGAAGTGCTGAACGCGGGCGTATCCGGCTACAGCAACGCGGAAGCGCTGGTCTATCTCGAGCGAGAACTGAGTCGCTATGACCCGGACCTCGTGCTGCTCTCGTTCTACGCGAATGACCTTGTCGACAATATGCGGACGGGTCTCTTTGCGATCGAAGACGGCCAGCTCGTTCAGAAGAAAGATGCCTATGTGCCGGCAGGCGGGATTGGAAACTTCTTCAACACGAATCCCGTCTTCAACTGGTTCTCCGGCCACTCGAATGCCTTCGTTTTCTTGAAGGAGCGACTGACGCACCTGGTCAAGCGAGGGATGGTCGAGCAGAACGAGGCGCAGATTGCGCAGAAATCTGGTGCCCCGCAGAAGGTGGATGCTGGGCCCGAGGCGAAGGATCCGCAGCGTCTTCTGACGGCCTTGATTCTGGAACGCTTCTATGAGTTCACAAGGACACGCGGAATCCCGCTTGTGATTCAGAGTATCCCGATCCCGATCCCGATCGCCGACGACGAGAGCCGATTGGTCGACGTATTTCCCGCGGAAGAGTTCCCAACGGAGCGTGCGGGATTGGCCTTCGTGCCGATGCTCGAGCCGCTTCGCGCGGTGGCCGGGCAGGAGGAGCTTTACAACAAGCGCTCCCACGGACACTGGACGCCCTATGCCCACGCGCTCTCCGGTCGCCGAATCGCAAGCGTGATCGCTGCGGAATCGCTGCTTTCACGCTGAACGACGACCGGTTGCTCTGCGCGGCCGTCGCACCCGCCAGTCCGCCAATCCGCTAGCGCGCCCACGACCGAAGATACCGCGTAGTCCGGCGGTGTTAGTCGCGGCGCCGGACGCCGAGAAGCTCCGCAGTGGAAGCCGGGCCTGTGCCGGAACGGGGCGAGGGCACCGGATCGGGATCGATCGGCGGCTGGTTTCTCGCTGGGCCCGGTCCTCGTCTC
>Ga0316208_1002600_pt1 | contig 14421 bp, 14 predicted proteins | sample 3monopyrite_MG_FD_204944 | JGI IMG/M metagenome (GOLD analysis project Ga0316208, IMG submission 204944) | Microbial mat bacterial communities from mineral coupon in-situ incubated in ocean water Damariscotta River, Maine, United States -... | ecosystem: Environmental > Aquatic > Marine >... | reverse complement strand
AGAAAACGCGAGTCTTCTACGGGCGACCTCAAAGCGACCGACAATCCGCCCTGCGGTCTTCTGGGAAAAAGGCCGCCCTCCGCGGTCGATCGCAAAGCGATCGACAGGCCGCCCCGCGGCCGCCTAAGAAAAGACGGGCGCCGAGGGGCTCGGCTGACCGAGCCGCAGGTTCAGGTTGCCCGGGGGGGACACGATCAGCATCAGGCTGGCGGATTCGGGCTGCGCGCTTCCAGATTGGATGCGGCCGCCCTCCACTTCGATGCAATCGCCCGCGTCCATCTGAACCCTCTGTTCGCCGGCGCGCAAGGCGACTTCGCCCCGCTCGACGAGGACGATCGCCCGCTGCAATGGATCGAGGTCGAGGGTGGGAAGGCCCTTTTCCTGAGAGACATCGATATGCCAAACGCCCACGTTAGGTCGGGCGCCGGGGTTCGAAGATGTTAGGCCGTTCGGCTCTGTCGCGAGATCGGCGGGAGTGCTCGTTTCCGAGGTCGACCCAGAATCGATCGATTCTGACGTGAATTCGGGAGTTCCCTCTTCGACGCGATCACGAATCAGTTCTTCCGGTCGTCGCCCGAGTCCCTTCGCGATCTTGAGTAAAACCGAGACCGTCGGCACCATTTGCCGAGCTTCTACCTTGTGGATGGTGCTGGCTGCGACACCGCTGCGTGTCGCGAGTTGTTGCAAGGTCAGTCCGTCGGCGCCGCGGCAGGCGCGGATCTGGCTTGCCATGTCGGCGAGTGCGCCGCTGGTATCGAACATCGTATTGCCTCCTGTCCCGGGGCTCGCCCAAGCCGATCGGGAACGGATCCGGCAGTCTCCTGTTCCGGTGATGCCCATCGTAGGCAGACTATGCGCATCAAAGTGGACATATCGTCAGACTATATTATGAAATCAGTCTAAATCTGAGTGGTCGTCAGGCTAAATGTTTCATAAGCCGATCGAGTCGGACTGCGTGAAACGCGCGAGCGGCGTGAAGAGCGAGTGCCCGTCATGGGGCCAATCGACCGGGGGTGTTTGGAGTCGACCTGGTTTTGTAAACCGGGATACACCTAGCGATGCTAGGCGCATCTCGAGGGATTCGATTCCGGCGGACGGTCCCGCCGAATGGATGTCAGGAGTTGGCGACAACTCGAATCCGGCGAGTGCAATATTCGCCAAATGCCCGGAGAACGGAGCGAGAGCTTGAATGAGGGCTTTTTCCGAATCGACGGGTAAGATCCGAAGGAAGCGTGCGAGGGGAGCCGGTCGCGGCTGTGCTTCGGTCTCGAGGACGACCGAGTGATGCGCTGCCTCGAATAACATGCCGACGTCCGGGTCGATCCGCATGCGGGCTTCCGAACATTCGTTTGATATGGAGACTGCCTGGTCCTTGGTGATCCCGCCGCGGGGCATCTCGACACTTATCTGATCAAGCGATTGAGCGATTCGCTCGGCGACCTGCCGGCGCTCTCCTTCGACCATCCCCACGAGATAAACGACCACCGGCGACAAACATCCTGACTGGTCCCATCGCGCCACATCAAGCGCGATGCCGTGCGCCGCCTCTGTGAGCGCCGGCTCGTTCCGGGCCAGGGCGGAGCCAAGCGCGGCGACAGAGAAGCGATGACCGTGGCGAACGAATCGCTGGGTCGGGGAGAGCCTTCGCTCGATCGATTGCAGGGTCTCGTCGCTCCCGGTGGCGACGACGCAGGGTGCTTCAAGGGCGACTTCGAATGCGGCCGCGTCGTCCGAGGGGAAGGCGATCGGCTCAAAGGCTCGGGCCAAATCCTCGTCGCGGGCGGCGAGGGAGCGTGCGAGGAGCGATGCGGTGACCGGGTCCTTCGAGGTCTCGCGAAGCAGAACCGGGGAGCCGAGCACGAGGGGGAGCAGCGCGGAAAGGAGGGTGGGCATGGGGATCGCGCCTCCGGTGAGGACGGTGGTCCAGGAAAAGGGGGCGAGCTGTGCGCGCTGACTCGCGAGGGGGGCGCCGATCTCACGCTGGGCGCACGCGACGAAGGCGTCGGGATCCCAGGCGGCCAATCCCGCGTCGAGCCCCTCGCGAATCGTGGGCTCCGAGAAGTTCGTTGCTTCCGATAGCGCGCCGGCGAGTTCGCGTCGCCAGGGGGAGTCTGCGGCGGTCCAATCGACGAGGACGGCCCGTGCCACGTCGAGCCGATCGCCAAAGCGACGAGCGCGAAGCGCTTCGCCGGCGAGAACGACGCGTTCCTTGGCGGCACGAACCCTTTCGGCCGCGGCGTCGGGCCACTCGATCTCGAGCTTCGTCATGAGGATCCCCCTTTGCGCTTCGAAGCTTCGAGCATCACATCGGTTGCGATCGAACAGCCCCGCGCCTCGGCGCCGGCTTCGCGACCGAGCACATCGAAGCCGATTGGGTCGCCCGTCTCGTTGAGGATCGCGCGGCCGAGGTCCGCGGTTTGAACGGCGGCGAGATTACCGCTGTTCGCGAGATCATGGATCACGATCATGCCGACCTCTCCCGCTGCGACATCGATTCCGGATTCGGGATCGACGAACCGCACGCGCGCCCAGGGCGGAACGATCTTGCGACGTGGGCCCGACGGGTCGAGCAGCGTCGAGTCGTAGAACTGGCTTGCAAGCTCGGTCATTCCGTATTGATTGATCACGTTGGCTTCGTCGACCGCGAAGACCCCGGCGATGTCCGCGCGCAAAACATCTGCGGGAACGACGCGACTGCGTCCTTTGAATCCGCCGGTCTCCATGACCCGCGAGCCGGAAGGGAGGTGCCACTTGTCACGGGAGCCTTCCTCGCTCACATGGTCGAGAAAATGAACGAACGCGAAAGAGGTTCCACCGATCACGAGAGGTGCGTCTCCCTCTCGCGCTGCATGAATCGCTCCCTCGAAGGCCGTTAGGTCGAGCTTGCCGTCCATCAGGTCGAAGCGGCTCGCGTCGCCGCCTTCCTCCTTGAGCAATTTGTCGAACATATACGTGAGCGAGGAGTCGGGAGATTCGTCGGCGTCGGGCGCAAGGAATCGCATGTCAGGCGACTGCCCCGAAAGCTCAATCAAGAACCCGTGTCGAAGGCTCGCAAGAAGAGAGGCATCGTAGAGTTTGAGCGTGTCGAGATGGAGCTCGCCCCGCCGATCGACGCTGGTCCCGCTCGTTCGAAAAATCTTGATCGTGGACGCTTCGGGAAAGGAGCGCAGAGCAAATTCCTTGAAGGCACCCGTTGGTACCGCCGGGATCTCCTCGACGCGCTCGACCGAATCCGGAGTGCGTTCGAGGGATTGGCAGAGTCGCGCGTAGGGCTTGCACGCTTCGTATTGGAAACGGAAGAGCGCAAGCGCGAGCCGTTCGAAGCGTGCGTCGTCCCGTGCCATCTCAAAGTCGTGGGTCGCAGCGGCGATCCAGTCCAGGAGGTCTTGCTCGATCTCACTTCGGGTCATGATGACGAGGCGATCTCGTGAGTGTTGCTCGGACGTGAGGGCGAGAGGGCGTCGAGTGCTCTCGTGATGGCATCACATGCAGCAAAGAGGGCGTCGCGACCGATCGAAAGCGGCGGCGTCAGCGAGAGCACGCGTCCGCCGTCGCCTGAAGGCAGCAGCACATAACCTTCCGTCAGGACGCGATCGACGACCGCGAGGGCGAGGCTCGGGTCGATGCATTCGATGCCGATCATCAATCCGCGACCGCGCACATCGCGAACAGAATCGAACGAGCCTGCGGTCTCTTGGAGTCGAATAAGGACGTCTGCGCCTAACTGTTTTGCGCGTGCTGCCAAGCCGTCGCGGGCGGCGACGTCGAGGGAAGCGAGAGCGGCGGCACAGCTCGCGGGGTGGCCGAGGAAAGTTTGAGTGTGGAGCGCCTCGCCTTCACTCTTTGGCCAGGCCTCGAAGACGTCTTCGAGGCCCATGCAGGCCGATAGGGGCATGCCGGAGGCGAGCCCCTTGCCGACGCATAACAAGTCCGGAACGATGCCTTCATGATCACAGGCGAAGAGATCGCCGGTTCGACCGAGCCCTGTGTAGATTTCGTCGGCGATCAGCAGCCATCCTGCTTCGTCACAGATCTCGCGCAGCCCGCGCAGGAACCCGTGAGTGGGAACCCGCTCACCGCCGCGGCCTTGGATCGGTTCGACGATCACGGCGCCGATTTCGCTGCCCGCCTCGGAGGCGACGCGGCGCACAGCGTCGAGATCGTCGTAGGGCACAAAGTGTGTCGCCTCGGGGAGTCGCGCGAGAAAGGGGTCCCGGAAATCTTTCCGCCAGGTCACGTCGAGCGCGCCGAAGGAGAGGCCGTGGTAGGCGCCCTCGAAGGCGAGGACCCCGGCGCGACCCGTCGCGAGCAGGGCGGTCTTGAGTGCCGTCTCAACCGCGTCGGATCCGGAGGAAGAGAGGACGGTCCGAACCTTCGGAGCCTGGGCGCGGTCTCCGCGGGGGTAGAGCGGCGCGAGACGTTCGAGCAGTTCGACTTTGACGCGGGGTGGATGAACGTCGCCCATGCCATGAAGGAGGGACTCGGCCTGGCCTGAGATCGCGGCAACGACCGCGGGATGGGCGTGTCCAACATTCGCGACGCCGAAAGCCGCGGTGAGATCGACAAAGCGGTTTCCGTCGACGTCCCAGAGATTCGCGCCTTGCGCGCGTTCCCAGAAGATCGGCACGGGTTCGAGGGCGGTGACGTTGCGGCTCTCGACTCGGGAGAGGCGTTCGGCGAGGGCGTGCGATTCCGGTCCGGGCACGACGGTGCACAGATCGGGCGAGTGGGTCGCGCCGTCTTCCGGTACGAGAGATGAAGTCATGGTTGCAGTGTAGGCCGCCGGGGTTTCGAGTCGTGTCGAGCGGGGCGCCGAGCATAGCCTGAGCCTTCGGCGTGCCGAGGGGAGGGCGTCTATGCTCGCGGCGGCGTTGGAGCCGGGGAGAGCGCGATGCGCCCAGGGAGTAGCGTCGTTTACGTGGCGATGGGGGGGAACCTCGGGGATCGCGAGGCGACTTTTTCGAAAGCGATCGAAGCGCTCGAGGTGGAGCCCGAGCTTCGCGTCGAAGGGGCCTCGTCCGTGTACGAGACGCCGCCGCTCGGTCCAGATGGGCAGGCGCCCTATCTGAACGCGGTGATCCGCGCGGAGAGTGGGCTCGCCCCCATCGAGTTGCTCGACTGTCTGCAATCGATCGAGAATCGCCTCGGTCGCGATCGAGGTCCGGATTCCGTGCGCTGGGGGCCCCGGGTGATCGATCTCGATCTTCTCTTTTACGCGGATCGCTGTATCGAAGAGCCGCGCCTCATCGTTCCCCATGCCGCCGCGCATGAGCGGGCCTTCGTGATGATCCCGATGGCGGAGATCGCCGGAGAGTTGGCGCATCCGCGCCTTGGCCTCACGATGAGTGAGATCCTGGCGGGCTTGCCTGCGCCGGATCGGGAGGCGGTGCGGTTGCAGTCGGCTCCCCCGGGCTGGCCGCAAAGAGGTTGAACGACCGCGATTCCGCGCCCGTGGCCTATGCTCGCTTCACTATGGCCATCGCAGCGATCAGTATCTCTCCTCTTGGTGTTGGAATCTCGGTTTCGGCGTACGTCGCCGCGGCGCTCGAAGTGCTTGAAGCGCAGGACGAAGTGCTCTGGGAGCTCGATTCGATGTTCACGACCCTTGAAGGCGAGCCGGATGCGCTCTTCGCGGTCATCCAGAAGATGCAGGAGGCGGTCTTCGCCGCGGGCGCCGAGCGCGTGGGGACGGTCATCAAGATGGACGACCGACGAGATCGGCCGGGCATCACGAGGGCGGACAAGGTGGCCTCTGCGCGAGCGAAGCTGTCAGGCGGCTGAGGGCGGCGCTGACTCGCCATATTCCGACTCAATAAGTCGGAAAATTGAATACGCCTTCCGACTGTTGTAATCAGGAATCTCGACCCGTCGACCGATGAGGTCGGCTAGACACCGCCCGTGTCTGTTTGGAGTCTCCTGATGTCCCTGGCCGCAATCGATGCACTCGATGGAAAACCGTTCAAAGACGAGGTTTTAGATCTAGTGGAGCGGAATTTGATGGAATCAAAGGAGGCTTCAGAGATCCTTACCTGGGCAGTCGAGAATTTTCATCCTCGGCTGACGATCTCCGCCTCGTTCGGTGCACCGGAAGGCATGGTCCTGATCGACATGCTCCACAAGCTCGATCCGACGACTCGGGTCTTCGTGCTCGACACAGGCCGGCTTCACACGGCGACTTACGACCTCATCGATCGCGTTCGAGATCGCTACGACAAGCGCGTCGAGGTCGTGTTCCCGAATACGGCGGAAGTCCAGGAGATGGTTAGCGAGAAGGGGATGAATCTCTTCTACGAGTCTCATGAGGATCGGAAGCGATGCTGCCGCGTTCGCAAGGTGCTGCCGATGCGTCGACATCTCGCGGAGTTCGACGCGTATATCACGGGGCTGCGCCGGGATCAGAACGCGAATCGCGCAGACGCTCAGAAGGTCGAAATCGACTCCGCGAATGGCGATCTGGTGAAGATCAACCCCCTTGCCGATTGGTCCCACGATCAGGTCATGGACTATGTGCGAGAGCACAACGTCCCGATCAATCGCCTGCATCAGAAGAACTATCCCTCCGTCGGATGCGAGCCGTGTACCCGGGCGATCGCGCCCGGCGCGGATCCGCGTGCGGGACGCTGGTGGTGGGAGAGCGACGACATGAAGGAGTGTGGGCTGCATGTCGCGGATGCGGTCGAGGAGGTCGCGGAGGCCGAAGGCTCCGGGATCTGAAATTGCCGGCCCTCTGCCGTACCGCCTGACCTCAAGGACTTTGGCGAAATTGCCGATTGATGGTCCCAGGTGCGCGTCTCATCGCGCCCGCGCGGGGATCGCCCATGGCAACACGAGTTCAGAAGCATCATTGGACCCTTTTCGACGTACTGGGCGCGGTTTGCGTCGCGCTGACGCTGCTGCTTTCGGGTGGCGTGTCCCTCGCCCGCGCTGAATCTCCCGAAGAGCCGCTCATGAGCGTCGATCCCGCTCTGGTCACACCCGCCGCGGAGCGTGAGGCCACCGCGCCGGCGCCGGTTCCTGCGGCGGTCGCTCAGGGGGTGATCCAGCTCAACACGCGTGGCTACAACTATGGTCCGCCGATCGGTGCGATCGACCCCGCCGCCATGGCGCTCGAGCGTCGTCCGAGCCTTCCCGCGTCTCCGAGAGCTCCGGAGCAGCCTTAGTCCGACACGCGACCAGCTGGACCGCGCGCCTGCTAGCATGGGTGCGCTTACCCTAGCCGGCGATTCGGGTGCCGTTTCCGATTGCCCCCTTGTGCAGCGATGAATCCGATTCCATGCCGACGCGCCCGGCAGGGAGCGGCATGGTCATCGCCCGTCGAGGCGTCGGCCCGAGTCCGCGAGGCCCGATCCGATGGATCCGAATACGACCCGGCGCACCCGCCAACTGACCGGCACCGCCGCCGCGATGTGGGCTCTGCTCGCCATCGGCCTTTCGATCTTTTCGCTGATCTCGCCGCGACCCGGTCCTCAGCTCCCGGTTCGCACGTCGATCATCGCCGGCGTCGCCGTCGTGCACGCCATGAGCGATTCCGCTGCTGCGGCGGGGGTCGAAGAGGGAGATCAGCTTCTCTCCGTCGACGGTGTCCCCGCGATTCAGGTTCTCTGGGAGCCGACCCTCGAGACGGACGTCGTCGATACTTATCGGCTGCTAAAGCCGGATGGCTCGGTACTGACCGCCTCACTCGCTCCGGTGTTCGCGGGGGACGTCGAAAAGACGAGCGATGTCCTGCTGCATCTCGGCTTGTTGCTTGTTAGTTCGCTCTATCTTGTCGTAGCGCTCGCGGTCTGGTGGACGCGCCAGGCGAGTTCCGAGTCCTGGGCGCTCCTGCTCTACTGCTCGACCATGTCGGTGCTCCTCTCCTCTGCGATTCGTGTCGACATCATCCCCTGGGCACCGACTCGCGTGCTCGCCACGCTCCCCTTTCTCGGCGCGACGACCTTTCATCTCTTCACGACCTATCCGATCGAGCCCCACTGGATCGTTAAGCGACGTCGCATCCGCTTCATCCCTTATGCGATTGCCTTCGCGATCTTCATTGGCGTCGGCACCCAGTCCGCGATGGGCATCCCGCCGAACTGGATCGCGACCACCGCCTTCGGGTTCGGCATCGGAACGTCGATCGCGTCGATCGCGATTCTGGCGATGGGTCGGGCGCAGGCCCGACAAGCGGGGATCGGCGACCGCGCGGACCTGATGCTGGTTGCGGGCCTCGTGAGTCTCTTGCCCGCATTCATCGCCCTCGTCGCTCAATGGGTCCTCCCGACGGCGCTGCCCTGGTATATCGCCCTGCTCTGGGTCGGTTTCTTCCCCGTCGCGGTCGGGTACGGCATGGTTCGCCGCCAACTCTTTGAGTTCCGGATCGCAGCGAAGTCCTCCGCTGCCTATGGCGCAGCGACCCTCGCGATTACCGGCGTCTTCGCGTTCATGATCACCTTCGCGGACGAGTTGGTTGCCCGTTATGGCGTCAACGTCCGAAGCGTGCAGGTCGTGCTGCTCTTTCTAGCGATCCTGGCGTTCAACCCTCTCCGCGAACGGATGCAGGGCCTCGTCGACAACTTCTTTGATCGCGACCGGTCCCGTTATCGACTGGCGGTTCGGGAGATCTCGGAAGCGATGGTCTCCATGCTTTCGATGAACGAGATCGGCGATCGCATTCTGGCGGCGCTCACCGACACGATGGGCGTCTCGCGGGCGATGGTGCTGCTCTTTGATGATGGTGATCGGGTGTTGCGCGCTTCCGCCTGGCGAGGCGATTGGGATCAGGGCGATATCGATACCGAGATCCCCTCGGATCATCCGATCTGGAAACATCTCTGGATGCGCCGGGAGGAGCTGTCGCGAGCGGACTTCGATGATGATCCCGATCCCGAGAAGCGCGAGAGCTGCTGGGACATCTACGACACCCTCGAAGTCGAATTGCTCGTTCCGATTCTCTTCGGTGTTGACCTGTTAGGTGTCATCGCCGTCGGTCGAAAGGTCTCGGGCGAACGCCTCGCGACGGACGATCGTCAGCTCCTCAGGACCCTCGCCAACCAGAGTTCAATCGCCATCGAAAATGCCAAGGCCTTCGATGAGATCGCGAAGCTGAACGAGAGCCTTGAAGTGCGCGTCGAGAGCCGGACGCGGGAGCTTCAAGAGACGCAGAATCAGCTCATGCAAAGCGAGAAGCTCAAGAGTCTGGGCCAGCTCGTCGCCGGTGTGGCCCACGAACTCAATAATCCGATCGGCTTCGTTCATGCGAATCTGCAGCTGATCGACGAATTCGTCGACAAGGCCGCAACCGCCCGAGATGCCGGTCGCTCCGAAGAAGCGGATCGCCATCGCGAGGCGATCAAGAAGCTTTTGTCACGGAGTCGCGAAGGGACAGAGCGCGTCAAGCAGATCGTGCAGGACCTGAGAACGTTCTCTCGAATGGATCAGGCTGATCTGCAGATGGCGCAGCTCGATGACGAAATCGATCGCACCCTCGCTTTGATGGAGCCGCGCTTCAAGGGCGCGATTGAGGTGGTGCGCGACTATCAACCCATTCCGGAGGTTCGCTGTTTTCCGGGTCAGCTGAACCAGGTCTTCTTGAACCTGCTGATGAACGCTTGCGACGTACTCGATGAGGGGGGCGGCACGATCTCGATCCGAACCCGCGCGCGAGGGAGCGAGGGCGTGACGATCGAGTTCGAGGATTCGGGACCGGGGATTCCTGCGGAAGTTCAGTCGCGAATCTTCGATCCCTTCTTCACGACGAAGGAAATCGGCAAGGGGACCGGACTCGGCCTGTCCCTTTCTCACGGCATCGTCGAGCGGCACGGCGGGCGGATTCAGATCATTTCGGCGCCGGGACAAGGGGCCACGTTCAAGATTGAATTGCCGCTTGAGGCGCCCGAGATCGATACGGAGGAGAACGTAGAGGAGGGTGGCCCAGCGACCGGGAGTACCGCTGCTTCCGTGTGACGCGGGGCCTGAGATAAGTAGACTCAGTCGCCCAAATCGAAGGAGACACGACATGAAGCTCGGCATCATCGCTGGCTATTCCCCGGCAACCATGAGCATCCCGATGGATCTCATCAAAGAAGCAGAAAGCCTCGGCTTTTCATCCGTTTGGACCGCGGAGGCCTGGGGTTCCGACGCCGTTTCTCCCGCCGCATGGATCCTGGCGCAGACCGAAACGATCAACGTCGGCACGGCGATCATGCAGATGCCCGGCCGTACCCCCGCGATGACGGCAATGACCGCCATGACCCTCTACGCGCTCTCCGGCGGCCGATTCATTCTGGGTCTTGGCCCGTCAGGCCCCCAGGTTGTCGAAGGCTGGCATGGCGTGCCCTATGGCCGACCGCTGACCCGGACCAAGGAATACGTCTCGATCATTCGCACGATTCTCGAGCGTAAGGAAAAGCTTGAGCACGAAGGCTTCCACTATCAGATTCCGTACACCGGCGAAGGCGCTTCGGGTCTCGGCAAGCCGCTCAAGAGTATCCTGCATGGGGATCCCGCCCTCGACATCTATACCGCTTCGATCTCGCCGGCCGGGATGGAGTGCGCGGGCGAAGTCGCCGACGGCGTCTTCCCCGTTTGGATGAACCCGGAGCGCTACGACATCTTCGAAGAGTCGCTCGAGAAGGGGTTCGCGAAGGCGGGCGGTGGAAAGTCGCTCGACGATTTCGAGATTGCACCTTTCTGCACGGTCATCATGGGAGACGACATCGAAAAGTGTCGGATGCCCGTGAAGGGGAGCATGGCGCTCTATATCGGCGGCATGGGTGCGCGCGACAAGAACTTCTACAACGACTACTGCAAGCGACTCGGCTACGAAGATGCGGCCAAGGAAATTCAGGATCTCTTCCTGGACGGAAAGAAGGCCGAAGCCGCGGCTGCGGTTCCTGACGCGCTGGTCGACGAAGTGGCGCTGGTTGGCCCCGCGGATCGCATTCGCGACCGATTGCAGGCGTGGAAGGAAGCCGGCTCGAAGAAGCACGTCGGCTCTTTGTTAGCGGGAACGGGCGATGTGGCTGCCCTTCGCGTTCTCGCGGAAGAGCTGCTCTAGCGAGCACTTGCTCGACCCAACCGAAGTGTTAGGCCATTCGTGAGGCAGGCGCCGACTAGGATTGAACTAGGCGTCTGCCTCGCAGTGTTTCTGGACCTGACGAAGGGTCGCATCGACGTATTCGATGACGATCTTTTGAACATCGAGTCGCGGCACCACTTCGCCGATCACGGCGATCGAGTTATGCGCGACAATCTTCATCCCGAGCCGTGTTTGCGGTCCGGTCTCGTCGTCTTCGGAATGCAGGGTCAGCGTCTGATCGAAGTGCATCGATCCGATCGAGATTCGGCTGAGCAGTCGATCGTGTCGGTCGGCACGGATGATTTCGTCCTGCATGACGAGCGGGACGCCACCGAGCCGAAAGCGCCATCGCGTGCGGCGGATCGCGTCGCGCTTTCCCGGCGTTCCGCGTCTTCCAGGCGACTTCCGATTGCTTGCCTCTGCCTTGAGCGCACCGCGAGAAAGTGAGACTTCGCCAAGGATGCGCTCGTCCCAAGCCGCGCGTTCGGCGGGATCAACTACGGCGCGCCAAACACGTTCGTGCGGTGCGCCAATCGTGGCTGAGAGCGCAACGGTGATCAAGTTGAGCGTCGCTCCTCTCTTCAGAGGATGCGCGCTCGGTCGACCCGATGCAAGCATTTCAGCGCAGTAGGGTCTCGTAGTGTCGAGGAGTGGGGTGAAACCCGGGGGTTAGGCCTGATCGTTCGATCCAACGACGCGATTTCGTCCACCATCCTTCGCGCGATAAAGCGCGCGATCGGCTTCCTCGACAACCTCAGTCCATGCCAAGAATTCCACAATATTGTGACGTGTGACCGAAGTGTGGCCGATCGAGACGGTGACGACGTCACCAGCGGTCGAATCAGGATGAGGGATTGCGGCCGCTTCAGTTGCTGAGCGAATCCGTTCGGCGACGAGCTTTGAGCTGTCGGCATCGGTTTCAGGCATTGCGATCAGGAATTCTTCGCCGCCATATCGATAGACGATGTCTGACGTCCGCACGCAGTCGTTGAGCAGCTGCGCGATCGAGCGGATTGCATCGTCGCCCATCACGTGGCCGAGGCTGTCGTTGTAGTTCTTGAAGTGATCAATATCGAGCAGAATGATGGAGTAGTCGTTTCCGTAGCGACGCGTCAGTTCATGCAGCTCATCGAGCTTGTCGCTCATGGCGCGACGATTGAGCAGGCCCGTCAATCCGTCGCGAATCGAGAGTTCTTCGAGCTTGGCGTTCGCGGCTTGCAGCTCGGCCGTGCGTTTCATGACGGCGACTTCGAGATCGCGGCCTCGCGACTCCAGGGCTGAGTTCATCGCCGCTTGGAGCTCCATGAGATTGACGATGCCGGAGAGTTGGTTCTTGTCGTCCGTAATCGGGACCCGTCGAAAGCCACGCTCTTTCATGATGCGCATGACTTCCCCCATCGTCGACGACTCGGACAGGGTATGCGCGGGACTTGCCATGACTTCCGCGGCGCTGACGTCGGAATAGTCCTGGCCTGCGAAAGATCGATCGAGACAGGCGACGGTGTCGCGCTCAGTGATGACGCCAATCGGGACGCCCTCTTCGCAGACAACGAAGGCACTCTGCGCGCGAGAGTTCATCTGCGCCACGACCTCGGAGAGAGGCGTGTCGGGCTCGCCCATGAGGACCTGGCGATTCATGAACTGTGAGATCGATTCATCGATCATATTCTGACTCTGCTCCTCGTCCCCATCGATGCGAACGCGTAGTCATATCCGTCTTCGACGGGTGAGGCATTTCGCTGGAGAGAGAAGCATTGCCGAATGGCAATTCGTGTCACGAATCCATGTTAGGCATTAGGCCCGTCATGGGGATAAGCCCTGAGCAGATCAGGCGCGAATGGCGATTCGAGTTCCGCGCATGGCAGGATCGCGCTGGATGTAGCCATCCGGTGCATTTCCTCGAGCCGAGCCTTCGGGCTTGGGAAGAGCTCCTTCGAGGCTGGCAGCGCTCGCCTCTGCGGCCTGCCCGGCGGCGTCGACGGAGGGGACCTGCGAGGCCGCACTCGAAAGCGAGACGCGGACGCCGTCATTCGCTTCGATCTCGCGGTTGCGATCGGCGCGGGTGGGTGTGTTGGCCGAGTCGACCGCGGACTCCCCAGCGCCCACGGGTCGAGCCTTCTGGACTCCGAGATCGCGCGCGTATGAGAGCAGCCTGTCGACGCCAGTGAGCTCCAATTGGAGTCCCCCCTGCGAACGCAATGCGCATTCGCTCTTCGCTCCATCGCCCGATGCGCGTGTGGCTTGAGTCGCGCACGCAAAATTGGGGGACTCTCTCGAGGCAGTCTCTATGAAAGACCCGAGCTAGTCCTCCGGTTGTGCGCCCAGAAATTCATCGAAATGAGCGGCGAGCGCTTCGGGTCGGTCGACCATTACGTGATGCCCCGCGTTGGCGACCTCCACGAGGCGGGCATTCGGCATCGCGGCGACGAGCTCACGGGCGGCGTCTGCCCCAAGCAGCTGACTCTCTTTTCCGCGAACGAGCAGTGTCGGACAGGTGACATCAGCGGGGTCGGGGCGAGGGCGTGAGGGGAGGCCGAACCAGCCTGGATCGAATTTGTATCCGAATCGGCCATCCGGTTCCTCACGAACCGACTGTGCGGCGATTCGGGTTCGAAGCGATTCGGTGGGGTGGCTCGACTCGGGCAGAAAGCGAAACCGGGCGATGGCTTCTTCGCGGGTCGGGTAGGTACGCCTGAGCGCGAGGGCGAGTCGCGCACGGCGACCACTGCCCTTGGTACTTCCCCGAGCGAGGTCAATCAGCACCAGGCTTCGCGTGCGTTCGAAACGACTTGCGTGGTCGAAGGCCACGGCGGCGCCGAGGGAGTGCCCGATGAGATGAACGTCTTCGCGTCCGAGCCAATCGATCATCGCCTCGAGGTCGACATTGAATGCACCGACTTCTCGTTCTTCCGGGAAATCAGAATCCCCGTGGCCGCGAAAGTCGAGGGCGTAGACCGGTCGATGGCGTGCCAGCGCGTCCGCGAGATGCTCCCACCAAAAGACGTTCGCGCCGCCGCCATGAAGCAGAATGATGGGTGCGCGCTGCGAGGCGCCGGCTTTCGTGTCCCAATGAAGACAATGAAGCCCGATGCCGTCGCTCGTTGTGAATCGTTGTGATTCGTAGGTTGGCGGCATGGGCTAGGCGGACATCCTTTGCGTTCGGAGTCGCGAGGAAGCGGCCGTCTCCCGACTGAATCCGACGGTTTCGCGAATTCGTAAGGATACGAAATTTCGCTGCAGAACCAAATGGATGCGCGGACTCACGAGACTTGACTCCATGTTATTGAAAGCGCTTTTTGAATGGGCTCAAACAGTGGTTGGAGACTATTCGAAGAGCGGAAGGCACGATATCGGGTAGCACG
>Ga0316208_1002599_pt1 | contig 14430 bp, 12 predicted proteins | sample 3monopyrite_MG_FD_204944 | JGI IMG/M metagenome (GOLD analysis project Ga0316208, IMG submission 204944) | Microbial mat bacterial communities from mineral coupon in-situ incubated in ocean water Damariscotta River, Maine, United States -... | ecosystem: Environmental > Aquatic > Marine >... | reverse complement strand
ATGGGTTTAGTTGGCTGTCGATTAAGGCGTAGTCGTATTCCTCTTGGACACGCTCTATTTGAACGCCACCAGAACCATCATTCGTAGCGGAATAGCCTGTTTCGGCCTTTACTAGAACTACCGTTCCATCATTCTTCTCTTCATAGGTGTAATTGGCAGCAGCAATCTGGGTAGTGCCATCAAAGGCCGCCACTTCAATAAGTCGTCCGTGATAAGCATCGTAGGTGAATCGGAATTCCCGACCTAGATCATCGATGACCTTATCTAAGGTCCAGGAGGTGGCTGCGTTTGGAGCATTATCCACGTACTCCATTGTGATTCCATTGCCCCAGATATCTTCACTGCGGGTCATATGGTAGTGATAGTCATTCGCCTCTAGTTGGGAATAGGTAATCCTGGACCCATCCATCATGTACCGAATAAATCGGGGAGGATCGTTGCCAGCTGCAGGCAAATACTCCAATTGATCGCTGCGTCCTGAGGCGCTGTACCAATTAGTCGCAGAGGCCATTTCGGAAAATTCAGAAGAGTCGCGGCCATCACCTTGCTGAATCCAAAATAGAGTTGGCTTACCTGGCGGAACCGACATTGGGTCCGATTGGGTCACACGAACACGCTGGAGAGCGTTTAGCTCCCAGCCATCCCCCATGACCCCGTTGTAGCCGGCAATCGTGGAGTGATAGACCCGAGCGAGAACGAACTGGAATGGAGCGCCTGGGAGTTGCAAATCAACCCGCGATTGAGTCAATTCACCATTTGCAGCATTGACATACAGAGAATCTAGTGGTGCCTGGCCTCCAGGATTCATTGCCGCAGGTACACCACCTCCGCCTTCAAAAGGAAGAGCAGGAAAGGGGTCCGGAATCCCTGCAACCCCTGGTGAACCTGTAGAGCTACCTGGGCTTTCCTCACCAGGCTCTGGCGGAGGGCAAATTACCTCCGGAACTAGAGGCAGCATTGTGACGCTAAAGGTCGGGCAAGATGTTTCTGGTTTGCCGCTTAACCCACCGCCTGTATCCGTCACCGAAAATAGGGTGTCTGGAGGCAAGGCGTTTGGACACGGATCCTTGGGATCAGGAGATATCGTTCCTCCCCCCCAGTCTTGCTCGATTGCTGGCGCGCTTTGCTCACCACCAGTGTCAGATATCAGGAAGGTTCCCGCGCCAAAGGCGAGCAGCAAAAGGACAGGAAAGAGAAAGGAAGCTCGAACTTGATTCAAATACATCTCCCAATAAGTATTGCGGAGAAAAATACGGGTGACAACACAATTAGGAATATTTTTTGCGCCTAAATCCGAACTTCTATCCGAATTGCAGGTTCCTAAGTTCCTTTCCAAATTCTATAAGTTTGTAGCGCAATTGCTCGTGCGGGCAAGTTCAATATGGAAACCGCCTAACGAAACCGGTGAGCGGCAACTGGCATGGCTGCGTGGTGGGTTCGGATATGAATCTAGTTGGCGATTGGGATCTCGAAGGCGACACCATCACCTTCACTCCCCTTTCCGATGCCGACGAAGCCTTCCTCCGCCGCTACTTCGAAGACAAAACCGCCCGCACCGCCACGGTCGAGGGCAACACCGTCCTCATCTTCGCCGACCAAGAAGACTTCTTCGCCAAGTACGGCCCCTCGACCGGCAGCTGCTTCAGCCGCGACGACGCCGCGATGTGGTGTCGCGGTTTTGACCAATAATGCAAGGGTGCGCTTGCCGTGGTCGGCCTACCTGCCTGATGTCAAGGCTTGCAACCCATTCCTATATTCTTGCCCAAGCTGGTCCTGTTCCTGGAGAACTTTTCCGTACTGGGGAACAAGCTGTGACCAAACTTCCGGCCATTGCTCAGCGGGGATTTTCTCCCCCAGCCTCTGAGCCACCACTGTCATGCTGCTATCAAGAATGTATTGCTCTTGGTAAAGAAGGGCGTCCTGTCGCAAAAGACGATCGCGAAGCAGGGCCATGTCGAGAAGTAGGTTCGCCGAGGCCGTGTCCGCAGGCTGACCCGTTTGGAGGGCAAACCACATCTCAGGCGGGTAGTTCAATGGATAAGCGGTCATCGCTTCAACGGGCAAGCGCCTAGGATCTCCAGCCTCCTCTTGTTTCCATTGGAAATAGCGGTCGAGTTGATGATTTAAATTATTCGAAAGATGGTTGCCCGCGACACGAAGCATGCCATCCATTTCGATAAGGCTTGCTTCAAAGTGCAAGCCGGCTTGCTTGAATCGCTCGGGGAAGGAAGAAAGCCGGTCGTGCAAAATTTCCCCTGGTCGGCCTTCCAGCTTTCCTCTTTGGTAGGCAATGATGCGCTCTTCGCCACCGCCTTGACCGTGATATTCCTCGAAGGATGCCTTCAATGCGGCAAGAACTTCTGGACTTGGATCCCACTGTTCTTGCGCCAGGCCCTGGATCGCACTTTGTTCCTTGCGCACAATGGGCGTATCCACTGAAGACGCCGCCTCAGGTTCAAGGAGAGTCGCCAAAGTCGGTTGGTCGCCTATTGCCTCAGCAGGTCCCGAATGGGACTGCATCCAAAGCAAGCTTATTGTGCCTATAACGATAAAGGAGATAATGAGTAAGTTGCGCATGGGTTCACAGGCTTTCTTGACAAGGATCGCAATCTAGCATTAGTTGCGCTGAGGCCATTTTTGTGCCATTATCGTCCAGGACCTTAATGGTTGAAACCCGATATTCGCCGCACGAAAGGCCGTCATAGCGTTCAGTCGGCGTAATTACGGAAAAGTAACCGGGCGTCCCGCCAGGAACTAGGTCATAGACATCGGCCCCAATCTTTATTGCGTCCGGAGTCCCACCAGTAACACCAGTGATATCAACCTTAACCGAGAAATCGAAAATACAGTTGTTCTGGACTACGCATGGCTGATCTCCGGTATTGCAATGGCCCGGAAGTGACCCCTTATTCACAAAAGATGCTGTCCCACTCATGGTATAGCCAGCAACAGGAGTCAACTGCGAAACACCCACGCCGGTGGAGGGATCCTCACCAAGAAATTTCGGAGGGCACTCACAAGGATTTTGCACTGAGATCAACGATACGAGTGGCAAGGCAAGAACTTGGAAAAATAGTTTCATAGTTTCATTCTAAGGTTATCTCCTTCTATTTGTCAAGGAACCCCAGTGCAAGGCGGCTCAAAAGCTAGGTATCGAGTGGTCCGAGTCATTTAATGCTCCCGGCTACGTAGTAAGCTCGGCAGAGTAGGGGGCGGGGCAATCGAAAGCGCGTCGGGGTAACCCACAGTCAATTTCATGCTCCCCCAATCTCCCGAATGCCTTGGCGCTTGACTCCGTGCGGGCTTGGCCACGACGGTGCGGTATCGCCAGCTTGCGACGAATTCGGGGTCATCGATAGCGCGCAATTCCAAGCGAATGATGTGGAAGCGGTAATCCCCAGGAGCGATTTCCCAGGAGGGAACAGCTTGCTCTGGCGGGCCAAAATCGCAGCCAATATTTGCCATCATGACAGGATCATCTCCCCAATCTCTTTCCACCTCCCAATCTTCCGCCATGTCATAGGAAGAAGATGATCTCGCTTGATTGTGGACTTCATCATCCCACCAAATGGGCGAAGTCGTCAGGTTTCGCACTCGAAGCAGGGAAGCTAAGCCGCTTGAAGTTCGATAAGAAGTGGCCGTGATTTCCACACCGTCTTGCAGGATCACATCCTGGGCCTGCACTTCTACATCCTTCCATTCATGAATCAAGCTTCTCAGCGGGAGGAGAGAATTGGGATACTCACAAGAAGCAAGCGAGCTCAAACTAACCAGGAGAAGCCACCGCACACCTGAACAACGCGATGGCCAGCACTTGGTTCACTACCAAGTCATCCCGCGCCATGCGGACAGAAGCCGCGGCAGCAATAAGGCCCCGGAGATCACCAGAGCAGCAAGTAAGAAAGCCGCAGAATGAGCATCGTCCACATGACTATTCGATGCAGTCCAACTATGGCCCTGATAGAGGCTATTCACAGACAGCAATATCAGGGCCCCGAATATGGGAAGCATGACCTGTGGGCGGACGAAAGACCTCGGCCTAGGGTTGTGCACCCGGCTGATATAGATGGCCAAGCCAAGGGTGAATGGCAGTAGCCCACCGAGATAAAACATATGCTCACCTATGCCTCGCAAATATGGGTTCCTCGCCATCCAAACTAGGCTTAAGGGAATGCACCAAGCCGCAAGCCAAGCGAGTTGACGTGCAGCGCCCGCTTGAAAAGGCCATTGATAAAGCCGAGCCGAGCACAACCAAACGCAAGCCACACCACCGGCTGCAAGGTATCCACCGAATGGATCATTACCATTGGCGTCTTGCCAGAAACCTGCAAAAACCATTACCGCTGCAGCGAGGTGCCCTAGGTAGCGCTTGCCTTGCGTGGCGATACTGGGCACTTCTCCGTTTGCGCTTATCTGGTTTGTCAGTGGGAATATCATTCCGCAGACGCCCATGGTGATTGCCAGGAACATTCCCTGCTCAACAAGCATGTCGGAGAACTTAATCCATGCACCGGTGGTGTGGACAGGAAACAGGGATTTGTAGATTTCAAATCCTCCGCCGACAAAGGCGCACAAAAATCCAATGAGGATCCAAATCAGAGCGGATGGCGCTGACCGGGCTCTTCCGTGCAGCACAATTCGCGAGAAGCAGAACCCAAAAAGAACCAAGCATTCCACAAGCCAAATGACGTTCGCGGATCGAATTAACCCCTGCCATGCCATTGACGCATGAATCGGAGGAATCATGACGGCTATGGCAACCTGCCAGCGCTTGGGGCCAGATGTGTGCAGTTGCCGAGGCAGCAGCGTGAACAAGAAACCAGCTGCGAAAGTCAAAAGAACTCCCTGCAGAAAGATCAGCGAGTGAACCTCCCTGGGAGAAACAATTCTCAATCCCCATCCGTAAAGAACATGTGGCATTGCCGCCAACCACGCCAAAGCCCAACCCAAGGGAATAAGAATCCGATAAGGATGATGACGAAGGGATTGGTCCTGCGGACTAAGCTGTTGTTTCTCTGACATTCACGGAAGTTGGGCTGATTCTACTAGAGGCATCACCAAGTCATCCCACGCCATGAGCGCACGAAACGCGGCATCAGCAAAACGCCCCACACTGCCAAGGCCGCGAGCAAACATCCGGCGGCAATTCCAAGGGAATCCATGCGATCCATCGAGAAATACTCGGCATAGATGCGTGTGCATAGAGCCAACAACAGAAGCACGCCGAACACGCGCACTGAGGGCAGCGGCCTATGCACCAGCTCTTGCCCTTGGGTGTGTGCAAAACCAACATGCAGGGCCACGCTGAGCGTCAGAAGCAATAGCCCTCCGATGAACAACACGTGGAATCCAACTTGCGGGCGCTCCGGCATGAGCGAAGCCAACAGCAGGCCAAGCGGCAGGCACCAGGCGGATATCCAAATCAAGCGCCGTTGTGTTCCACCGACAGAGGGCAGGCGGTAGATGCGCCCGGAAATCAATAACACCAAAGCCACACTACCTGCGGCGAGATAACCGCCCATTGGTCGTAGTGGGGTGGCATCGAGCCAAAAGCCAGTCAGCAATCCCACCGCGCCAAGCAAGTGACCCATGCGGCGCTGCCGCGGATTCTCGGTCATGGTGGCGTCGACGCTGGCTTCCTTGCGCGCCGTCAGTGGGAAGAACATGGCGCCGATACCCATCGCCAAACATAGGAACATGCCTTGGGTCAGCAGTACGCGACTAAAGCGATACCACTCCCAGGAATACTCGGCAGTCCACAGTTCTCGAATCGCCTCGGAGGCACTGCCGAGACAACCACACAAGAAACCAATCGGCACCCAAACAAAAGCCGCAGGACCGGAGCGCGTTCCTTTCTTACCCAGAATGCGCGAAGCACTGAACTCCAACAGCACCAATCCTTCGATCAACCAAATGGCATGGCCTAAACCGATATTCTGCTGCCAAACAAAGTAGGCGTGATACAAGGGAACCATAATCACCACCAGCATCTGCCAAACCCGTGGACCAGGTGCACCCAGACGACGCGGCAGCATCGTGAATAAGAAACCTGCCGCGAAGGTCGTCAGCACGCCCTGAATGAAAATGAAGGAATGCGTTTGGAATGGATAAGGAATCGAGACCTTCAGCGCATACAACACCCATGGCGCGGCCGCCCACCAAGCCAAGAACCAACCCAAGGGGAATAGGACCCGGTAAGGATGGCGGCAAAGACTGAAGTCTTGCGGATTTGGTGCTGGCGTTTCGGACATGGACAGGCTTCCCTGCATATAGGGCTCTCTAGCTTAGAATCTTTCATGCTGCGCCTCACCCCCGCCCTGCTGCTGACCTCCGCCTTGTTGCTGCCTGCTTGCTCCGAGGAGGAGCCGCCAGTCACAATTCCTGGCACGACCGAGCAGACCGACGCCACCCCGGCACAACAGCTCGCCAATGCCTTGGGCGGCGGCGATGCCGAGAGCGCCAAGGCTCTGCTCGCCGAGCATCAAGAACTGTTGGCCACACCTTTGGACGAGCGCGGCAACATGGCGATTCACATTGCGGTGCGCGGCGGCAACTTGGATTGCCTGAAGGCGGTTCTCGAAGGAAAGCCGGCTGTAGACATCACGGCCGGTCCTGGCGGCAGCCCAGCCAGCTTCATGGTCTTCGATGCCTATCCGCCCAAAGCCGAACTCCTGCAAGCGCTCCTGGCCGCCGGCGCTTCCCCCACCCTCGCTCGCGCCGACGGCAGCAATCTATTGCTGGCCGCATGCCGCAATGCCAATACCTCGGCCGAGGCGCTGAACATTTTGATTGATGCCGGCACCGACCCGCGCGCCGTCGATGGCGAAGGGCTTACGCCTCTGCATTGGATCGTGATTAACGACCGCGCCGATCTTGCCGCAGTGTTGATGGCAGCTGGCGTCAGCCCCGAAGATGAAAGCTTGCTGGCCTATGGACTCACCGCGCTCGATATGGCCATGATTGCCTTGTACGAAAGCGCAGAAGATCTCACTCCTGCGCAGTTCACCTTCGCCAACAGTCATGACCTCATCAACCGCGGCGAGAGCCCCTTGCTGATGCAGCTGACCATGCCGGTCACGCCCACCGCGCTCATTCCGGCTCAGCAGGTGGTCGAAGCCTGGCTTCAGGCGGTCATCGCCCAGGATCGCGCCGCCGCCGATGCCCTCGGCACTGAGGAGTTCCGCGAGAAAGAAGAAAGCTGGAAGCCAAGCTTCACCAATGCTTTCTTCGTCGAGGGCGCGCGGATCGCTTCCTATGAAGTCTTGCAGGTCTATGGGCTCGAGGGCGAAGACACCGGGCAAGCCATGATTCGCGTCCGCGCCAAGCTGGAGCGCGCCGACGGCAGCGAAGATGGCGAAGGCATGAACTTCCTGCTCGAGAAATCTGCCGACGGCTGGAAGATTACGGAGCTGGACTAGCTAGTCGATGCGAGCTCGCCCGAAAGGCGCAGAAACTGCTGGAGCATGAGGTCGCCCTGCGGGGTCAGAATTGACTCGGGGTGAAATTGCAGCCCGAACCAGGGCCAATCCCGGTGCTCCACGGCCATGACCAGTCCCTCTTGGGTCCAGGCGGTCAGCCGGAAGGCTGCTGGCAGGCCAGAGCGCTCGACCCGAAGGGAGTGGTAGCGGCCAGCATCGAAGGGATTGGGCAAACCTTCGAACAAGGCAACCCCCGGCTCATAGTGCACCGGCGAATCCTTGCCGTGGGTCGGCACTGGGTCGACCTCGAGGGTGCCGCCGAGACTCTCGACCATGGCCTGATGACCTAAGCAAACTCCCAACATCGGCAGGTCTTTCGGCGCCTTCTCCAAGAGTTCCAGGCAAATGCCCGCGCCCCGTGGGCGACCAGGGCCTGGACTCAGGACGATTCCATTCGGCTGTTTGGCCAGCGCCTCTTCGACCGATATCCGGTCGTTGCGCACCACTTCTACCTGAGCTCCCGAGGCCGCCAACGACTGCACCAGGTTGTAGGTGAAGGAATCGTAGTTGTCGACGAGAAGAATCATGCCGCCGGGGAAAAGAAAAAGGACCTTCCCGGAGGAAGGCCCTTGAGGAGGAGTTTCAAGTCTGACAAGCCAGTCTCAGTGTCTGACTCATCATGTTTGAGTGTATCCGAAGAAACTCCCTCGGGGACAAGCTTTTAAGCTTTATTTATGGAGAAAGGCGCAAGCCTTATGCGAACTGCTCCAACTTCGAACCTTGATCGCTGGTGCGCAACTTATCCAGGGCCGCGCGCTGGATTTGGCGCACGCGTTCCAAGGAAATGCCGAGCTTGCGACCGACTTCGGAGAGCGTGGCAATGCCGCGGCCGCCGAGGCCGAAGCGCATGCGCACCACCTCTTGCTCACGCGAGCTGAGGCGGGCGACAGCATCTTCTAGGTGCTGAGCCAAGGCTTCGGCTTCGCCAAAGTCTGGCTCTGCGGCCTCGTCATCCGATTCGATGAGCTGAGACATCGGGGCGCTGCCCTCGTCATCTCCGCCACCGGAGCCAAACTGGCCATCGAGCGAGAGGGTGAAACGGTTGCGCTGCACCGCTTGCGACACCAACTTGGCGTCGACGCCGGAGCGTTCGGCCAACTCTTCAATGTTGTAGAGACCACCTTCGACCTCTTGTTCGACCGCACGCACCTTCTTCATGGCCTTCTGGATGTAGGCAGGCACGCGGACGGTGCGGCTCTGGTTGTAGATGGCGTTGAGGAAGGCCTGGTTGACCCAGTAGCCAGCGTAAGTCTTGAAGCGGACGCCGCGGTTGAAGTCGAAGCCCTCGACCGCGCGGAACAGAGCCTCGTTGGCGTCTTGGACCAGGTCCTCGGCGGGGACGTGGACGTGACGGTAGCGGGCAAGAAGCGGGAACACCAGGTAGAGGTTGCGCGCGACCATTTCGTTGCGGGCCAGCACCAAATCCTGGGTGGCTTGGCGCAACTGCTCGCGGATATCCGCATTGCAGGTCTCGGGCGAGCAACCGAAGCAATTCAGCTGCTGACCAGGAGCGCAGGAGAGGCAGCGGGTATCGCTGGCGTCTGGGTAGCGCTCGATCTCCTCTTGGGACATGCCGGCGCCAGTGCGCAGAATCTGCAGGCGGCGCCACAGAAGCTCCAGCCCCATGGAGAAGCGCAACTCACTCGCCGAATCCATCACCGGATAGCGCGAAATGTCATGGCGGAAGTCAGCCATAAATCCGCTTGCGCCCTTGGGCTCGTTGCGGGCGAAAGTGAAATCCAAAGCGAACTCCGAGTCGAGCAAGCGATCGAGGAGGGCGGGCGCCTGATCCTCGAAGCTCTCGACACGAAGGTCGGCGATGAGCTCGTCGTAAGTGAGGGTGTGCTTCATTTTCTATGTCTTCGCTCATGCTTACGCATGGATGACAAAAAAGAGCACTAATTTTATGCGTTTCAAACGCCAGGGTCGCTCTCGAGCGCCTGACGCAGCCGAGCCACCAACTGCCACGCCGCCATTGGCGTGAGATGGTCGGGATCAATTTCACGCAATTCGGTGAGCAATTCTGGCGAGCGATCTTCGAGGATGTCGAACAGCCCGGGCTGATGGATAAGGTCGGCGACCTCGGCCGCGCTCGGCGCGGTTTCGCCGGGGGTTGCGCCCTCGCTTGCTGGAGCCTCGGCCTTCTGCTGGAGGATGCGCCGCGACAAACCTTCCTCTTCGCGCTCGAGCCGCGACAGCACTTCGCGCGAACGCTGCAGCACCGAATCGGGCAAGCCCGCGAGCTGGGCGACGTGAATGCCGTAGCTGCGATCGGTCCCCCCTTCCTCAATCCGGTGCAGGAACACGATGTCATCTTGCCACTCGCGCACCGCCACATGCAGATTGACCGCGCCGCTCAGTCCAGAAGCTAGGTCAGTCAACTGATGGTAGTGAGTGGCGAACAAGCACCGCGCCTTGAGCCGGTCGTGCACGTATTCGCAAACCGCCCACGCAATCGCCAAGCCATCGAAGGTGCTGGTGCCGCGGCCGACTTCATCGAGCAGAAGCAGCGAACGCGGCGTGGCATGGCGCAGGATATTCGCAGTCTCGACCATCTCGACCATGAAGGTAGATTGGCCGCGGCTGATGTCATCGCCGGCGCCAAGTCGCGTGAAGATGCGGTCGACCAAAGTCAGGCGCGCATTCACCGCCGGCACGAAGCTACCCATCTGTGCCAGCAACACCACCAACGCGGTTTGGCGCAGATAAGTCGACTTACCGCTCATATTGGGGCCGGTCAGGACCGCAAGGCGAGCATCGCGCTCGGGGCCGGCTTCCCCGGCGTGATCGTGAAACACTCCCGTGCCAAGCTGGGTGTCATTAGGCACGAAGGGAGTTTCGAGAAGGGCGGCTTCGACCACAGGGTGGCGGCCATCGCGAATGTCGAGCACACCGCAGGCGTCTTCATCGGCATCGAGAATCTCGGGGCGAATGTAACGGCGCTCCACGGCCATGGCGGCCAGCGAAACGAAGACATCGAGCTCGGCGACGGCACGTGCCGTGGCCAACATGGCAGTGGCTTCCGTGAGCACAGCGCCGCGCAGGTCTTCAAACAGTTCCGCTTCGAGTTCCTTCAGCTTCTCCTCGGCACCAAGGACCTTGTGCTCATATTCCTTGAGCTCGGGCGTGATGTAACGCTCGGCATTCTTCAGCGTTTGCTTGCGAATGAAGTCCTCGGGAACCTTTTCGCTATGCGTGCGCGACACTTCTAGGTAGTAGCCGAAGACTCGGTTGTAGCCAATCTTGATTGGGATGCCCAAGCGCGCCGCTTCGCGTTCCTGCAGAGCGGCCAAATATTCCTTGCCGCCGCGTGCCAGCGCCCGCAGTTCATCGACTTCCTTCGAGAAGCCATCTTGAATCAAGCCGCCATCTTTCAGACTGAGCGGTGGATCGTCGACCAGGGTTTCGCGAATGCGTGCGGCACTCTCGGTGCACGGATTCAGATTCTCGAGCAAGCGGGCGAGGCCCTCACTGTCGGGGACCTGCAGGGCACTGCGTAACTCCGGCACCACTTCGAGGGCTAAAGCCAAACCACACAGATCCCGCGCGCCGGCGCGACCGGAGGCCAACTTGGCACTGAGGCGTTCGAGGTCGCCGAGGCCATCGAGCAAGGCCACCAGCTTGCGCCGCAAGGCCGCATCTTCGACCAAATCGGCGACGGCTTGCTGCCGCTGTTCAATCAAGGGCGCCGAAACCAAAGGCTCGAGCAGCCATTCGCGCAGCAGGCGCGCGCCCATGGCGGTGCCAGTACGGTCAATTGTGGCCAACAGCGTGCCTTCGCGGCCCCCATCTTGCAGATTGCGCACCACTTCTAGGGTGCGGCGCGTGGCCCGGTCCATGACCAAATGCTCCTGCGCCCGATGCAGGCGCAATTCCCGCAACTGCGTCAGCGCATTCTTCTGCGTTTCCTGAAGGAAGGCCAGCAACGCGGCGCAGGAAGCCAGAACTGCCGGCATGTCTTCAATGCCAAAGGCTTCGAGGGTGGCCACCTTGAGGTGGCTGCGCAAATCTTTGGCACCATTGCGGGCATCGAAGCTCCACGGCGGGCGCCAACCGATTGGCACCTCTTCCCGCGCGACTTGCCGATGCAACTCCTTGCGCGCTTCTTCGACAACGCCGCTCTCTTCTTCAGCTTCCGGCAACAGGACCTCGGCCGGTTGAATGCGTGCGAGCTCCTCGCCCAAACGATCCAGAGTGGTTTGCGAACAGCGGAAACTGCCGGTGCTGAGATCAGCCCAGGCCAAACCGACTTCCCAACTACCTAAGGGCTGCTGTTCGGCAGCTTTGCCCTTCGGCACTTCGAGCTGCACCGACAAAACGAATAAGGGCTCACTGCCAATCAGCGATTCCTCTTCGACCAAGGTGCCCGGGGTGACCACGCGCACCACTTCGCGGTCGACGATGCCCTTGGCATCTTTGGGGTCCTGCACCTGCTCGCACACCGCCACGGTGTGGCCGGCACGGACCAGGCGCGTGAGATAACCCTCCATCGCGCGGACCGGAACGCCAGCCATCGGCACCTGCTTCTTCTTGTCGCGAGCGGTCAGCGTGATCCCGAGTTCTTTGGACGCAATCTTGGCATCATCGAAGAACAACTCATAAAAATCCCCCATGCGAAAGAACAGCATGGCCTGGGGATACTGGTCCTTTGCGGCGTAATACTGCCGCATCATGGGCGTTTGCTCAACGCGCGGAGGAGTGGAGGAGTGAGGATTCACGGGGATGCGCAATGATTTTAGCTGCACCTCGCCAACATCGTCCGTACATAGTGCGAGGCCGCCGGTCGGGCCACTCGGCCCCCCCGTCTGTCACGCCGAATCCGACCGCCGCCCTCATCTTTGTACGATGAAGCGGGGCCTCAAAGCGCCCTACTCCCTATGAGCTTCCTCTCGACCAAACTCGCCACCGCCGCCTTCCTCGGCTGCTTGGCGTCTTGCTCGAGCACCATTCTGGCCGACTACCCAGATCAGGCCTACTACGCGGTGAGCTCCATGGACCGCGGCCAGTTCGAAGTGGCCGCCACCGAGTTTCAGGGGCTGACCGGAACGCTCGACGGCACCGAATTCCTGGCCCGCTGCGAGTCGGGCATGGCGCTCCATTTGCGCGGGGATCTGCAGGCCTCGACCAAGCGCTGGCTCAATGCCGTGCGCACTTATGAAAGCTTCGGCGACCGCCCCACCATTAGTGGCCGCAGCCTGAGCGAAGGCTCCTTGTCGTTGCTGCTCAATGACAAGACCATTCCATATGACGGCGAAGGCTTCGAGATTGTGTTGCTGCACGCCTTCCTCGCTCTCGATTTCTTGCGCATGGGCGATCTCGATGCCGCCCTGGTCGAGATCAAGCGCAGTTATGAGTTCGAGGCTTTCGAACGTGAGCGCTACGACAACACTCGTGGCATGAATCGCTTCGGGCGCATGATTGCTGTGCTTGCCCACGAGCAGGCTGGCGAATGGAATGACGCGCGCATCGAGCTCGAGAAGCTGACCGAGGAACTGCCCAATCACCCGGCGATTCAACATAGTCAACAGCGGCTCGAAGCTCTGCGTAACGGCTCCACGCGCAGTGCCGAACTACAGAAAGCGCAGTTAGTCGTGTTCTATGAGCGCGGGCGCATGCCGCAAAAGGTATCCACCGATATCCACATGCAGGCTTCGCATGCCTTCAATCGCATCAGCGTCCCCTCCTTTGGTGTGGCTCCGCCCGCACCAAGTACGATTTGGGTCCATGCTGGTGAGCGCAAACTCGGCAGCACCAAGCAAATTGAAAATGTGGTGGGGGTGGCGCGGAAGAATCTCGACGACCGCATTGGTTGGATGACCGCCAAAACCGTGGTCCGCTCCACCGCCAAGTTGCTTCTTGTCGACAAGACTGCCGAACAAGTCGAAGACAAGCACGGCGCCACCGCAGGCGCCCTCGTCGGCATTTTTGGTTCTCTCTTAATGAGCGCAACCGAACAAGCCGATTTACGTTCCTGGATCAGTTTGCCCAGCGGGATTCAGGTCCTGCGCGCCTCGCTCGAACCCGGTGAACACCGTATCCTTTTGAAGGCCGCTGGCGGCGGCGAGACCTTAGACCTAGGAATTGTCTCATTCACGCCGGGCCAGCCCGTATACGTCTGTGTACGCGGCCTCGGCCACCGTCTCTACGGCGGACAAAGCCTGGTTGCCCCTACTTCACCATGAAAGCTCTTCACACTCTTAGCTGCTTCACCCTTGTTGGATTGATGGCCTGCAGCTCCCCTGGCGTTGAGAACGGCGACTTAAGCGGGATTAGCCGCTACGTCGGCGACAACGACATCGAAGACATCATCGTCTTGGAACGAGAGCGCATTGCCTACACGCGCAATGAACTCGCCATCTTCCAAGTCGATTTGGTCAACCAAGACGACGAAGATATCCGCGTCGAATATCGTGCCCGTTGGTACGACCCGAACGGCATTCTTCAAAATGATGCCGCGCGCTCTTGGCGCCCGGTCTTTATTCCTGGCGGCTCAAACACTCCCGTGACCTCGACTGCACCCAACATGGATGCCGTGCGTTGCGAAGTCGAAGTCCGTCTTCACCAGCCCGCCGGTTACTAATGCACAGCGCCTCCAAACTTCCACTTTGGGCTTTGCTGTTTGCCCCGCTCGTGGTCATGCCTAGCTTGGCTTGTGCCGGCCCCGAGGTCTACGAAGTGCAAACCATTCGCGTCAACGGCCAAGACTTCGACGCCGACGACGACGAAGTCCAAGATGTGCGCATTGAAGTGCGTAACTTCGCCGACGACGTCGACCTTGAAATCGAAGATGTTTCCGGCCGCCTCGTCGATGGCCGCATGGCCGCACAGTTCCGCCTCGTCAATGAAGAAGACGAGACCGTGCGTTTGCGCCTGACTTGGCAGTGGCGTGACGCCGATGGCATCTTGCTCCGCGCTGGCGCCTATGAGCGAGCCGAAAAGAGTCTTGTTTTAC
>Ga0316208_1002597_pt1 | contig 14438 bp, 7 predicted proteins | sample 3monopyrite_MG_FD_204944 | JGI IMG/M metagenome (GOLD analysis project Ga0316208, IMG submission 204944) | Microbial mat bacterial communities from mineral coupon in-situ incubated in ocean water Damariscotta River, Maine, United States -... | ecosystem: Environmental > Aquatic > Marine > Coastal... | reverse complement strand
TACGTCACACCCAGCGGGATCTCGCCCTTGGTGTTTCCTTGATACTTCTCGAGGCCGGAGCCGTATCGTTCGTTGGCCCACGCGACACCGAACGCACGACCGGCCACCGCGCCCGGATCACTCAGAACAGCAAACCCGATCTTGTTCTTGGTGCGCGTATTGCCCACAAACTCGGGGAGTTCGGGGCTCACCGCGACGACCCGCCCCCCGGCTGCTTCGATCGCCTCACGCTCGGCCTCGAACACCTTGAGCTGCTTGACGCAATAGGGGCACCATCCGCCGCGATAAAAGATCAGAACCAGCGGGCCGTCTTTCAACAGTGATCCGAGCGTGACCGATTCACCCTCTGCGTTTTTGAACGAGACCTCGGGGACACTCTTGCCCTTCTGCAGCGCGGCGAGCGCGGCCGTCTTTGCATCTGTTGGAATATCAGCGCCTGGCGCAAGAACAGGTTCACCCCAGGTCGGGGCGTACTGTGATGCGGACGCGAGCGAGCCGATGCCCATCGCGGCCGCGACCGCGATCGTGCGCACGAGCCGGGTTGCGTGTGAGTTCTTCATTCGATGCCTTCTTTCTTTATTGTTTGCGTAGAGAAGCCGATTCGGTCCGACCCGAGCATCGGGCCAGCATGAGAACAATCTCAAACCCCGGAGATTGGCCTGCTATTCCGGGCGTTCGCTCAGATCCGGATTCTGATTTCGCTCCACGATACCCGCCGATGCCGCGGCTTGCCAAACCCGGTCCTTCTGTACAATGAACCACCAGCGCAGAAAAATCGCCCGAGCACAGGCCCGGGCGATTCGAGAGTCATTCATCAAGAATCGGAATCAGCCGATCAGGCTCTTATGGGCATCCCGCGTTGAACGAAGCGATGAAGGCCTGGACATCGTTGAGATCCCAGACCCCGAACGGGGCCGCGATATCCGCGATGGCATCCTGAGACGTGAACCCGGCGATGAACGCCTGAACGTCGGCCAGATCGAGCACACCCGCGGGCGGTGCGAGGTCGGCCGGGCAGACAACATCATCGCAGAACGCACGCACGATGCGGAAATCATCGAGGCCCGCTTCCGTCACGTTCTGTGTGCCAATGTCATTGGCAGAGAACCGGATACGGAATGAATCGCTCGCAGCAACCTCGACGCCGACCGCGATGGTATCCGTTCGCCATGTGCCTGAGGCGTTGGTAATCGTGCGGACCCGGCTCCACGTCGTCCCTCCGTTGATCGAGACGTCCACGGCGAATTCATCGCCGTTAGGCGTGCCGTCCATCCAGTAGCGATAGGAAACCTCGCCGCCGTCGGACAGATCGAAGACCGGACTCGTCAGTGTGGTGGTGCCGTTGTCGACGTCGGAATTGCAGCTATCCCCCGAATTGTTGTCGGTAAGCCATGCCTGACCCGAGCCGTCGGCGTCCGCAGCGGGCGCGTTCCGGGTCGAGCAGTTCACCGGGATGCCCCGGTCCCACTGCCCGTCGGTCGCATCGCCCGAGACGGTCCAACCGATGTTGGTTTCCATGTTGTCGATCAGCACTGTTTCCACTTCGCCGATCTCAACATTGAAAAACGAAGTGCCGACGGGGATACGGACTTCGCCCGCCTGCACGCCGTCGGCGGTGACGAAGAATTCCATCATCTCGTCGCACGCGGCGCCGGGGATGGTTGAGAGGTAATCGCCGAACCCCGCGTCGCTCATCGCGACATTGGTGAACGAGCCGCCATCGAGGCGGTAGTTGAGTTCCACCGTGCCGGGCACGAGTTGATCAACACCGGGAACAACCGTAACGCGGACTTCCAGCGGGGTCGCCGGTGCCAGCAGATCCGGCACAGCCGATATCAGGCTCGTCGCGAGCAAGCCGTCGCCCAGCGCGGGAGTGGAACTGAGCGCAAAGCCTTGCGGCCCCTCGGGCACCGAGGTCCCGACGATCTGAACATTCCAGGTCCCCACCTCGGGGTTATTCACGAGCACCTGCTCGAGGTTGTTGAGGTGGTCTTCTTGCGTCTGCACCGCAGGAGAGCCCGGGCTGCCGGGGTTGATCGTCCACGGGAAGTGCCGCCCGCCGCTGGGATCGATGACAACCAGATCGAGATCATTGACAAGCGCGTTGCCCACGTTGGGCGTGCCGGGGGCGTCGTCCCACGCGAGCGTGAGCTTGAGTTGCCCATCACCCGCGCCGACATTGACGGTGTAGGTCTTGATCCCACCATCAACAACAACGTCCTCATCCCAGTTGCCGGTCCGCACAAACTCGACCGCCTCGACCCCGCGGATCGAGCCGAAGCCCGTCTGGTTGTCGGGGCCCGCGTTGCCAAGATCTACCGCGGTGTGGGCTAGCCATGTTTTCATCAGCTGGTTGCTCGGTCCGGGCTGGCCCGCGAAATTGGCCCTGAAATCTTGGACAATCAACGCGGCCACACCCGCCGCCGTCGGCGACGCCATCGACGTCCCGCAAAGCGTGGTGTAGTCCGAATCGAAATCAGAATCGAGGCTCGTCACGCCGCCGTCGCCGTTGGACTGGCAACCGGGCGCCGAGATCACCGGGCGGAGCCGGCCGTCATCGGATGGACCCCAGCTCGTAAAACTCGTGATCGAATCATTATTCGAATTGAGAGCCCCGACCGTGATTGAATTCTTGTTATTCGAGGGCGGCGGCGTCGTGTTGTATTGCGAGCCGCATGCGCCAGACCCACGCTCGTTGCCCGCGGCCCAGAAGATGATGATCGACTCGCCCAGCGAGCCGTCGATGATCGCGTCGATCGTCGCGGCCGTCAGCCCGTAGTCGCCCTCGAAGCCGCACGGGAAACCGTTTGGCGCGATATTGGAACCTATCGAGTTGTTCGAAACATCCGCGCCTTGCCCGATGGCGGCGGCATAATCAAACTCGATATCGCCCGGGTTCGTGTACAAGAACGTGCCCGAGCCATCAAACTCGAAGCCCGCGCTCAGAACCGTCGCCCCGGGTGCCATACCACGGTGCGTCGCGTTCGACGTCCCGTCGCCCGCGATCGTCCCCGCAACGTGCGTGGCATGGAAGTTGATCGCGTCGCCGTCGATTGTCGTGGCCCGACCAGAAAAATCGGTATGTGAGGTGCGAGCAACACCCGCGTCATAGACAAACGCCGTCACGCCCGTGCCGTCGAGATCGAACGGCGCCGCAAACAGCGTGTCCGCACCGACGCGCACACGGTTGCTCGCGTTGAACGTGCCCATCCGGGGCAGCGGAGATTCGATCCACTGCACCCTGTCTTCCTCGGCCAGCCCCGCGATCGAAAGGAACGGCAGTTCAACAACAAGCGTGTTGACCGAATCGACCTTGTCGCGGATGATCCCGCCGTGGTCGGCGATCATGTCATTGATCGAACGCCCCGCCAGCGCGACATCGCGGTGCATCTGCACATAAACACCCACGATCGGGTTGTCGTTGCTCCGGGCCTGCGCATCCGCGGCGGGCTCGGCCACCGCCCAGTACGGGGCCTCGCCCCCGGCTAGTTTCGTATCCAACTTGTGCGCAAGCAGAATCTCGCTCAGCGAATCGATCCCCGCGGCAAGCATCGCCGTCGTCGGCTGCGCATCCGCGTCGATCCGAGCAAAGTAAGACGAGCCGCCCAGCGGCGAGAGCACCGTCACACCCGCGGCCTTGAGCGCGGCACGCTCATCGAGCGTCGGGACACTCTCGAACCGGATAATCACACGCGTCGTCTGACCGGCAAGCCGATCGAACACACGCTGCGGGGCTTCAAAGATCTCGGCTGCTTGGAGCCCGAGACTCGCCGAGTTTTTCCAGTCGATCCCATTGCCAGCAACCGAAGCCGGGCCGGTAGCCGCGACCGTCGAGCCCGCGAGAACCACGAGCATCGTTGCCGATGCGCACATAAATCTGTTCACAATGTCACCTCTCTACTGATAGAAATGGGCAGGAAATGCCCGAGAGATTACAAGATACCGGAGGCACACAGGCAGCACAACCCCGACGATCCTAAATGCCCGAAGCAATGCACTTTTCCCGTACACATGCCGACCACCGGCCGGTCCGAGAATCTTCAATTGCTCACGAATCCAGTGTTTAGGGACACCCAGTGAGGAACGCGCCCACGAACGCCTGCACATCCGCGAGATCGAGAACCCCGGCCGGCGGCGCGAGATCCGCCAATTCATCGCCCGCGAGGAACGCCGAGATGAACGTCTGAAGATCCGCGAGATCGAGCACGCCCTCGGGCAAAGCAAGGTCGGCCGGGCAATCCGGGGCCTGACCATAGAACACGCGCACAGATACGTTGCCCGAATACCCGACGACAAGGTCGTCGCGGCCGTCGTTGTTGAGATCGCCGAACACGATCGCGGTGCCGACTTCTGGAGCATCGAACGTCCACGTCGGGGTCGTATCGAGCACGCCCGAATTATTCTCGTAGATGTGCGCACGCCCGTCGCCGAAGATAACATCGGCGAGGTCGAGATCGCCGTCTCCGTCGGCATCGTGCAAGCGGATTTCCTGCGATCCGCCGAACGGTGGGCTCGCCTCCCAGAGCGGCAGCAGCGCGCCGTGAACAGACTGATAAAGCCGGACAGGATCTCCACCGAACGCGACTTCGATCAGCCCATCACCGGTCACATCACCGGCCGCGGCGCCTTTGTCTGCTGAGGACATAGGCACCGACATGAAAGCGAACGGCACGGGTGTGCCCATGATGTTTTCGTAGATGCTGGATTGGAAGTTCACCCACTTGGCGGCGATGATCTCGGGCAATCCATCGGACCCGAGAATATCGGCGTGCGTCACACCGTTGGAAATTTCTGCTTCGGCCGAGGTCCAGTCGGGCGTTACGCCGAGCCCGGCCCCGCCGTTGCGAAAGATCATGATCGGGCGGAACGGATCGGGAGAAAGCCCCTGATTTGTAGTCACAAGATCGAGATCGCCGTCGTTGTCCATATCCACAAGATCGCCGCTTGTGCCCCAGGCCCGGCCCGGGATGTTCGACGAATACCCGGGTGAAGTCGCCGGTCCGGTCGGTGAACCAAAGTAGACCTGCACGGCATCGGCCCGGACGCTCCCGCCTCGGATCACGACAATATCCGGGTTTGAATCGCCGTTGACATCGCCGATCTGGACGTCGCCCGCGTGCGTCTGGTTATCGCTGATCCAACCCGGGGTTGTGGCGATGCCGGCTGCGGAGCCGTAAAAAATCATCTCGCGCCAATCGGTGTAAGGCGGGAAGGAATTGGAGATGTAACAGACCGCGATGAGATCGTTGAACCCGTCGGCGTTCATGTCGGCGACGGCGAGCCCGCCGATCTGCCGGCGGAGCATGATCTCAACATCGGGCGAAAGCCCGAACGGGAGCGAGCCGATTCCGCGGAGCACCCCTGCCGGGGGCGCATCGGCGAGGCGGAGTGAATCGCGGCCGTCCTCGCTTACTTCGATCGCCTTTGGAACGGCGAGGGCGGTTGTGGCGAGAGTGCAGGCCGACAAGAGTGCAGCGATGTTCATTTGGAATTCCCTCTCGAAATTCGCGTGGTTGCCCGAGCCAGCGTACCGCAAACTCTTGTCAAATCGAGCCCTGTTTTGAAATCCGATCAGGGGCAGCCGGCAAGGAACGACGAAACAAACGCCGTGATATCCGCCAGATCGAACGTGCCCGTCGGCGGGGCGAGATCCGAGATCTGGTCCTGGGCCGTGAACCCTGCGACGAAGGTCGTGATATCGGATAAATCGAGAATCCCGAAGGGCTCCGCGAGATCGGCCGTGCACGGGGCCGAAGCCTGATATTCATAAGCCCCCGCGTCGACGATCGGGGCAAAACCATTGCCCGTATCCGCCGTCGCCGGGTCATCAACGAACCGAACATCGCCCGCGAAATCAAGCGGCAACGCTTCGAGCACGTCGCCGTCGCCATCGAGATCCGGGCCGTCTGCGGGGACGCGCCCGTTGTCGCCCATGTCGATGGCGGCGGACCCTGCGAGCAGCGAAAAATCACCCGCGCCAGCATCGGCAAAGAGTGGATCAGCACCCGATGAGCCAAGCCCGTTGAGCGTGCCCGACCATCCCTCGACTAGCGAATTGTCGAACGAATGCGACACACCCGCGCCCGTCTCGCTGAACTGCGCCCGCTGATCGGTCACGCTGCCGGATGTATTGCCGTAAACAATCGAGTTGCTCACTGCGATCGTCGAACGATTCGAGACGACCCCCGCTGCCCGGTTCCCGGTCCCGTTGGGCGCGGTGTTGTGCGCTATCGTCGAGTTGATGATCTCGATCCCGTCGCACAGAATCATCGTGAGCGCGCCGCCCGAGACCGTCGAACCCGAGGTATTTCTCGTGATCACATTATTGGCAAACAACGGCTCGCACGCTGTAAAGAGAACCCCAGAAATCCCCTCGGTGTCGCTGTTGAACTCGACGAGATTCCCGACAAACTGATTGTCGATACCGTTGTGGAACGTGTTGATCCTGACGGCACCGATGTAGCCATCGTACGGTAATTCGCCCGTCACGCCGTAGAACACGCCGTCGATCGCTGTGTTGTGATGGAACCACGAGTCCGTGATTTTCGATTTCACATCGTTAATAAGAATCAAGGCCCCGGAGTTCACTGCCGTGTTCTCGCGGAACTCGCAGTTGTTGATCGTCAGGTCACCGCCGAACGCGACCAGCCCGCCCGCGTAGAACATAAACCCGCCGCAATTCACCTCAAAATCGGCGTTGCCGCGTTCGATGATGAGCCCGTCGAGCGTGATCGGATCGGGCTGGTTGAACAGCATCAACACGTTGATCGAGTTGTCTTGGCGACCAGAAAGATCGGGCTGATCGTCCCCGTTCTGATCGCCCGAGAGCACCGTCGGGTTCGCGCCGTCCACCCGCTGCTCGATCGAGGTTTCCGTTCCCGCAAACCCCCCGTATAGCGACACGCCCGAGACCAGATCAAACTGGGCTGCGCGGAGCCCGCCAGTCGCCGGCAGGTAAACGCCCTGGGCTATCCAGATCTCATCCACATCGCCCGATGCGCGCGCAAGCGCGAGCGCCGGCTGAAGATCTGTGAATGCTTCTCCCCAAGAAACGCCAGTCCCGCTGCCCAGAGCGTCCGCATCCACATACAGCCGACTCGGTTCCGATTCATCGGGCACGCCGTCGCCGTCTAGATCACCGCTGCTGCCGCCCGCGATATCGCACTCATCGGGGATCCCGTTGCGGTTGAAATCCTGTTCGGCAAAGTCGGGGTAACCGTTTGTGTTGCAGTCAGCCAGGGTCCCGGCGGTGATGTCATCGACATCGGCGATGCCGTTTTCGTTCATATCCCGGCTGCGATACTTCGCGACCACCGGGGCCGCCAGCGCGAGCGCAGAAGCGGCGTCCGCCGCGTGAAACGCGCCGACCTCGACGCCCGTTGCTTGCCCGTTGAAATCGGCATCCGGGTTTGAGAAGCGCAGCACACGGGGCCCAACCCCAGTCCCCATCACCGTGTTGAACGATTCATCCGCGGGCTGAAAACCTTTGCCGAAGCGCGAGCCGCCGTTGGTGCAGGGGTTCTCTTCGTAGCCGTGCAGCAGGCCCAGGTTGTGGCCCACCTCGTGGGCGAAGGCCGACACCGGGCCCGTCAGGCACAACGCCGAGACAACCGAGAACGCGTTTTCAGGAGTCGGCGTGTTGCCGGGCCCGACGCCGATATTGGCGATCCCGCAGGTGTCCCCGTTCGAAACCACCATCATCACAAGGTCGGCCTTGTGCGCATCGCGCAGATCATGGACTTCATCGAGCACGCCATCGCCTGGCTCCCGCAGGTTCTGCAACTGCCCACCCATCGAACCGCTCTGGGTATACGCGACTTCTTGCATGTGGACGACCCGGAACGCCGTGCCCACCAGCGAATCCGCGGCCGCCGTGTTCAACTCATCGAGCCCCATGAGGATCAGCGATTCGATCCCGCTCTGCCCACCGTTCCCGGCAGTGGCCTGCGGTGTATACACAACCAGAATATCGATCACAGATCCATCTTCTAATCCGCCGGCTCCCTCGCCCCCCGCAGCACCACGCAGCGACCGTGTTTCGAGAATCGAACGGTCCAGCGGGCGGAGCACCGATACCGGCGGCGGCACGCGCTGCTCGCAAGTGACGCCGCAAGCATGTTCCAATTGATGACCAGGCGTCCCCGCCGCCACCATATCCGAAAAGTGACAGCAGACAATGGCAACGGCTACGAAACCACGGAAACAACCAAACCGATACGCGCTCATTTTCTTCTCCTCTCGGCACCCGAACCATGTTCGCTGGCAAGCCGAGAGTATATCAAGATGATCCTCGATATCCCAGCCCCGGCCGCGATTCGGCCGGGGCATATCGTCTGATAATCCGTGGAACTTTCAAGTCCACAAGGATTTACCGGCAGCCCTCATTGAACGCGGCGATGAACGCCGTGATATCTGAAAGATCGAATACTCCAGCCGGGGGAGCAAGATCCGAAATCGAATCCTGCCCGGTAAACCCACTTACAAACGCCGTGACATCGGCAAGATCCAGCACGCCGTACGGCTGAGCGAGATCGGCGATGTTACACGGGCTGCAAACCGTAGATTCAAAGCTGTCGATCCCGTCCCGGATCCGATCCCGGAACAGCTCGGTCATCGCGACGTTCACCGCGTTGACCGCGTTGGTCCCGTTGGTCGCGTTGAAAACAAACCCACCGAAGAAATATTCACGCGTTATCACACGACAATTGCCATCACGGAACGGGACGCGGAGATAGCCGCCCTCCGTCCGATGACGCACCACGGCCGCCTGAGACGTACACGAATATGAGCCGTCCTTGGTTGCCTGATACACAAGATTCTCAAACTCGTCGCGATCATCCATCGAGAGACCGGACGCGGCGAGTTCCTGATCAAGCACGGCCTGATATGAAAGCGTTCCGTTGACAGGGTTTGAAGTCAGGCTGTTGCGCATCAGATCGTAAAACTCATCACGGAACGGATCGACAAAGCCGCTGCCCACTTGATTGTGGAGCCGGTACAGATCGTCGAGCGTGAGCCAGTTATTGGGGCTGCTGCAGAGGCAGCCGAGCGTGTGGTTCAGATCCGTGTCGAACATTCCCAGCGTCGCGGCCGTGCCCAGGATCGATCCGGTCCCGTACCTGCGACGAATCGCCTCGGTGTGCGCGTTCGAGCTCGCACCCATCATCTGACCAAGCGTCGAATTCAGCGACGGGAACTGCGGGGGCGTCAGCGGGATCGGGCACGAGCCGGTCTGCGCGGTCGTCTGCACATCGAGCAGCACGCCCGACCCCAGAGTGTCGGCGCCGATCGCCACCTGACGCATAGCGTGAGCATGATGGACAGTCTTGATCAGGCTAGCCGGCTCGAAAATAAACGAGCGGTTGATCGAAGCATGGATCCCGCCGCTCAATTCACGCATCAGAAACCCGCTCGAACCATCGGTCAGATTCCGCATCCCGAGATTGATCGACTTTGTGAGCGCATTGGTGTTGGGACGTAGAACCACGGCATAGCGCGTGCCGCCCGGCGTGCTGTACCTCTCATAGTCGATCATCCGGGCACCCCGTTGATCGAGCAACGGCCCGATATCTGAAAAATCACTGATCCCAAAGAACCACCACCAAGGTTCCGAATCCGCCGGAACCATCACACACGAAAAAGTACTGCCATCACCTTGCGGCTCGAGATCGATCAGCCGTGCGTTGTTCGTCGAGAGCCGGTTAGAGATAAAATTCGCTGACACGCCATAGTAATACCACCATCCCGACGCCTGCTGCCCGGTGTTCCGCACCCAGCACCACGCGAAACGCTGCGCCCCGCCACTACCAACATACGGCTGGATATCAATGATGCGGTTGCTCGGATTGCTGCTCACCCACGCATCAAGGCCGGCCTCGGTATACCCGAACTGCCAACCTTGCGCCGATGCCGCGTCATCGCCCGTGTTCCTGATCATCACCACCGCGAACCGGCGGACCCCGCCCGTCAGATACGTCTCGATATCGATCGCCCGTGCGTTGTTCTGGATCAGCAGACCCGTGACTTCGGTGTCGGTCAAGCCGAAGTACCACCACCAATTCTTCGCATATTCGCCCGTGTTCTCGACTAACACCGCGGACACACGGAACGGGGCATCATCCTCGATCTCGATATCGACAACCCGGAACCCCGCGTTGATCTGAGTATCGACGGCAGAAGTGGTCACATTGCTCAAGTACAACCACCCCGTTGGCGTCGTCAGATCAGTTTGCGGCTGGGCCGAGACGGCCGCCGTGAACACTGCACAGAGCACCAACGCCCGCTTCATAAATGACAAGTTTTTCATGCGAATTTTTCCTTATTCCCAGCGCTCCCGCTCGGCGGTACGCTCTCCCCAAAACCATTCACACCGTTTGGATCGAATCACGGATGCTAAAACGATCAATTAGGTGTAAAACGACACACATCACCTGAATCGGCCAAGTTGTGAGCGAAGAAAAAACCCCGCTGTCACGGGGTTGATTCTAAGATAAGTTCAATAATTTTCAAAGCATGATCTGAAAACGGATAAGGATCAGGCCTGCCAGCCCGCTTTATACGCGTTGATCGCTTCTACGATCCGCGTGTCCATCGCGTCATCGATCGTGTAGTTCTCTTGGAGTTCATCTCGCACCGCATGGGCCGAGGACTTGAAGTGCTCGAGCATCCCCTTCTCGAACTCAAGCACCCGGGCCGGATCGATGTCATCGAGAAACCCCTTCGACCCGGCGTAGATCGAAAGCACCTGATCGACCGTCTCGTACGGGTCATACTGAGGCTGCTTGAGCAATTCGACCATCCGCAGCCCGCGATCGAGCTGGGCCTGTGTTGCCTTATCGAGTTCCGTGCCCAACTGCGCGAACGCTTCGAGTTCGCGGAACGCCGCGAGGTCCAGCCGCAGCGAACCCGCGATCTTCTTCATCGCCTTCACCTGAGCCGCACCGCCCACCCGGCTCACCGAGATCCCCACGTTGATCGCGGGGCGGACACCCTTATAGAACAGGTCGGGCTCTAGATAGATCTGGCCATCGGTAATCGAGATCACGTTGGTCGGGATGTACGCCGAGACGTCGCCCTCCTGCGTCTCGATCACCGGCAGCGCCGTCAGCGAACCCGCGCCGTTCTCATCGCTGAGCTTGGTCGCACGTTCCAGCAACCGGCTATGCAGATAGAACACGTCGCCCGGGAACGCCTCACGCCCCGGCGGCCGGCGGAGCAACAGCGACAACTGGCGGTACGCCACGGCCTGCTTGGAAAGATCGTCATACACCAGCAACGCGTGCTTGGGATACGGCGCCCCGCTAGCAAGAGTCTTGCCCTCTTCCTTGCCGCTCCACATAAAGTGCTCGCCCATCGTGCAGCCCGAATACGGCGCGATGTACTGCAACGGAGCCGGGTCGGAACTGCCCGCGAGAACCACGGTCGTGTAGTCCATCGCGCCCGCGTCCTTGAGCGTCTGCACGACACCCGCCACGGTCGATTCCTTCTGGCCAACCGCCACATAGATACAAACCACGGCGTCTTTGGTGCCCCAGTATTGCTTCTGGTTGATTATCGCATCGAGCGCAACCGCGGTCTTGCCCGTCTTCCGGTCGCCGATGATCAGCTCACGCTGGCCACGACCCACCGGGATCATCGAGTCGATCGCCTTGATCCCCGTCTGCATCGGCTCGTGCACCGGCTGGCGGTCCGCGATGCCCGGGGCGATGATGTCGACTTTCTCACTCGATGCCGGGTTGAGCGCCGGTCCATCGTCGATCGGACGCCCGAGCGGGTCGACAACCCGGCCCAGCATCGTCTCACCAACGGGGACTTCGAGCAGGCGGGCCGTGCTCTTGACAAGGTCGCCCTCTTTCACCGCGAGGTAATCGCCGTAGACGACGCAGCCGACCGTGTCTTCTTCAAGGTTCATCACCTGGCCCATGACCGCGCCTTCGCTGGTCTGGAATTCCACGAGCTCGCCCGCCATCGCGGTCGAGAGGCCGTAGATCCGGGCGATACCGTCGCCCACTTCCACGACGCGTCCGACCTCGGACACCTCGAGCTCGGCGGAGTACTGGGCGATTTCCTGCTTGATCACGCTGGTGATCTCGTCGGTCTTGATCTTCACGGGTCGGTCCCTCTTGCACCGGGCCAGTCGGCAGGCCGGTTCGGTGAATTCTTAGTTCTACAGTTCTGCCAGACCCCGGCTTTCCGGGCGACTCACTCATCAAGGGCTCCATCCTGAGCCACGGTTCGATCCCGATTGCCCCGCCGACCAACCGCCGACGCCGCAACCGGCCCCGCGCTCCTCGCGGGCGACAACGGTAGCGCACCGACCGCGAACTATCCTGCCGAGCAGCACGAATTACCGGTGCTCAGGAACTCTTTTTCGACCAATCTCAGCCCGGATCATCCGACTCCGCCGCCCGGCGACGCAGAGTCAGCGATATCGAACGGTCCTTGACCTCGGCGAACACACCCGCGGGGAGCCCGACAAGGCGCACCGGGGCGACAACCGTGCGCTCGACCGCGTCCGCGTCCTGCCCCTCGGCGATCTCGGTTCCCACCGTTGCCACAGCCCACAGAACCACGTCACCGCGCCGAATTTGCTCGATCGCCGATACCGGGCCCGTCAGTAAAACGTTTTCCAGCACCCTGTCCTCGGGCGCCATCTCCATCGTCCAGACCGCCAGATCACCGGGCAGCAGGCTCAGCCGAACGGGGACCTCCCGCAGCGTAAGGCTCTCGGTTCTGACCCGGATCGCCATCGTCACCACGGCCCGGGGCTCTTCAAGGCGCACGCCCCACGCTTCTTCTGGCAGCCCGTCGATCCCGATCACGACCTGGCTGATCTCGGTCCGCCGGCCCGGGGTCAACGCCGAGATCGCCCCCGGCGGGACCTGTGCGATCGCGTGCAGTTCCAGCCCAGACGCCACCGTTGCCGGGATCCGAACCTCGATCTCCGCCGGCTCGATCGTCACCGGGCCCGAAGTCTGGACGCCTTCAAGATCGACCTCGACCGCGAGGGTTATCGTTTCCAAGCGATCGGTTTCGAGACCGAGCAAACTCGGATGTGTCCGGCGGACCGTGAGACCGCTCTGGGCGAACAACGCGTCTTTGCGGATCGCTTCGAGCAGTTCAACAGATCTAACGCCGGGTGTCGCTTCGAGTTCATCGCCGATCTCGAGCGTGATCCCTTTGATCGCACGCCCGCGGATCTCGTCGATCTCGGCCGCAGGGCCCAGCAATTCGATCTCGACAGATCCCGTCCAAGAGTCCGGGTCCGTCAATCGGAACGCCGAAGACGAACCGCCCACAGAAATCTCAATGGGCACAAGAACCGTCTCGACACGCAGTGTCCTGGATTCGGCGAAGAGCCAGACCAGCAGCGTGACGATCGTTACTACAATGGCTGTGCGCACCGTCTCGGCATTCATGCCTGCGCCCCCGAGCTGCTCAGTTCATCATCCAGCGCCGATTCGTCTTTGTCTTCGTCCAGCCGGCGGTCGGGTTCGGCGACGCTCCCGAGCCGGCGACGGATCTCGCCCGCGAGTTCATCCTCTTGATACGCCCGCGACAGCCGACCCCGTTCGGAGATACGCATCGCCCCGGTCTCTTCAGACACAATCACGACCAGCGAATCCGTTTCCTTTGACAGCCCCACCGCCGCCCGGTGCCGGCTGCCCAGCATCGGATCGGGCATATCGGCGGCATCCGCGAGCGGCAACTGCACGCCCGCCGCCACCACCCGCTTGCCACGGATAATCACCGCGAGATCGTGCAGCGCTGATCCCGGGAAAAATATCGTCTGAAGCAGCGGCGTCGAAACCTCAGAATCCAACGTCGTCCCGCCCTGGATCAGGCCCCGAAGCCCGACACGTCGTTCGAGCACGATCAACGCCCCGAACCGTTGCCGGCTCAGATAGATCGACGCCTCGGCGACATGATCGACGACGCTGCCAAGGCTCCGCGCCCCCCCAGTGCCGCCGAGCCGAGCCTCGCCGAGACGAGAAAACGCCCGCCGCAATTCCGGTGCAAACACAACCACCATCACGATCGCAAAGAACGCCAGAAGCCGATCGAACAAAAACGCGAGCCGTTGGAACGAATCCCCCGCGCTCATCAGCCGAACCGTCAGCGTGCAGATCACAAGAACAAGCAGCAATCCCTTGAGCACCCCGGCCGCCCGCGTCCCCTGGATAAACCGGACCAACGCGAACACGACGATCCAGATCAACAGCAGCTCGGTCCCGATCTCCCAGACGGGATACGAGCCGAGCCGTTCGAGCAGATCCGAAAGCCGATCAAAGATCAACGCGTGTCCTTCTATAAAAAAATGGGCCCCTGAGAAACCAACAATTGCAACGATACCGCTCACCAGACGCGGTCGCGTGTACCCTATATCGGTCAGCCTACGCGAAACCCGTGATCCCAACCCGACACATGCGTTTCTCTCA
>Ga0316208_1002595_pt1 | contig 14442 bp, 10 predicted proteins | sample 3monopyrite_MG_FD_204944 | JGI IMG/M metagenome (GOLD analysis project Ga0316208, IMG submission 204944) | Microbial mat bacterial communities from mineral coupon in-situ incubated in ocean water Damariscotta River, Maine, United States -... | ecosystem: Environmental > Aquatic > Marine >... | reverse complement strand
GGCAGTCCCCAGGGTGGTGTGATCAGTCCGCTGATTTCAAACATCTACCTGGACGCTTTCGATCAGGAGATGAAGCGTCGCGGCCATCGGATTGTCCGGTACGCCGATGACATTCTGATTCTCTGCCGGAGCGAATCGGCGGCTCATCACGCACTTGTTGTGGCGACAGATTATCTGGAAGGCCCGCTGCTCCTGACGGTGAACGTGGAAAAGACGCACGTGACTCATGCCGCTCGCGGTGTGAAGTTCCTGGGCGTCGAGATCGGAACTCGCTGGATTCGCATCCAGCGGAAGAAGGTCGCCGCGTTCAAAGAGAAGGTCAAGCGGATCACGCGACGTTCCAGTCCGGTGAACCTGGTCAAAGTGATCGGGGACTTGAATCCGGTGCTGCGCGGCTTCGCGAACTACTTCCGGATGGCGAACTGTCGCGGCGAGTTCGATCGTTTGATGAGTTGGATCCGTCGTCGTCTGCGAGCGAAGCAGTTGGCATTATGGAAGAAACCGTCCCGCCTGCACCGACGCCTGCGTCAGTTGGGCTACCGCGGCGACTTCCCGAAAATGCACATGCGACGCTGGCGGAATTCGAGAAGTCCTCAAGCCAGCTATGCCATTCCCAATGGCTGGCTGACCGAGCAGGGCTTATTCGATCTCTCGACGGTGGACACCGGAGTCCTGCCTCAAGTGACTTGAGCTATCAGAAACAGGAGCCGTATACGAGACCCGTACGTACGGTTCTGTGAGAGGGCTGAGTCCCGGCTCGCTACCGGGACTCACCCTACTCGACTCGTGGGTCGACCTTTTGCAGAGAACGGATTTCAAAACCGGCCCAACATTCGCATTCCGCACGACCGGCCCGGCTGTTTCGAAACGCAACACAAACACGAAGAGTGACGAAAGCTCGCGCGACGCCACATTCGACCTGACTCGCCTGTCAATTCGGTCCGAAGTTGTCAGTTGCACGGATCAGTAACAGTGGGCACTCTGAAGTTCACTCGAAAGTTCTTGACGATGGTTTGTCTCAGGATGATCCTGATGCACACTGTAGGGAACGGGAAGGAAGTCATTCCGCGCGCCGAAGGTTTCGGGGTTGTCGCGGGTTCAGATTTCTTGACCTGATACAGCGCAAACTGTTGAGAGATGGTGGCGTTGACGTTTTCTGAGTGTGCCACTGGCTTTGCCAGTGCTGATTTTACAGAGCCGTCAATTTGAGTTCGCACTGGCAGAGCCAGTGGCACACTATTTCAACAGGTTGTGCAGCCTTAACGAGATTACCAGTTCCACGATTCAGGCTTCGCTTGAGCTATGCAGCCAACGCTGCTGGCAGAGCAGGTCGACCCAGGAGACGAGTTATGCAGGTCCGATCGCACCAGTCTCGAACAACCGCGGTTCGACGCGGATCGACAGACGCGACCATCATTGCCGTTGTGGCTTGTCTCGCGCTCGCCGCAGCTGGCGGATTCTTCTATCAGAAGACCGCCCATCAGGCGGTCGCTCAGGCAGAGCAGCGTTCTGATAAGGCAGTTAAGAAGTCCGTAAAGGAAGTCCTTGACGAATTCAACACACCTGAAGTTGGTTGGGAACGAGAATTCTTCAAACGCGGCATGCACATCGCACTGCCTGACGTTGCAGATGCTGATTCAATCGCCGCCAACGGTCCCGGCACGGCAAACGACGGCAATGAACTCGCTCTCGCTTCCGTTGAGGCAGAGCCAGCTGGCCCGATCACTTCACTCGAAGATCAGATTATCGCTCACATCGAATTTGGCGAGTTCACTCGAGCTGTCGAAATTGCAAAAACAGCCACTGACGCTGAAGAGAAATCACAACTGCTGCGAATCGTCGCTGACGCTCAGCTGAAGATTGGTGACTTTCACGCGGCTCTGGGTTCGATTCGCTCGATGCCAGACTACAACGAGCGGCAGATCGCTCGTGACAAGCATCTCGACGAGCAGGCATTGGCTGGTGGTAGCCAGGCCGACTTTACGCAACTGATCGACCTGATCATGCAGGAAACCGACGGGCTGTGGGAAGAAGTTGACGGCTCGGGCGGAACGATCTCTGAGTTCGACCAGGGAGTTCGCGTTGAGCCGAGCGGCGTGCTGCGAACTCAGACTGCCGAAGAACAATCCGGCCGGTTGAAAGACCTCGGCATTCAGGTTCGAGAAGCTTTGCTGAACAACGAGATCGCTGAAGTCAGCGGTCTGCGAGTCATCTCGCTGCCTCGTCTTGAAGAAGCTGTCGCTCGACGACTTGAGCAGGGTAAAGAAGCAACGATTTCCATGAAGCTGCTCGGCGGCCTGACTTCGATCAAGCACGTCTTCGTTTATCCGGAAGATCAGGAAATCGTGATCGCCGGCCCGGCCGAAGGCTGGAAGTACAACGACAACGGCCTGCCGGTCGGTGTTGAAAGCGGCAAGCCGATCATGCAGCTCGACGACCTTGTCACGGTCATTCGAGCGTTCTCGGCGACGAAGCAGCAGTTCTTCTCCTGCTCGATCAACCCGCGGGAAGAAGGCCTGAAAAATCTGAAGGGCTTTGTTGAGCAAACCAGCTCGCGACCGCTGCGTCCGGGTGCCAGCGTTCGAAACTGGGTCGGCCAGCTTCAGCAGCAGCTTGGCCGTCAGGACATTGTTTACTCGGGAATCAATCCTGAATCGCGAGTCGCTCGCACAATTGTCGAGGCTGACTACCGAATGAAACTCATCGGAATCGGCAAGTACGATTTCGCAGGCAGCTCAACGATCCCCAGCATCTTCGATCTGATGACCGCCGAAGAGCAGAAGGCTTCGAAGCTGGACGCTTTGCGATGGTGGTTGACGATGAAGTACGACGCCGTTCTGCACACTGCGGATCGCAACGGGTTTGAGTTTGTCGGTTCGTCGGTCCTTTGCCAGTCTGAGAATCAGTTCCTGAACGCTCAGGGTAAGCAGGTTCAGACCGGGCAGTCTGAGGGTTCGAATCTGGTGTTTGCTCAGACATTTACGGCAAAGTACGAGGAACTGGCGAAGCAGGACATCGTTTTTGCCGATCTGAAGAATGTCTTCGACCTTTCGCTCGTCGCCGCAATTCTGCAGCACGAGGGAGCGGCTCGGAACGTTGGCTGGGATTTGGGAGTCTTCTCGAACGAAGGTTCTTACATCACGGCCAGGCACAATGCTCCGACGGAAGTCGACTCAGTCGTCAACCATCGCGTCTTTCGAGGTCGCGATATCGTTGTCCAGGTGGCCGGCGGTGTCCGAGCTGACCTTGGCAGCGTGATCGCTGACGCCAGTATCTACCGGGAAGGCGTTCGTCTGGACGGGACGGCCGACAAGGCTCGAACAAAAGACAGTCTGCCAGCCAATCGTTGGTGGTGGGACGGTCGCTGATTCTGGGGCCGGTTTGAAATCCGGGTTACGAATCACGATCAAAACTGAATTCAAGAGGGGCAGACCATCGTCGGTCGCCCCTCTTTCTTATTTGCCGCTGACTTGTCACTCGAAGTTCTTGCCACAGATATTCACAGATGGAGAATCGCTTTCCAGGCGGATTGGCTTGCCACAACATCTGTGTCCATCTGTGTTGATCTGTGGCTCAAAAGCTCAGTTCAAGCAGAAAAATCAGTGTTTGCAGCCGGCTCGTCCGGTTGCGTGGGAACCAGGAAGTCCGTATTCTGCCGGGCTTGCAGAAACTGTCCCGGCCATATTTGCGCCGGTTTCCAACAACCTCTCGGTTAAAACAGGAGAGGCGATCAATCATGAGTAAGCTCAGTTAGTAAAGAAAAAGGGGCGTTTGGTGGTCAAGTTGCGACTTCGAGACGGGGAGAAGATTCAGGACGCGGTCAAGCGATTTCGGAAGCTCGTTGAGCACGCTGGAATCAAGAAGGAAATGCGTCGTCGCGAATACTACGAAAAGCCGAGCGACACCGATCGTCGCGCTCGCAGACGTGCAGAACGCCGTGCACGCCTCAATAAAGCCACATAATTGGTCTGGCGGAACATATGCCAGTAGGCCGCGCCCCGTGTCAAACGCCGGGGATGGCCGCTCCATTTCGACGCGAGTGACCAGTTCTCCTCGAACGTTGAATGAGTGAGTCTGGCTGAGCAGTACCATTGGCACCCTCATCATATCGAGGGTGCTTTTTCTTTTTGGTGAACCATGCCGTCTCCCCAGGATCTACGAACCCAGAACCTCCGAATTCGCGGCACCGATCCGCTCATTTCGCCGAAGGAACTGAAGGACGAATTTCCAATCTCCGAAGCCGCGACTAAGACGGTCGTCGCTCATCGTGAGACCCTCCAGAAGATCATCTCGGGCGAGGATTCCCGTCCAGTTGCGATCGTCGGCCCGTGCTCGATCCACAACACCGATCTCGGGCTCGAATACGCTCAAAAACTGAAGACCCTGGCGGACGAAGTTCAGGAACAGATCTTCGTGATCATGCGTGTGTACTTCGAAAAGCCGCGCACAACGGTCGGGTGGAAGGGGCTCATTAACGACCCCCACATGAACGACACGTTCGACATCAACACCGGGCTCCGCCGAGCTCGCAAGTTGCTGCTCGACATCAACGAGATTGGCCTGTCAGCCGCGACTGAGCTGCTCGAACCGGTGACGCCGCAATACATCGCCGACCTGATCACACTGGGAGCGATCGGTGCCCGCACGACGGAATCACCAACGCATCGGCAAATGGCCAGCGGACTTTCGATGCCGGTCGGATTCAAGAACGGAACCGACGGCAGCCTGCAGAGCGCACTCGACGCGTTGCTGTCCGCAAAGACGGAGCACAGTTTTCTGGGCATCGACGAGGACGGTCGAACGTGCATCGTCAACACGAAGGGGAATCCCTGGGGGCATCTAATGTTGCGAGGCGGTCGGTCGGGCCCGAACTTCGACGCTGACTCGATCAACTCGGCTGCCGAGCGACTGGAAACTGCCGGCCTGACTCCCAGCCTGATCGTTGACTGCAGCCACGCGAATTCCAACAAGGATTACGCCATGCAGCATGTCGCCTGGAACGACGTCATTGGCCAGAAAGCTGCCGGTAACTCCTCAATCATGGGCCTGATGCTGGAAAGCAATCTCAAAGCGGGTAATCAGATGCTGACCGACCCCGCCAAGATCGAGTACGGTATCTCGATCACCGATGGGTGCATCGACTTCGAAGAAACCCAGCAGCTCCTCCGCACCGCCGCCGCCACGCTGGCCGGCTAAGTGGTCGTGTTTGTAAATTCTGACGGTTGATCGTTTGACCCGAAGCCGCAGGCGAAGGTGCGATTTACGTTCAGAAACGCATTCGCCTACGGCTTCGGGTCAAACGAAAACCGGACTCCACATCCCCGGGCGTCGCCGCCATGACCCTTGGTAAACTTTGCCGATTGTGCCGGTTGTGTGCGGCGTGACGGTCCCGAAATCTGCATCGACAAAATCGGTCGATCCGCTTGCTGTCGATTCTGAGTATCGATTGTGACGAAGAATCCAGACGTGTCGTTTGCTCGGCGGACGTTCTGTCGGGGCAGAGTCTGACATGCGGCGATGCGTCAGCGGCTTCTCACCAACCCGTGATAGCCGCTTTCAGCACAAGATAGACCGTTACAGCGTCACTGCTTCGTCGACAAAACGGCGGGCTGCGCAGATTGCCAGCTTCTCAAGGATACGGTGATTTCTATGAAGTCGACTGCAGCCTCACTGACCCTTGCATTGCTGGGAACCGTTGCCGTTTCGGGATGCCACCAGACCGCGCAGCGAGCGGCCTCGATCGCCAGCAGCCTGCCAGTTCCGAATCGGCAGATCGAGGACTACGAAACTCGTTTGAGCATCGCGCGACAGGACGAACGAAAAGGCAAAACCAAATCCGCGAAGAAGGCTTACGAGAAGCTCGTCAAAGATAATCCAACAAACCCGTTGGTCTATCACCGTCTCGGAATCATTGCTGCTGCCAGCGGCGAGTTTGATACAGCGAACGGGAATTTCAGACGAGCCTACGAACTGGCTCCCGAAAATGCCGAGCTGCTCGCTGACTGGGGATACTCTCTCTATCTCCAGGGCGAATTTATCGAGGCCGAAGAGTTGACCCGTCAGGGAGCCGAACTGGCACCCTACGATTCACGCATCGCTAACAATCTGAACCTCATCTATCAAAACTCACCGCTCAGCCCAGCAGTCGGACCACAAATGGTTCAACTGATGCCGGACGACGACCAGGGCGTCATTGTCGCCGAAGCGCTGGACGAAACCGTGGCGGGTTCTGAGCTTGAGTGGCAACGAGCCGGCTACGAAGAAAGTCTCCGCCCGGTCGATGAAGTGACTCTGCCTGAGCCGGCTCTTGAAGCGGAGACGGTTGCTGAACTATTCCCCGAAGCATCTCCAGAGGATTCATCAGCGACCGTCGAGCCGACAGCACTCGAGACCGCTCCCACGATTCCTGTAGCGGCGGCCAACGATTTCGCATCCAACAAGCAGCCGCCCGAATTCCCAACACTGAACGAGCCGATCGCCATCGCCGCTGCAGAAGCAGCTCCTGCGGAAGCAGCATCGTTCGACGAGACAAGCATCGCACCCAAACACGTTCGCAAACTCCTGACGCGTGCCCGGCTGGAACTCGCTGCGGGCGACGTCGAAATGTCGCACGCCTTCGCCGAAGCGGCGGCGGAGACCACGATTCCACTCAAGGTCTTCCAGGAAACTCCGGAAAAATTGCTCGACGAAATCGAATTCGTGACGGGTCATAACAGCGTCATGTCGCTGGAGAATCCGGCGCTGGCGACGGCTGAGTTCTCGCAGCCCGTTCCGCCAGCTCCCGCCGAGTATCAGGAGGGAACGGCAAGCAACGTTTCGGCCACATCCATCTGGGATGAAGCGGCTGCGAACGATCCGCAAGGCTTCCGAGCCATCGGACGAACGTCGTTGAGCATCACTCCCAAACTGGTCGACAACGATGGCGAACGACGACTGCTGCCGGAACGCCGAGCCTACAAAAAGCTCAGTCAGGTGCCCGTCGTCCAACACACGGTTGGCTACAGCCGCGACTGGACACCGCTGTCGTACTCGTGGGAAGCTCCGCAACTGAAGTACAACCCGCTGTATTTCGAAGACCCTCAGCTTGAACGCTACGGCAACGAAATCGGCATCCTTCAGCCGTTCCTGTCCGGAGCCCGGTTCTACACCACGATCGCGACGCTTCCGTACCAGATGATGAGCGAAGGCAACAGCGTCTGCCACACGGTGTACGACTTCGGTTACGCCCGCCCCGGTGACTGCGTCCCGTACGCTTTGGAAGTCCCCGAGTTCAGTTTAACGGGCAGTCTGGCATCGGGCGGTTGGGTCTACGCACTGATCGTGATCCTGCCGTAATCCGAGTTCGCCGGCGAAATTCCTCGCAGGAATCACTCACGAATTGACTCGGAAAATGTGCCAGTCATCGCAGTTTCGCCTCACCGCTGGCATGTGAGACCACTGCTCCGCTATTTTTCGCTCTGTTCGATTTTACCGACGGAGCGAAAAGGAACGGACCATGCCTACGCGGAAGATTCTTGCGGCGACGATGATTTGCCTCGTCGCCATTTCTATTGTCAGCACAGCGGCCATCGTTCGAGCTGAAACCAAACTGGTGACCTCGGTCGAGGGTATCACCGAGTTCGAACTCGACAACGGCATGCGAGTGCTGCTGTTCCCTGACGACTCGAAGCCGACCGTCACCGTCAACGTGACTTACTTCGTCGGCTCGCGGCACGAGGGGTACGGCGAAGCCGGCATGGCTCACCTGCTTGAGCACATGCTTTTCAAAGGGACGCCGACTCACCCCGACGTGCCGAAGTCACTGAAAGATCGCGGAGCCAACTTCAACGGCACCACGTGGCTCGATCGAACCAACTATTACGAAACGCTGCCGGGCAACGAAGACAACCTTGACTTCGCACTCAAGCTCGAAGCCGACCGCATGATCAACAGCAATGTCGCGGCCGAAGACCTGGCGACTGAGTTCTCCGTTGTCCGCAGCGAATTCGAACGCGGCGAAAACAGCCCGACGTCCGTCCTGTGGAAGCGGATGGTTTCCGCAGCGTTCCTGTGGCACAACTATGGAAACTCGACGATCGGCAACCAGGCTGACATCGAGCGAGTGCCCATCGAAAACCTTCGCAACTTCTACCGTCGCTACTACCAGCCCGACAACGCGTTGCTGGTCATCGCTGGCAAGTTCGACGGCAAAGAGGCGATGGCCCTCACCGAAATGCACTTCGGATCAATTCCTCGCCCGGAACGAAAACTCGACAAGACTTACACGCAGGAACCCGCGCAGGACGGCGAACGGTTTGTCACGCTCCGCCGAGTGGGAGAGGTCGCCGCCGTCGGAGCCGTCTATCACATCCCGGCCGGCCCTCATCCAGAGTACCCGGCAATCGACGTTCTGGAGTCCATGCTGACCGCTGAACCAGCCGGGCGTCTTTACAAAGAACTCGTCGAGAAGAAACGAGCGTCAAGCGTATCGGGGGCGGCGTTCGCGCTGCACGATCCGGGTATCTTCCTGCTGATCGCTGAAGTTAACAAAGGCAACGAACCTCGAATCGTTCTGGATTCGCTGCTGGACGTCGTTGAAGATTTCGGCCAGTCGGAGATCAGCGAAGAAGACGTCAACCGAGCGAAGCAGCGACTCCTTAAACAGTGGGAACTGGCGACTTCGGACTCTCGACGCCTGGCGATTCAACTCAGTGAATGGGCCGCGCAAGGCGACTGGCGACTGTACTTCCTGTATCGAGATCGGCTGGAGAAAGTCGACGTTGAGCAGGTTCAAAGCGTCGCGAAAAAATACCTTCGCCAGAACAACCGCACGGTTGGTATGTATCTTCCGATGAAGAAAGCCGATCGAGTGTCCGTGCCTGAGACGCCAGCGCTTGCGGAGATGATCGGCGACTACAAAGGGCGTAAAGCAGTCGCTGCTGGTGAGGACTTTGACGTCTCGCCCGAGAACGTCGAACAACGAACGCAACGGCTCACCATCAACGGAGGCCTGAAGGTCGCGTTGCTGCCTAAGAAAAACCGCGGCGAGGCTGTTCAGCTTCGATTGACGCTGCGTTACGGAACGGAAGAAAGTCTGCACGGTCAGGCAACAATCGCCGAATTCCTGCCGACGCTGATGACTCGCGGAACGAAGGACCTCAATCGACAACAGCTTCAGGACGAACTCGACCGCAACTTCGCACAGCTCAGTGGCCGCGGATCGGCCGGCGAAACAACGTTCTCGATCAAAACAAAACGAGCCAACCTGAAACGCGCACTTGAACTGCTCGGCGAGGTGCTCCGTAATTCAACGATCCCGGAAAGCGAACTGGACGTCCTTCGAAACGAGGCGGTCACTTCACTGGAGCAGGGTTCGACCGAGCCAACGGCTCTCGCGCAGCGTGCCGCCCAGAAACGTATTTCGCCTTACAAGAAAGGGCACCCGCTTTACACGCCGTCGATTCCGGAAGAAATCGAGATGGTCAAGGCGGTGACCATCGACGAGATCAAACGCCTTTACTCTGAATTCCTCAACGGATCGAACGGCGAACTGAGCATCGTTGGCGACTTCGATTCCGACGCAACACTCAAACAGGTTCAGTCGATCCTCGGTGGCTGGGAATCAAAACAGCCTTATGTCCGAATCAAGAAGAGCGGCGATCAAAAACTGACAGCCGAAACCGAAGACATCAATACTCCGGACAAAGCCAACGCGATGTACTTTGCCGTGACGTCGTTTCCGATGAAAGACGACGATCCGGATTACCCGGCACTGCTGATGGGCAACTACATTTACGGCGGCGGTGCTCTTGCTAACCGTCTCGGAAATCGCGTCCGCCAGAAAGAAGGCCTTTCCTACGGTATCAGTTCCGGGCTGTCGGTTTCGTCGCTCGACAATCGGTCGGTCTTCTACACGTACGCCATCTCGAATCCCGCCAACATGACGAAGGTCAAAGCCGCGATTCGAGAAGAACTTGACCTGCTTCGAGCAAAAGGAGTCACCGACGAAGAACTGGCGTCTGCCAAACAAGGTTGGCTGCAGAGTCAGGCCGTCGGCCGCGGCAGCGACACGACACTGATCGGAACTCTCAGCAGCACGGCACGAGCCGGACGGTCAATGGAGTATTACAGCGGTCTCGAAACGAAAGTCCGCTCCGTAACGACCGAGCAGGTTCTGGAAGTCGTGAATAAATACCTCGACCCGGAACGGATCGTCATCGTCGCGGCCGGAGACTTCGAGAAAACCGCGAAGGATGCCGAGGCTGGCAAAGATCAACCCGAGAACTGACGTTGGACCTGGGTTCTGGAGTAGGGCATGTCGAGCGCAGCGCTGGCGTGCCACTTCTTGAATCAAACCAAAATGGTACGCCAGCGCTGCGCTCGACATACCCTACGGAGCGGATACTGGCTGACTGCCGAATCCTTGGCCGTCAGTCAGCGTTTTTTAGTTGAGATCGGGTTCGTAAATGAAGACTCCGCGACAGTGGATTATCACCGGAGCGATTCTCGCCGCACTTGCGGTCGTGTTCGGAGCGTTCGGTGCGCACGGGCTCGAACCTCGGTTGAAATTCGTGTACGGCGATCAGGAGAAGTTGATCGCCGGACATACCGTCCCTGCGACGTACAAGTATCTCCAGGATTTCAAGACGGGCGCAGACTACCACATGTACCACGCGCTCGGATTGCTCGTTCTTGGAGTCGCTGCCTCTCAACAAACAACAGTCCGAAAGAGTCACCGAATCGCAGCTTGGTGTTTCGTGCTGGGCACTGCTCTGTTCTCCGGCAGTCTCTACGTGCTCGTGCTTACCGGCATGAAATGGCTGGGAGCGATTACTCCGATCGGCGGTACGCTGATGATCGTCGGATGGATTTCCTTCGCGATCGGGATGAGAACACTGCCGCAGGAAGCCAGCGCGGATTGAGGCAGGGCAGCCGGCCGAACCGACCGTTCTGCGATCGTATTGTCGAGTTCGCCAGTTCCGTTGGTTTTATTCGCCTGTCGGGTTTGTTTATCATCGACCAGAGAGTTGCACGAGAGTCGAGTCAGTTCTCGCTCTGCCCACTTAAACTTCGACCAGCACGCGAGCCAAAGATGCAGCGAGTCGCCAAACCATTTCAATTCGCAATTGTGCTGCTCGTACTGACTGCCGCGCTTGCAGGAGTTAGTGGTAACGCATTTGCTGATAGCGGTCTGCTGGCTCAGGTACCGACTCCAGCTCCGGTATCAAACGTGGTATCGGGCCGCAGCTTCACGGTCGAAATCGGCATCGTCGTCATCATGTTCGGCGGGGCGCTGTTTGCCGTTTGCCGATCCAGCAACCGCACCTGAATTGCCAGTCCCGCAGAACCCAGGCTGGTCGCTTCCGATGTCCGGACGAAACCGAGTGCTCATTACGGGAATCGGCGTCGTCAGCCCGCTGGGCAATCGCGAAGAATTCTGGCGACGATTAACCGCGGGTGAGACCGCAACTCGTCGCCTGATTCTGCCGGAACGGGATCGCGACTACTGGCCTGAGGAGTCTGCCGGTGCTGCGGCAATTCCTTCCGACAGCCTGAAGGAAACTCTTCAGAAGCAGTCAAGGCATGACTTGATTCCATTTCTGGCTGAGCCGGCGATTGCCCACGCTCTGGCTGCAACATCCGAAGCAGTTGCCGACGCGAATCTTCAGCTGGACGGATCCGGCAGACTCGCGATCGACTCAGAACGTGTCGGCTGCGTCATCGGAACGAGCAAAGGCGGAGTCCGAACGTTGCATGAGGTGATGCTCGAAGGCCGCGCTGAATCAACAGCAGCCTTAGACGAGAATCCCGCTGCGGACGCATGGTGGCCGATGATCGCTCCTTCTGGTCCGGCTTCGGCGGTTTCGTCTTTGCTCGGAACTGGCGGCCCGTTGCTGTCACCGGTTGCTGCCTGTGCTACGGGGCTGATGAGTGTTGTTCGAGCGGCCGAGCTTATCGAGTCCGGCGAGTGCGACGTCGTCATTGCAGGAAGCTCCGACGCATCCTTGTCTCCCGCGATCGTTGCCTCGTTCAGGAAGCTCGGCGTTCTTTCAAAGCGACACGACATTCCAGAATCAGCGGTCCGGCCTTTCGACAAACACCGCGACGGCTTCTTCGTCGGTGAGGGCGCCGGAGTCTTTGTTCTTGAATCAGAAGAACACGCTCGCCAGCGCGGGGCCGCGCCGTGTGCCGAATGGCTGGCCGGTGGCATGGTTGCTGACACGTTTGCCATGACGAAACTCTCCGACAACCCCGAAGCATTGTGCTGGCTTATTTCGGACGTGCTGCGCCGAAGCAAACTGGCACCGGGCGACATCGATTACGTGAGTCTCCACGGCACGGCGACTCGAATGAACGACGTCTGCGAAATGCGAGCCGTCAACAGGTCGTTCGGCGATGCTCGGCATCAACTGGCTGGATCGAGTATCAAGGGGGCGATTGGTCACTTACTTGGCGCCGCCGGCAGTGTCGAATTCGCGGCAATGCTCCTGGCCATGCGCGACGGCGTTCTGCCTCCGACAGCCAATCTGAAAACACCGGACGACGGATTCGACATCAACCTCGTCCCAAACGAAGCACAGGAACGAGCCGTCAATCACGCGATGAAGCTTTCGCTGGGTTTCGGCGGGCATCTGGTCGCCGCCGCTGTGTGTCGCTGGCAATAACGCACTTCGAGATACACATCGAAATTAACTGCAAAACGCGGAGAAAGTTCAGCCACAGAGATCACTGAGGACTGTCGTCAGAGCAACTCCGTGGCCTCTGTGATCTCTGTGGCATAGATTCTGTGCGGCGAGGATGTGAACTCGCCGGGAACATCGGAGAGCATAAACGTGAACGACCTTGTTTTAGCGATTACCGGAGCCAGTGGTTCTGCCTACGCAGTGCGTTTGCTGGAAGTGCTGATTGCCGCCGGTCGGAACGTTCACCTCGTCGTCAGCCCGGCTGGGCAACAGGTCGTCGCGCATGAACTCGGACTTACGATCGACTCTGCAAACTTTTCGATTGAGCTACTTCTGCCGAACTTCGCTGCATCAGAATCCGGCAACGGTGGGCGAGTGCAGTTTCACGATTATCGAGACTTCTCGGCAGGTATCGCGAGTGGCTCGTTTCAGACTGACGGGATGGTGATCTGCCCGTGCTCGATGGGCACGCTGGCCGCCGTCTCTCAAGGGCTCTCGCAGAACCTGATTCACCGCGCCGCAGACGTGCATCTCAAAGAGCGGCGCAAGCTGATCGTCGTTCCTCGCGAAACTCCGCTGGGCAGCATTCAGCTTTCGAACATGAAAACGCTGGCCGATGCGGGAGCGGTCATTCTTCCGGCGATGCCGGGCTTTTATAACCAGCCGCAGTCGATCGATGATCTCGTCAACTTTGTCGTCGCGCGAATCTGCGATCAGCTTGGAGTTGAGCAAGACCTCACGAAACGTTGGGGCGAGCAAAAACTGTAGCTTAGATTATCGCCGCCGCCCCTTACTCGTTCGGCTTCGGCTCGGACTGCCTGGGCAGAGTGATCTTTCGCGTTGGATTCGCGAGCCGCTCTTTCTTGAATTTGGCGGTTTCGATCTTGCCGAACATCAGGCCGCCCACCTTGCCGTGCTGCCAGGTGCCGGCATAGCGGTCTCCGTGAAACATCAGTCGAGCGGAGAAGGTTCCCATTCCGGCGATCGTAAATTCGTCGAGCGTTAGAACCGGCGTTTTTCCAGCCCAGAGAACTTTCATCGTGAGCGGGATTGGCACGCCCTTGTGAACGTAAACGAACAGCCAGAAGTCATCTTTTACCTTGTTGACGGTCGCCAGTTCGTAACGATCGGGCCTCAAGAGCTGCGACGGATCGACGGGCTGGTCAGAATCAGTCGTGAAATTTCCGACCAGAGTCGCTCCACTCAGCAGCGTCGAAAAATCGGCTTCGGCGGCCGGGCGAGTCTTATTGGCGGCGGCGTCTGTTGTCTTCTCTGCAGTCGCCGGGGCGGACGTTTTGGGTGTGTCCGCAGGCTTTGGGGTGTCCGCGTCCTGAGCCATCAACGGTAAGGCAGTAAATGCCGCAAGCAGAATCGTCGAGAGCGTGGTTCGTTGATTCATCGCAAGTGGTTCCTGTTCTCGGGATTTGATTCTCAAACGGCGGGTTTGCCGGCGATTGGGCACGCGTTTTCGTATCTGGAATTGACGAGCCGTTGGCAACGCGAAAGTCGTTCTGCGAGGCAGCGTTCTCTCGGAGCCAGAATCGAGATTCGCCTGCTCGCTGAGACGGAGCAATCGTACGTGGCCTCGCCGCCGTCAGCAAAGGAAGTACCAATTGTCATCTATTTTCCCGTTTGCGGTAGCGGCACGCAAAACCGAACGCAAGCGGATTTCGGACATTTTCAAAACGCTACGCAGAATGTGCGTAGACGGTCCAGAGGATCGTGGTAGCATCGCGAAATACGGATCTCCGGATCGAATGCCGGTTCTCTCACGGAAAGA
>Ga0316208_1002594_pt1 | contig 14447 bp, 15 predicted proteins | sample 3monopyrite_MG_FD_204944 | JGI IMG/M metagenome (GOLD analysis project Ga0316208, IMG submission 204944) | Microbial mat bacterial communities from mineral coupon in-situ incubated in ocean water Damariscotta River, Maine, United States -... | ecosystem: Environmental > Aquatic > Marine >... | reverse complement strand
AAGCATTCAGTGCCGACTCATCGTCTCGACCATCGACGTTTGCCAGCCAGCCGCCGAATTCGGGAAAGTACACCGTCCAGGACGGGGACTCTTACTGGAACATTTCGAAGAAGGTCTACGGAACCGCGAAGTACTTCCAGGTTCTGGCTGAGCACAACCGCCGAACGATCGCCGACCCGCAGAAGATGAAAGCCGGAGTCGCGATCGAGATTCCGCCTGCGTCAGTGCTGCAAGGAAGAATGAAAACCGTCCGCCGTACAACACCATCGGTTCTGGCAGGGCGGATCGAGACTTCCGGTCGGGCGGACGGTGCTGGTTCTGCCGGTTCGGTTGGCTCGGCCAGTTCATCGGGCGAATCGGTGGTGGTCGGGCGTCGCGAAACGAAGCCGAAGCAACCTGCGGGCATCCTGTTCAACCAGCAGGGTTACCCAATGTTCCGAATCGGAGAAACCGACACGCTGACGTCGATCGCGTCAGATCATTTGGGCCGAGCGTCGCGTTGGCAGCAGGTTTACAACATGAATCGCGACCAGTTGCAAAGCCCGGACAAGCTGCAAATCGGCATGCTCCTGAAACTTCCTGCCGACGCCAGCCGCGTCCCACTGGTCGACCGCACATCGTCGCTCCGATAACAGAAGCACTGTCCCACTCTTCGCTTAGGGAATGTGATTTTTCGTGCGGCAAGGCCTACGGAAATGATCACAGCAAACGATGCCAACAAATTGCGAGTATCGTTTGCTGTAAGGTTCTGAATCGTTCGGGATTTCAGTGTTTCACCGTCGCTCGATCACACAACGACAAACGGGATGCGAAGAGCCCCTGTCGAAAAGTGATCGCAACGACAAAGTGCCGGCCTGAGTCATGTTCTTCCGATTCGGAAGTGCGCTCATTCTTGTCGTGGTAACGTCGCTGCTCGGCATCGCTGTCGAGAAGCAGAATCTGACGCTGCGCCGAGAAATCAGCCGCCAGCACTACCGTATGGACGTCCTGCAGGAAGAGCACGCTCGCCTGCGTCTGCGATCTCAGCAGCTGGCCGCAGTCGAACGGCTATTCGACACGATCGAAGACGAAGAATCGGGACTCGTTCCTTCCCAACCGGGGACCAACTCGTTTCTACCGGCTTCGGCAACGCCGTCACATGACGAATCTTCGAACGAAGAAAGTGCCCTTGGCGACACGCAAGTCGATGAAGCCGGCCAAGGTCGCGAACCTGCAGTCAAATCCGGCGTTCGAAAACCCGACTCGTCCGACTTGACGACTCGCCGAGTCCCCCTGCTCTTCTGGCAGAAGCCGGTCGGCGACCCGCGCATGAAACGAGGTTCAAAGTGACCTCTTCGCCAACCGCAACGACTAGACGCGGACGAGTCCGGTTCATATCGACCGTGATGATCGGCCTCTGGGCGGTCGTGATCGGGCGGCTGTTCATCGTGCAATGGAAACAGGCTGACGAGCTTGCTTCTTACGCATCGCGACAGCAGCTCACGGAGGTGACCGTTTCCGCGCGACCGACCGACATCGTTGATCGCAGCGGGCGGTTGCTCGCAACGACGATCGTTTCGCAAAGCCTGTTCGTCGATCCGCAGCGTCTCGACGTGGACGATGAATTCATCGCCGACCTGGCAGAAGCGCTTTCCATCGACGCGGACCGCCTGAAAAAACGCATCGTCGACCACGCCAACAAACGCTTCCTCTGGGTAAAGCGACGAGTCAACGACGACGAAGCTGCCGCCGTCCAGCTACTGGACTGGCCGGACAGCGCTTACGGATTCCGTGACGAGTTTCTCCGGAAGTACCCTCAGGGGCACGTCGCATCGCACGTGCTTGGTTATCGAGACATCGACGGAGCGGGACAGGGAGGCGTCGAGCAAAGCCTTAACCATCTGATCGAAGGCATTCCCGGAAAACGCAAACTCGTCCGCGACGCTCTTGGCCGCATTGTGGAGGTTTCCTTCGACCCGGACAGCGAGCCAAAACGCTTCGACGCCGTGCAACTGACACTCGATCTGACAATCCAGATGTTCGCCGAGAAGGCACTCGACAGAATCATGGAAGAGTGGAAGCCCACCGGCGCCTGTGCCATCGTCATGGAACCTGGAAGTGGCGATGTGCTGGCGATGGTTTCTCGCCCGACGTACTCGCTGAGCGACATGTCGCACGTGCCGAGCAACGCGTGGCGGAACCAGGCGATCAGCATCATTTACGAACCGGGCTCCACCTTGAAGCCGTTCATCGTCGCTGAGGCGTTGCAGGCCGGCTTGATCAAACGCGATGAGATGTTTGATTGCGAAAACGGCGAGTACAAGATGGGACCGCGCGTGCTGCACGATCATCATCGCTACGGTAAACTTTCCGTTACCGACGTGCTGGTTAAGTCGAGCAATATCGGCATGGCCAAGATCGGCGAACGGTTGAAGAACCGAGGCCTCTACTCCGCGACCTTGAAATTCGGCTTCGGCCGCCCGACAGGCATCGACTTACCCGGCGAGCTGTCCGGCATTCTGCGACCGCTTAAACAGTGGAACGGCTACTCGACCGGGTCGATTCCGATGGGTCACGAACTGGCCGTCACCCCGTTGCAACTGATCACTGCGCAGGCAGCTCTGGCCAACGGCGGCCGACTGATCACGCCGCGCATCCTTAAAGGCGTGCAGGGCGAACGGTCCGACTCGGCGCGAGCGTTTCAGATTTCTCTCGAAGACCCATCGCTCGCCGAACCGGCCACCATCGTCCGCCCGACAGTTTCGGCCGAAGTCGCTCGATGGGTGATCGAAGAACCGATGACTCAGGTCGTCTCGCGCGGCACCGGTCGGCGAGCAAAGATCCCCGGCTATACGGTCTTTGGCAAGACGGGAACGGCTCAGAAGATGGACCCGGAAACCGGTGGTTACTCGAAAACGCTTCACAGCAGCTCGTTTATCTGTGGAGCGCCGGCTCGTAACCCTCGTGTCATCGTGCTGGTCGTCGTCGACGAGCCTCAATCCGGATCGACGCATTACGGTGGAACCATTGCCGCACCCGCTGCCGCAAAGATCCTGAGCCGATCGCTGATGTACCTGCGGGTCCGACCCGATCAGGAAACCCGCACGGCCGCTCGGTAAGACGACCTTGCCAGGTCAGACAGCGGCGATGAGTAGGTTACGACAAGCGTAGCGCCGGCGTAACAGCGTAAGGTCAGCGGCAACTTCCAAATGTTATGCCGGCGCTGCGCTTGTCATAACCTACGGATTCACACCGGCAACAACGTTGCATCGACGCAACAAAACCCCGTCGCGTTGCCGTTTGGCATCACCCCGTTTCGCCTGCGCAGTGGACCGAAAAATTAACACGAACGGGCAAAGGCGACTCTAACCCAAGCCAGTTTCTGTGGTTACAGCCACCCTGCAGGACCGAACTTCGGCGATTCGTAAAGATTGGCATTCAGTCTGCTTTACGGTTTGTTGTCTCGATAACCGAGACCGGAGCAATCTGCTCAGCAAACCGTCGAAGGGGAAGCCATGATGAATCTCGCCAAACAACTTCTGAACGACGAAGCCGGTTTCCTCCTCTCAGCCGAACTGATTCTGATCTCGACGGTGCTGACGCTCGGCATGGTCGTGGGCCTTTCTTCGGTTTCACACGCCATCAACGGCGAACTGCTTGACGTCGCCTCGGCCTTTGACAGCGTCAATCAGGGTTACCGCTACGACGGCATGTTCGATGACCACGGCGGCTCATACGGCAGCCATAACGACGACTACGGCCACGACATCAGTTGCCGCGGTTACTAAGGAACTGTCCCGAAATAAGTTCCTTGTTTGACCCGAAGCCGCAGGCGATGGTGTTTCAGACGCCGGCACGCATTCAAAACACCATCGCCTGCGGCTTCGGGTCAAACAAGGCTACGGAAATCGGAAATCTATTTCGGGACTGATCCTAATTCGGACGGTTTAGCGGCGACGCGAATCGAGAATCCACGAGCGGCCGGTCCGTTCGGATTTCCTGGCTCAAAACAATCGGAGGCGCAGCGTCGGTTCCAGCCGGAACCGAACGTCGCATGATCATCGGGCCCTTTCTGTTTTTGGAGCATCGTCACGATGCGAACTCTCCTTGCATTACTTTGGACGGACCAGGTCGGATCGACACTGACGGCCGAAATGGCACTGGTGACGTCAGTGACGGTCGGTGCCCTGTTCATGGGCATGGCCGATTTCAGCGCGACCGTGAACCGCGAGTTTCAGAACACCGCCCGCGAAGTCGGACTGGCCGGTATCGAGCAACCCGCTCAGGAAGAAGACACAGTCGCCACGAAGAGGAAGTCCGAGGCGGAAAAGACCGACGACGAAAAAGCAAAGGACGAAGAGAAGCGGAACGAGTGGCGGTTCAGACGAGCTGAAGACCGCGAAACACCAGAAAACAGCGACTGAATACAGCATCGCGTCCGCTGGCCAGACGTTTGTTTCCCACTCAGCCGCCGTGTGTTGGACATTCGCCGCGTCGCCCACAATACTTCGCCGCTCACACGCCGACGGACACACTTTGTGACGTCGGCGTTGTCATTTTCCGCACACATTCTGGCGAAGCTGCGATCGCGATATGGACCGTCTTGCTCATCTCAACCCCGCACAACGAGACGCGGCGAGCACTCTTTCCGGACCACTGCTGGTCCTCGCGGGCGCCGGAACCGGCAAGACTCGCGTCATCACGCACCGCATGGTCGAGCTGATCGACAGCGGCATCGCCCCGGATCGAATTCTGTCGGTCACCTTCACGAATAAAGCCGCCAAAGAGATGGCCGAGCGAACTCAGGAACTGCTCGGCAAACGCCAGAAGCGAAAGCCGATGATCTCGACGTTTCACTCGTACTGCGTGAAGGTTCTTCGCCAGGAAATCGAAGCCCTCGGCTACCCGAAACACTTCACGATTTACGACCGCGGCGACCAGGAATCCGCCGCTCGCAAGGCATTGCGAGACGTACGGATTCCCGACTCCAGTATGAAACCCGGCGACCTGCTGAACGTCATCAGCCGCTGGAAGATGCACAGCATCGCTCCCGACGACGCTGCCGATCACACGGAAAACGATCTTGAATTTCTTGGAGCCGTTGCTTACCGAAAATACCAGAACAACCTCCAGGCCTGCGGAGCCGTCGACTTCGACGACCTGCTGCTGCTGACCAATCGACTGTTTGAAGAGTATCCCGCGGCACTCGACCGACAGCAGAACCGTTTTGACCACGTCCAGATCGACGAATACCAGGACACCAACGGCTCGCAGTTCGACCTGATCGAAGCGCTCGTCCGAAAGCACAACAATATCTGCGTCGTCGGCGACGATGATCAATCCATTTACGGTTGGCGCGGCGCCGAGGTGACTCACATTCTGAACTTCGGTCAGTACTTCAAAGGGGCGAAGACGATTCGCCTCGAAGAGAATTACCGCTGCACCGATCGGATTCTTGACCTTGCCAACCGACTGGTGAAACACAACAAAGGTCGGCATGACAAAGAACTGCGAGCGAATAAAAAGTCGGTCGTGGACGTGCGGTTTCGCGAGTTCGACGATGACCAGGTCGAGGCGGAATACATCGCTCGCGAAATTCAGTTCATGATCAATAAGAAGGATGTCCCGCCGCAGGATATCTGCATTCTCTTCCGCACGAACGAGCAGCCTCGCGTTTTCGAATCCGAACTCCGCCGCCACGAGATCCGCTACGTGATGATGGGCAGCCAGTCGTTCTTCGACAAACGCGAAATTCGCGACATTCTGGCTTACCTCAAGGTGCTCGAAAATCCGCGAGACGAGAACTCGCTCCTGAGAATCATTAACGTCCCAGCGCGAGGCATCGGTGACGCGACGATTGAAAAAGTCCTGAAGCGAGCCGTCCGCGAAGGGCTTCCCATCTGGGAAGCTGCCCCCGGAGCGCACGCCGACGGCGAGATCACCGACAAGGCCGTCAAATCTCTGAATCGGTTTTCAACGTTGCTCGACACTTATCGGAAGAAGCTGAAGAGTTCGCCGAAAGATCTGCCAACCATTCTCGAAAACCTGCTGCACGAAATCGACTACGACAGCGAGATTCGCAAGCAGTACAAGCAGGAAGACATGCAGGTTGCGAAGACCGAAATCGTCGACCAGATGATCGACTCGCTGCGGGAATATGTTGCGAGATCTGACAAGCCGTCGCTGCAGGGGTATCTCGAAGAAACGCTGCTCAACGGCCCGGACCTTGGCGATGACAAAGAGAAACTGATGAACGAGCAGGCCGTCAAACTGATGACCCTGCACAGCGCCAAGGGCCTGGAGTTTCCCCGCGTCTACATGGTCGGCATGGAAGAAGGCCTGCTGCCACACAAGCGAGCCGTCGACGAAGAAGGCTCGGCCATCGACGAAGAACGTCGGCTGTGTTACGTCGGCATCACCCGAGCCCAGGACCACCTCACCCTGACCCGAGCCGCCGCCCGCAAAAAGTGGGGCAAGAAACGACTCTCCATCCCGTCACGCTTCATCCGTGAAATGCGTGGCAAAGACGAGTAAGTATCGTCGTGCGTCAATTCGGCCGACGCCCGCATAGTAGGCAGGAACAAGCTCCGCGCAGTTCCGGCAATCGTAAGTCGAAACCGTTCGACTCGCGGTAGGCCTCGCAGAACCAACGTCCGACTGCACGATCGGGAAACCGTACACAACCAGAGAGATCATGGTCAGTGCCGGTGTTATCTTCCTACTCGCACATCCAGACGGTTAGTTTGCCGGGATGTAGATAGTAGTTTGAGCGGCGGCCTGTTGTCGGTCGGCAGTTTCGAAGCCTGTGATGGACATCGCTGCGTTGGCGGCAATTGCAAGTCGAACTGAAGCCGGAAGCGTTGAATCAATCCACAATTGTTTGTCGGGACGCCACTGCAGAAAGCCGACGCGTTCAGAGCCATCCATATAGTCAAAACTGAGGAATCCGTTTGAGACCATCTGCTCAAGAAATGTTTTTTCGGGTTCAGGGGTCAGGCGAATCGTGATGATTCTGTCTTCGAGAACTAGCTGGGAAATTGTTTCGTTTTCAGCATTCGTTGCCGTATCCTCGGCGAAATCAAAGGTCGCGATTTCACGGTCGACCGAGCAGATGTTCCCCCGCCTGGCTCCATGCTTCATGTCAAGTGGAAGCTCAAGTTTGCCGAGCTTGAGAATTGTTGGATCTGGCTCTGAGTAGGCTCGCAGCAGTACCGTGACGCTGTTTGCGTCAGTTACTTCCAGCTTGTATTCCAAGGCATCCTCACTGTGCGCCACCGGCTGTATCTGCACCTGATTTTCTATCGAACGAGCCGATTCAGGTGCCGAAACTGCGCCCATTGGAACCCAGCCACTGTTGTAAGGTCCCGCGCTGATCCAGTAGGCGTAGAAATGGCGGTTGAGAACGATCGGCCACGGCCCTGGATCGTCATATCCAGTGGCGGGTAGATAGTTGGCAGGCTGGTTGTACTTGCCCGGACTGCATCCAGCCATGGCACCGACAATCAATAGAAACACAATTCCGTTTGTCTTTCGGAACATCCTGATTCCTCGCCGTGCCTGGCAGTTGTCGTCTGAAAGTTTCCGCCTGTCGATGCTATTCCTGCACGACGCTATTCCTGTACGACGCTATTCCTGTACGACGGAGGCGCTCGCCGGAGTAACGAAATTTTCCTGACTACGAAATCCGTCAGCCGAAACTTTTTCGTCAGTCAGCGATGCTCCTGCGGTCGGCGTCGTCACTTGTTGCTGAACCAGTGGGTTCTGAGGAAAGCTCTGTTGCGTGGACGCGCCTTCTGGAACGGTCAGACGTTCGAATTGACGTCCGTTTCCGATGTCACTATCGATGACCACTGTCTGCTCGGTCTTACTCCCTCGCAACCACGACGCGAGAACTGGCTTTCCATTCCGCAAATGTGCGCCGGCAAAATAGCGGACGCTGCTGACACGGTCGGATTCGTCGTAGTCAACCTGAGCTCGAACGTCTTCTCCCTGCAGAGATGCCTCAAGCGGAACGGCGACAATTTCCCAAAACCCGAGCGTCATCAGGTCGGCGACGATATGCACAGACGCTCGGCCGAACAACGCCCCTTTCGTATATCCCTGCTTGAAAGCAAAAAGGTCACGTGGGTGCGAATCAACATCTGTTGTCGTAAGCGGCTCGCCGAGTTCTGCCACGATTTTCGTTCGCGAAACTCCTGGCGTAAGTACCCCGAGATCCCGGTGATGGGGAGCGGTTGCCGCCATCCACGCGGAGCATCCCGATGAGGTGAGGCACAGAGTCATCAGCAGCAGAGTAGCACGCATCTTCAGGGTGGTATGCATGATTAGAAGTCCCAGGACGATTAACTGTGCCGACACAGTCGAAATCAGAATTACTCGCGCATCGGCGGCCACGTGATTCGGAGAGGTGAACTGATAAACCAATGCCATCCGAAATCACTCTGACCGGATTTATCGGCAAAACTTTGCCAAACCTCGCAATCTTTCCTCGTGAAAGTGCAAATAATCACACACAAACTCACATCTGAATCAATTGCAGAGAAAACGCATTGACACAGAGGAGGGTGAGCTGAAGCGAAGGGGTCGAGGCAAAGCGAGATCCCCGCGTCATTTCGCGGGAAGTGATGCGACGAACTCTTTGGCCAGAGTCAGCACGGCGTCGCGGATGCCGGGGTGAGCGATGGAGGCTTCGCTGACGTCGACCATTCCGCCCATGCGGCGGCCGGTGAAAGACAGGGGCTCGACACCGTCGAGTTCCAAGGCGGCGGCTTCGTTGTCTTTGCCGACTCGGGCCATGCCGCCGTCCTTGTGGACTCCGCAGAGCATGTTTCCATTCAGCATGAAGCACAGGCCGCCGAACATCTTTTTCTCGGTGACGCCCGACATATCTGACAGGGCATCCCGCAGGATCTGTGCGTGTTCTTCGCTGAATGCCATTTACACGCTCCTGCCTTTAGTCTTCTTTTTCGGTTTGGACTTTGCTTCAGACTCGGCGGTGTCTTTGACTCGGAGCAGCGTGTTCGACCAGTAAGCTTCGTACTTGCCAATCCACCGTTCGAGGATGTCGCGGATGGGAGCGGCGTTCAGAGAGTTGATCCGACACCGCCCTTCGCTGCGAGTTTGAACCAGCCCGGCCTCGCGCAGCACGTCGAGATGTTTCATCACTCCGAAACGTGAAAGCTGCGGGAAGGCTTCGACAATCGCCGTCGTCTGTCGAGGACCATCGCGCAGCATGTCCAGGATCTCTCGACGTGTCAGATCCGAGAGTGCTTTCCAGACGTGATCGAGGTCTTTGGCCATGAGCTTTCTGCAGCTAAGAATTCGCTAATCGAACCGCAACAACGCTCAGGCCGACTGTTCGGACATTTGCTTGATACTCTGCAGCAGAAAGTCCCATCCGTGAGTGATTCCCTGTCGATGATCGTCCTGCACGAAGCCTAGAACCTGATGTCGCAACGACAATTCTGTCCCTCCGGCAATCTGCGTCAGCCGCAACTGAAGATGCCCCGCGACGGCGTACGACATGAACATCGGCCCGTGGATTTCAATCAGGGTCGGCGGCTTGATTACCTGAACGAAGCCCCAAAGATGCCCCTGCCCAGTTCCGAGATCGCGAAACCAGCGTCCGCCCGGCCACTCTTCAAGAACCATCGGCATCGCCTTGTTGTCGGGAGTTGAATTCTCTGTCGACAGGCGCCGGACCAGTGACTTGTAGGCGTCGCCGATGGCCGCTTCGATTTCGATTTTCTGAGAAATGTCGAGAGTCAGTTCGGGGGCATCCGACATGAGTGTCTCCAGGATTGACAATTTTGATTGACCACTTTAACGTGACTCGAAAGTAACGTAATAAATTCTGCACGTCAACGACTCAGTGAATGACATCCCCATCCCGCAGGAATACCGATTTCATTTCAAACCACAGGAGAACTGCCATGAACGCTGTTGAATTCGTCAAACTGTCACTTGAGAACAGCCGCGGCTGGGCGATGGGCCTGATTACTGACATGAAAGATTCACCGATGACCCAGCCGACTCCCAACGGCGGCAACCATCCGCTGTGGGTCCTTGGTCACCTCGTGCGAGCTGAGAGCGACTTGCTTGACGGCTTCATTCTTGGCCAGCCAAACCGGTTTCCTGAGCTGGAGTGTTTCGCGATGGGCAACACTCCGTCGACAAACGCGGACGACTATCCGTCGATGGATGAACTGCTCGCTAAGGCCGAAGAGATCCGCACGGCGACGCTGGCTCACCTGGACACGCTGACTGACGCGGACCTCGATCAGAAGAGTCACGCCCCGGAAGAATTCGGAGCGTTCTTCGACACGGTGGGCGCGTGCCTGGCCGCGATGACAACCCACATGAGCTTCCACGCCGGACAGGTTGCCGATGCACGACGAGCCGACGGTCGAGCACCGCTGATGGCGTAACGGGAAGTCAGATTCTGTCATGACACGGAAGAGCCATCGACGTCCGACGGAGGGCGTCGATGGCTACCCTCGCCTGTTGGCCGGGCTTCGCGTCCCGGTGTGCTCGAATCCGTGTCGCGCCATTCCAGCTCGATCAGACCCTGCTGAATCGCGTAGAACAGAACGCCGATTCGATCATGAATGTTTAACCGGTACATCGCCTTCGTCTTGTGGGCGTCGGCAGACCGTTCGGAAATCCCGAGCTTCTCGGCGACGTCGCGAACTCGAAAACCGCGGGCGACCAGACAGAGAACCTCGCGCTGTCGATCAGAAAGCGAATCGAGTGACTGATCCGAGATCAAGACCTCGTCGACTTTGACCTGCCCAATTCCGCAGGGACGAGCCGTGTGACGTTTTCCCTCGCCGGTGGCGTCGCAGGTGCCGTCGCAATCCGTGTCCGCCATCACCGTGCGGAGATCGATCCAGAATTACCGGTCCTGTCGTGTGACAGAATTCGCATGATGGAAGTCTTCACCAACCTATCGACAATGCCGTTAAGTTCTCACACGACGGAGTCCGGCTGCGCATCGGTGTCCGAGACGACTCTTCCACGAAAGCTGTGGTCATCTTTGTTGAAAACAACGGAATCGGTATCGCACCGCAATACCTCGGAAAAGTATTTCGACTCTTTGAGCAACTCGACCAGCGAAATACTGGAACAGGAGTCGGACTGGCGATCGTTCAGAGGATCATCGAAGTTCACAACGGTCGGCTATGGGTCGAGTCAGAAGGCGACGGCCACGGAACCACCTTCTGCTTCACGCTGGGAAACAAGAGTGGAGGCCCGACATGAAGCCGTCGCGTGAACTATCTTGCCAGAGTGCTGACTGCAAATCGGACTGGCGTCTTAAGGCGGCTTTGGCAACTGCCGTTTCCGTCATCCTTACTTCTGACCACAGTCCAGGCTGCTCGCGCGGACAATGGCGAAATCGCACTCGCGCGGCCGGTGGACTCAATCAGGGTCGATGCAGATTTCGCCGACTGGCCGGACTCGTTCACGAAGTACGCCATCACTCGTGTTGCATGTGGCGTGCCCCTGACGGGCTCGCAGGACTTCAACGGCTGGTTTCGAGTCGGCTTCAATGAACAGCAGAACTCCCTGTTTGTGGCCATCGAGGTCCAGGACGAGTCGACCGTGATCGACCAATCCATGCGTTTCAACACTCAGGATGGCTGGTCCGTCTTCATCGATGTCACGCGACCGGGCGGAGGCTCGCGTGTAACCCAGTTCGATATTTACGGTGATCCCGTCGGGTCAGTCAGCGAGACGGAGCAGATCGTCCAGTCGGCGTGGCGGCGAGACGGGACGACGTTCTGTGGATCGGAACTCACGGCGGTCTGTTTCGAAACGAGGGCGAGACGATGTCGCACTTCACCCGCGCCAACGGGCTCGCGAATGGAGTTATCGCGGAAGTTTCGATCGGTCCTGAAGGCGCAATCTGGGCCCGCAGCATGCGAGGGATCAGCCGCCATTCCGGTACCGATTTCCAGACTGTCTACGAAGCCGAAGGAGAAGGCAGTATCGATACAGGCAGAACGGAACGCGTCGAACATAACCTCGGGCGGATTGCCAATGCCGCAAATTCGATGGATCGCCTGTTGAGCGAGCTGCTGGAGATGTCACGAATTGGCCGCGTTGTCAATCCACCAGAAATGGTCTGTCTGAGAGAGCTTGCCAGCGAGGCTGCGGAACTGGTCAGCGCCGACCGCGACGACGAGATCGAGATCGAAATCGAGCCGAGCCTGCCCATACTCCCGTGTGAGCGAAGCCGGATTCTGGAAGTCTTCTCCAACCTGATCGGCAACGCAGTCAAGTTCTCAAGAGACGGAGTCAAACCGCAAATTCGGATTGGAGTTCGGGCGACGCCGCCAACTGAAGCACCGGTGATCTTTGTCGAGGACAACGGAATCGGCATCGAATCCCAATTCCTCGGTCGAGTCTTCGGACTGTTCGAACAACTTGATCAGCGCAAGACGGGAACAGGGGTCGGTCTGGCAATCGTTGAGCGAATCATCGAAGTCCACAACGGTCGGCTGTGGGCAGCGCATCATCGAAATCCACGGTGGCCGCATCTGGATCGAATCTGAAGGCCAGACCATGGGCACTGATGTTTGCTTTACGCTCGGAAACTCGCCCACAATTCTGGAGAGGTCGTTATAAAATAATCTCGCGTCTGAAACGGCTCCGTATCACGTTTCTGAACAGAAACTTTCATTCAAGACTGACGTGATAACTTGATACCATGCCTTCAATGGTTCGCCTCCCGAGAAGCAATTCAGACACAAGGTAAGTTGCCGATAACTCATTCTTTCGGCATAAGGTCCGGTCGCGGCCTGAGTATCAACAACTGAAATCCTGGACCCAGTCGATGACTTTGCAAGCAAGCCTACTAAGGATCAGTCCCGAAATAACTTCCCGATTTCCGTTGCCTTGTTTGACCCGAAGCCGCAGGCGATGGTGTTTTGAATGCGTGCCAGCGTCTGAAACGCGGGCGCCTTCGGCTTCCGGTCAAACAAGGAACTTATTTCAGGACTATTCCTAAGCACGCCGACCGACCAGTGCTGATTCTGCTTGCCGAAGACAATTCGGATCACGCTGAGTTGATTCAAACATGCTTTCACGATCAAAACCTGCTTAACGAAGTGCGTCACGTCCGCGATGGCGAAATAGCAATGGACTATCTTTTGCGGCAGGGTGAATTTGAAAATCCTGCAACCAGTCCTCGTCCTGACCTGATTCTACTGGACCTGAGAATGCCGAAGATCGACGGGCTGGAAGTACTGAGCCGAATCAAATCGACTGAAGGGCTGAAGCGTATCCCGGTTGTGATTCTGACAACGTCCGACGCCGAATCCGATGTCGCAAAAGCGTCTGACCTCCACGCCAACAGCTACCTCGTAAAACCCATCGGCTTCGAAGACCTTTGCGAGCTTCTCAAGGACATGGGCTTTTACTGGCTGGCCATGAATCGCGTCGCAAACCCAGAGGAATCGTGAGACGTCAGCGACTCATCAGACATGGATGACGAATAGACGATGGATTCGGCAACTTCACCAATCGACCGTTCATTGCACATCCTCCTGATTGAGGACGAGCCCGCCCACGCAGAGCTAATCTCGCTGACGTTCAAGGATTACGATCGTCGACACCGCCTGACTGTGCCTGACTGTTGCCAGCAGTATCGCTGCCGGAACCAACGCCCTGCAGACCGAATCTGCCGACGTTGTTCTTGTCGACCTCCTTCTTCCGGACGGTCGCGGCACGGATTTAATTTCTGAAAATGCTGCCGAAGCCAACTACCCGATCCTCCTGTTAACGAGCCACGGCGACCTGGAAATCGCCGTCGGTGCGATGAAAGCTGGAGCGCACGACTACCTGGTAAAATCAGAAACCGTCTTTGTCGAACTACCAGGAATTGCAGAACGAGCCGTCCGGGAATGGCAGGAAATCCGACGTCGCCGAGAAGCCGAACACGCGCTGTTACACGTGTCGCGGCTGGCTACGATCGCCGAGCTGATCGCAGGGATCTCACACGAAATCAATCAGCCACTCTACGCGCTGAAGAACCTGGCCCAGGCCAGTCGGAACATTCTGGAAAAGGAGCATCCAGACCTGGATTTTCTCCGACAATGCATCGACGACATCAGCGGAGCGGCGACACGGGCGGGTGAAATCGTTCATCGGCTCAAACGCTTCATTAGAAACCATGAACCTGAGCGTAGTGAAACTGATGTTCGCGCCCTCGTTGTCGAGACGGCCAATCTGCTGAATTTCGAACTGGCACAAAGTGGCGTCCGTATTCGGATTGACTCGCCGATCAGATCACGGTCCTGCGTGTCGACCGAATTCAAATCCAAGAGGTGCTGGTGAATCTTCTCAAAAACGCCATCGAGGCGTAAGCGTTCTATCTGGCCATGTTGACACGGGAGCTAACGTGGTGGGTTTCTTTCCCCTTTCAGGAGAACCCCATGCCGAGAACTCCCAGTCCGGAACTTGCCCGC
>Ga0316208_1002593_pt1 | contig 14449 bp, 4 predicted proteins | sample 3monopyrite_MG_FD_204944 | JGI IMG/M metagenome (GOLD analysis project Ga0316208, IMG submission 204944) | Microbial mat bacterial communities from mineral coupon in-situ incubated in ocean water Damariscotta River, Maine, United States -... | ecosystem: Environmental > Aquatic > Marine > Coastal... | reverse complement strand
TGCCCATCCTTAGCAACTGAAGTGTCTGGTGTACCTGTACGTCGCTTTGCAGGTGCAGTTCTACCTCGTCCTCTACCTCTTGGGTTACCCTTTCTCACTAAACCTAATGTTTTGTATAAGGTTTCCATGTTAAGGGTTGTATTAATGTTATGTGTGTTTGAATTCTGAATGGAGTTTCCTAAATTATAAGTATTGAAAACACCAGGATTATCTGAATCTTCAACTTCTAAACCCGTATTTAAATCTGAACCTTTTTGCCATTGAAAAGCTCCATTATATGCATAAGTGGTTCTTAAGAAGCTTAAGGCAGGTATTTTGTAGAGTGGCAATTCATAATTAACTTGAAGCTGTTGTGTCTGAAAATTTGGATCACCAAAATCAAAGAAGCCATCCCATACATTGAGTTCTGGATCTTGTCTTCCATTAATACGATCATCTATAAAATAATTACGGACTATATTGGTATTGGCTGCTGTAAAATTTAAACTTAAGGCATCAGTTAGGTTATAATTTATTACATATTGAAAGTCGAATGTATAATTCCTTCTAAATAATTCTTCAATACCAATATTACTACCAGCTAATTCAACTTCTCTAAATTTCTGTTTGCTAAACTGTCTGTTAATATCTGTATTTATGGAGAAGCTAGAAGGCAATAAGTTAAGATTGAAGTCTTTTAAAATCTTCCAGTATTTGCCAGTAAACAGCGAATCATTCTTTTTAAATGGTTCTATCTTTACTGGTTCAAAAGAATAATTATAGTTTACACCAGCTCTAATATTTTGATCGAGCGCATTTTCGATTTCAAAATTGCGATGCTCGACTTTATTGTAGGAATAATTAAATGTTAAGTTTTCAACATCATAAAAACGTTTTTTAGAATCTCCTGTTCTTTGTTTTCTAACACCAATAAAATTAATGCTTTTTCTCTTGGTATAATCTTCAGATTGTGTTCTTATGCGTTCTTCTTCTTCACCAGACTCTGCAGCATCTAATCGAGAATCTAATGTGAGATCATTATAAAATTGATCGTACTTTGGAGTTACCAATTCTTCACTCTGTGAATAATTAAATGGAATTTGTACTCCCCATTTTTTTGGCAATAATTGCCCTAATTGCATATTTGTAACTACATCATATTGCTGCACATCTTCTAAACTTCGCTCATTAGGCCCTTGCTCAATACCTCCAAAACCTATTGTGCTTCTTCGACCTGTAGCATTAATATCTGCAAAATCTGCAATATTAGAATCCATACTTACAACTGCTGCCCAACCACCTTCATTTTCTAAGTCTGACATTCTTAATTCATTATACCAAACCTCACCACATGCATCCATTGTTGTAGAACCAGAGTTCTTCACACCGACCATTAACACTCTAATATTACCAAAATTTGGATTTCCTTTTACTGCTATACGTTGTTGCTTAGCACTAATTAACACATCATCAAATGGCACATCTCCATCGACTAATGGTGTTTCATTTAATTGTCCGTCAAGCACATTATAGTACGTAGGTTCTTCATCACCTAATGTTCCTGCAGAAATGCCTAATGCTTTAATCTTCTGTAAAAATTCGAGAGGAATATTTATTTCATTCTCATCTGGCCAAATTTGCTCTTCTATTGTACCTTCTGCAAAATCAGTTGGCAATAATGGTACTTCTATTTGGTAAAAATTTTGTGTAAAATCATTACCCATTCTAATAAAAGCAACTAATTCACCTGGATCTAAAGTGGATCCTTCTTGAGCTTCTGCATGTAAAAACATTCGAAGTTTTTTATACTGACGCATATCTACATTAATATTCTTAAACACACCACGAGAATCTGTTGGTTCTAAATCACAGACTTGTAACACTAAAGACTGCTCATTTTGTCTAACAATAGTATTGTTGTTATTTAGCTCTTCTCGTCGTACTCCTGGTGGAATCACATAATCACCATCATTTTCTTGAACACCAACAATAGCTACATTAAATTCTGCATTTGTACTGTTATTTGTTGCGTCACTATCTAAATCTAAAGTATAGCGTCTCCAATCACTACGTACTAAATCTAAAGACGCAAATCGAAGTACAGTGTTTTCAGTAAATTCTCTTAAATATAAACGAGCAAAACGTACCGAACGAATATCACTTATTCCTCCAACGGCATTAGTTGGTTCGTTTATTGGCAATCTATATTGGTACCAAGTAACCTCTCTTTGATCACCGTTTGGTAAAGTTACATTTCTTACCTTAACATCATTAATCTGAGGGTTATCAATGTTAAGATTGGCCGGATTCATATCTACTTCATACTCATAATAACTATCAATAGTATTCATTGTATTATCTCGGTTGATATCTTCAACATCTGGCTGTGTGGTTGACCCTCTATTGGTATCTGTAAATATATCTGGTGTATTTCCTTGTTGACCGTTGTACCATTTATAACGTTCAAAAATATCACCATCTGTATTTAAGTAATATGTATAGTTATCCCTTGCAGGATCTTCGCCAAAATTGTTAGCTCCGAAAACTTGAGTTAGCATTTGGCTTTCTTCAGCATCATCATAGCCATCATAACCTACATCTTGATTCGCCCTTTCTGCTCCTGTAGTTGCAAACGTATAAATTAAAGACTGATTTTGAGGCACTATATAAGGACTCTGTAATGTTGGTAGTTGTTGTTGAATTGTAGTGATATCACCATCTTCTGGTAATCCATTTTCATATTGTTTTTTGCCATCCTTTAGTACGTCCTCAGAAATGTTACCTAAATTAATAGTTAACTTTCCACCTGAGTTTGATGGATTATCTAAAAACGGATCTTGAATCCAAAACTCAATATATTCTACATTAGCTTGTTCAAAATCTGTTGAAGTAATTTGCCTCGTAATCCCTGCCCAACTTTGATTAGGGTTAAGTATATTGTCCACTTCATTAGGATCAAAATTATAAGGTCCACGTTCCGTTGGGTAATACGATAAATCTAGCGTATTAATTACTGACGTTTGCCCTTGTACAATATCAACCTGAGGAAATATTTCTTCTATAAATACACGTCTGGTATATAAATCTGAAACATCATCATCTGTAATACCATCTGGTCTTTGATTACTGTAAAAAATAGGATCAATAGTGTACCAGTTTAAAAATGCTCTACCATAACCATTATCAATACCATTAGCATCAGTACCAGGAATAGTATTTGGTAATTCTTTAGGACGACTAGATAAAGACCAAGACAAAGGGCTTAATAAGTCTATTGATCCTTGTGTGCCTTCAAAATCATCGATATAAGCTGTGGCTTCGCCATTAAAATCTGTACCCTTTGGTGCTCCAGGTAATAAGTAAGCAAACTCACCTCTAAGGGAAAGGTTAGAAGGCACATCTGTATCTACATTAGGAAGTTTATTTGCTAATCGCGTTAAAAACGGTACTTCAGTAGAATAGTTTCCATTAAGCCCGAATATCGTATTGTTTATTGGCTCACTATTAAAATTAGCCTTTTGTGTAATTGGTCGTTCGTTTAAATTTAACAATGTTGCACCTAAAACAAAGTTGTCATTAAATTGGTGCTCAACATTTATACCTGTAAAGCGTCTGGTTTGCTGTCCGAAAACCGCATTGTTTTCTACAGAAACATCTATTGGAGTATTTGATGCTTTTAAAGCTTCGTCTAATATTTCAACACGTCCTAATTGATAATTTACCGTATAATCCACGCCTTCTACAAGCAAACGTCCACCAGCAGTAACTCTTACTGAACCTCTAGGTACATTAAATGCTCCTATAGGTATTCCGCCATCACCTCCGCTACTTTTAAAACGTCCTTTGATTTGAAACTTATTTTTTTCGACCTCATCTAGAGCTTGCGTCTTAGTAGATTTATAAAGTAAATCGTAAACGTATTTTTCTTGATTTAAATTGGTGTAGGTATCTTGTTCGTAATCGATGTCATTATTATTTGGGTTGCCATCATCATCTAAAACATCGAACAAATAACGCCCAAAAGGTTCTGCTTTTGTAAAAATAATTTTACCGTTTTGCGATAGTACTGTTTGACCTTCAACATAATCAAAGAAACCATCTCCTCCTTCTTGAGGGTCATTGTTGAAATTTAATCGGTCTAAATGGAAAAGTCTAATTAATGGTGTTTCATTAATCACAGTATCATCTCCAGAAAATGGAGTGTTATTATCAAAAGGAGGAAACGCTGTTCCTTCTACTGGTCTTATATAGTTTAATGCGGAAGCTTCTGTATAAAAAATGTTCAGTCTAAAGTCTTCTTGACCTAATTGAAACGCTCCAGTATCGTAGATGTTTTTCATCATTAAATCCCAAATTGGTTGATCTACAGACGTCACTGCACTTTTCAACATTTTTAAGACTAAACTTTGATTGTTTACAACCAAATTTCCGTTTAAACCATCGCTAAACTGAGTAGCCTCAACACCATCGTTTGCAAATTCACCAACCTGAAAAACTTCACCACCAATCGTATATTGAAAGGCAACTGCTAATACTTCATCATTAAGTAATCTTTGATTTAAGGATATATATCCTAAATCTGAATTTAAAACATATTCTTGTCCTTCTTGTAACTTTCTTGCGGCTTCTAATTTACCATAATCAAAACCTTCGTTTACTGGGACGTTAATTCCTGATTCGACATTAGTTATATTTCTAACTGCATCTGCTAACAAGGAACCTGCACCACCAATATTTGTTGGGTCGAAATCGTTGTTTTTATTATTTGGAAGTGCTCCTGGATTATTTACAAAACCACCTGGCAAGGGTTGTAAACCAATATTTTCTGCTTCAGACTCACCTAAATCTTGAAATGCAACAATATTTCTAACGTTTTCTGTTTGATTATTTCTATTGGTAACCCAAACTTCTACTCTAGTAATTTTAAGCCCTTGGTTGTCTATAAATGGGTATTGCAATAATGCTTTATCATAATTATCTCTAAAGTATTGTGCTAAATAGAAGTGCCTGTTTTCATCATAGTCTCTGGCAAAGAATTCGAACTCTTCAACAGTTCCGCCACCTTGAGCTGTAACTGATCTCGATTGAGATTGTTGCTCTGAGAATACAGCTGTTACTCTAGTCTTTCCAAATTGTAATTCTGTTTTAACACCAAAAAGACTCTGAGCTCCTGTGATTAAAGAACTGTTTAATGGCATATTAACATTACCAACTTCTATCTTACGAACAATATCATCTTCGGTTGGAGTGTACTCTAATTTTACAAGCTGTTGAAAATCGAAAGTGGCTTCAGTGTCATAATTTGCAGTTACCTGTAGTCTAGTACCAACTTTACCAAGTAAGCTTAGGCTTATTCTTTGGTCAAAATCAAATGTAAAATTGGTTCTATTTCTTGGCGAAAAAGAGGGATTGTCTTGTTTAGAGAATAATACGCCTAAATCGACTTCGACAGAACCTTGAGGAATAACATTTATGGTATTACCACCAAAAATAGTTTCGAATAACCCTGAATTTACATAAAACTCTGGCAATAAATTCTTTCGATCTTCTTCTGAGCCTTCTTTTTGGCCAGCTGCGGCATCAGCCATTCGTTTGTAATACTCCTTTAACTTTTCTTGTAAAACTAGTTTTTGAAATTCTTCTGGAGTTAGAATTAATGGATAATTAGTATTGAAATTCCCTATTTTTTCGGTGTAGATATAACGGTCTAAAATAGGGTCGTAAGTGTATTTTGAAACAATACTACTTGGGTTTGGCATGTTGAGCTTTCCAAAAGCAAAGGTTGTTTTTGTTGAATCTTGTTCTTGTTCCGTTTCTTGAGCAAAGACAGATGTACTTATTAGCATCATAAGTGCTAATAGGTAATAAAAACTGAATGAGTTAAGTTGAGTATAGTTAGTTTTGTTCAATTGCATTATAAGTTTTTTAGAGCTTCTTTAATAATTTGCTCTACAAAGGCATCTGGTTGGGCTTGTAAAATTCTATCAACCACTTTTTCTGATTGTTTTTTGTTAAACCCTAAAACATCTAAAGCAGATAACGCTTCATCTTTATGTGTATTGTTTGGTATTAAAGAAAGTTCGTCTATACCATAGACTTTTAACACTTTGTCTTTTAAATCTATAATAACTCGCTGTGCTGTTTTTAATCCAATACCTTTTATACTTTGAATTAAAGCCACATCTCCAATAGCAATTCCTTCTTTAACTTGTTCTGGAGTTAATGAAGATAACATAGTACGTGCAATATTAGCGCCTATACCACTTACAGAAATAAGTAACTTAAATATTTCGCGTTCTGTTTTAGAAGAAAAACCATAAAGGCTATTCGAATCTTCTCTTACTTGAAGATACGTATATAGCTTTATATTTTCTCGATTAGGAATTTGCGAAAATGTATGAAGTGAAATATTAATAAAATATCCTACACCATTGCAATCTATAACAACATCAGTCGGATTTTTTTCAACAAGTTTGCCCTCTATGTGTGTAATCATTTATTGCCAAAGGTTAAAAAACCAAATGTAATAAAATTATTTACATTACAAAGACAAGATAAAGACTAAGAAACCAACTATTTCTGCTGTCTTTTCTCTCGTTGTTGAGCATCGATAACCGAAATTGCCGTCATATTTACAATTTCATCAACACTAGCTCCTAATTGTAAAATATGCACTGGTTTTGCCATACCCATCATAATCGGGCCAATAGATTCCGCTTTATTAAGCTCTTTCAGTAACTTGTATGTAATATTTGCAGAGTCTAAACTTGGAAAAACAAGGGTATTCACTTTTTTACCCGCTAATTTAGAAAATGGAAAAATATCTTGAAGCATTTTTGAATTTAGGGCAAAGTCTGTTTGCAACTCTCCATCTACAATCATTTCTGGATATGCTTTATGGAGATATGCAACAGCATCTCTCACTTTTTCTGCACGTGGATTATCTGAAGATCCAAAATTTGAATATGAAATCATAGCCGTTACTGGTTCAATTCCAAACATTTTAGCAACTCTATAAGTCATTCGAGCAATCTTCGCTAAATCCTTTGCATTAGGATCAATATTTATTGATGTATCACTAAAAAACATTGGACCACGCTGTGTCATCATTATATTAGTTGTAGCAACTCTAGAAATCCCATTAGCCATACCAATTAACTCTAGCATAGGTTTTACTACAGAAGGATAATTACGAGAATACCCAGTAATTAGAGCATCTGCATCACCTTCATTTACCATCATTGCCGCATAATAATTACGCTCTCTCATTTTTTTTTCTGCAGAATAGATGGTAACTCCTTGTCGTTTGTGTTTTTTCCAATACGCTTTTGCATAACGGTTTTTACGTTCGGTCTCTTGGTCTGATTTTGGATCTATAATAGGAATCTCTGCATCGAATTCTATCTCTTCCATTAAACTAATTATAGCTTCTCTTCTTCCTAAAAGAATTGGATGTGCAACACCTTCATCATAGGCGATTTGGGCTGCTTTAAGTACATCGAGTTGATCGGCTTCAGCAAAAACAACACGTTTAGGGTTAGTCTTAGCTCTACTTAAGAGCATACGTACTAATTTATTATCTGAACCTAAACGTTCTAGTAAAGAATTTCTATAACGATCCCAATCTTCTATCGGCTCTTTTGCCACACCACTTTCCATTGCTGCTTTTGCCACAGCAGGTGGGATTTCAGCAATTAATCTTGGATCGAATGGTTTTGGAATAATATAGTCTTTACCAAAAGTAAGACGTGTTTCTGCATAAGCAATATTCACTTGTTCTGGCACTGGCTCTTTGGCTAAATTAGACAATGCCTTAACGGCAGCCATTTTCATTGCTTCATTAATCTTTGTCGCTCTAACATCTAAAGCACCTCTAAAAATAAAAGGAAATCCTAATACATTATTAACTTGGTTAGGATGGTCACTACGACCAGTTGCCATTATAATATCATCTCTAGTATCTACAGCAAGCTGATATTTTATCTCAGGATTAGGGTTCGCAAGGGCAAATACAATCGGGTTTGCATCCATTGATTTAAGCATTTTTGGTGTTACGATATCTGGTTGTGATAAACCAATAAACACATCTGCATTCTCCATTGCTTCGTCTAAAGTCTCAATCTTTCTGTCTGTCGCAAATTCTGCTTTTTGAGACGTAAGATCATCTCTATCATTTCTAATAACGCCTCTACTATCTAGCATTACAATATTATCGCGTTTAGCACCAAATGCCTGATATAATCGTGTACAAGAAATTGCAGCTGCACCAGCACCACTCACCACAATTTTCACTTCTTCAATGTTTTTTTTAGCAATTTCTATTGCATTCAATAATGCAGCAGCAGAAATAATTGCCGTGCCGTGCTGGTCATCGTGCATTACAGGTATATCTAACTCTTCCTTTAATCTGCGTTCTATTTCAAAAGCCTCAGGAGCTTTAATATCTTCGAGATTAATGCCACCAAATGTTGGGGCAATATTTTTTACTGTTTCTATAAAAGCATCAACATCTTCAGTACTTATCTCAATATCAAATACATCAATATCAGCGAATATTTTGAAGAGCAATCCTTTCCCTTCCATTACTGGCTTAGAAGCTTCAGGACCAATATTTCCCAATCCTAAAACAGCTGTACCATTAGAAATTACAGCAACTAAATTTCCTTTTGCTGTATATTTATAAACGTTTTCAACATCTTTTTCAATCTCTAAGCAAGGTTCTGCTACACCTGGAGAATAGGCCAGAGATAAATCGCGTTGAGATGCATACTTTTTAGTAGGTACAACTTTTATTTTACCAGGTGTAGGTTTGGCATGATATACTAATGCTTCAATGCGCTTATTTTGTTTACTCATTATCTAAATGGATTAAGCCGCAAAGATACGCAATGAAATTTGGTCTTTAAAGTCTAATAGTTTCTGAAAATATCCGTTAATTAGCTATACTATCAGCCAATTACTATTAATGAAAAAAATTATTTTATTAGTTCTACTTATTTCAAGTTTTAAAACTATTGCACAAAACACTAAAAAAATCATCTTGATTGATGAAGATACCAAAAAAGTAATTCCCTTTGCTAATATTGTTTTCAATAGCAAGGATTACAAAGGAACTTCTACAGATATTGATGGTGTTTTTTATGTTACTTCTAAAATAGAAAACATAACCATAAGCTATATTGGTTATGAAACGAGGGTTTTAAAAGTTAGTAACATAAAGACTCAATTTATAAAGTTGAAACAAAAAACTAGCGAGCTTGATGAGGTAGTTATTAATAATTCTGAAAATCGGGCACATCGCATTATTAGAAACGCTGTCTCCAATAAAGACATTAACAATCCCGAAAATTTAAAATCTTTTACCTATAAATCTTATGACAAAATTATAGTGACTAGCGGAAAGCAAAAAAAAGAAAAAGATTCTTTAATGGAAGCTATAGAAAAAGTAATGAAAGGGTCTTATTTTTTCATTACCGAAACCATTGCCAAACACAAATATTTAAAACCGAGATTTTCTGAAGATAGTGTTATAGCCACAAAATCCTCAGGTTTTAAAAATCCGAATTTTGCTTTGTTGGCAAATAGCTTTCAGCCATTCTCTTTTTACGAAGAACATATTTCTCTTTTTGAAACTAATTATCTAAATCCTATTTCTAAAGGAAGTACCAAAAAATACAAATTCAGATTAAAAGAGAAATATGTTAAAGGTGAGGACACGGTTTTTGTCATTGCTTTTGAACCAAAAACAAACAGAAATTTTGAAGGCTTAAAAGGGTTACTTCAAATTAACTCTAACAAATATGCTGTGCAAAGTGTGGATGCCACAACGTTTAATTCTGGAACGTTAGATGTTACCATTCAACAGAAATACAACTTTATTGAAAACAAATATTGGTTCCCAGAACAGCTTAATTTTGAAATTACTGTTGGTGCTGGTTTAGGGAGTCTTAAATATGTTGGAAAAAGTTATTTATCTGAAATTACTCCAAATGCTGATTTAAATAAAAAAGATTTCCCTTTTGTTTCTACTACTTTACCAGAAGGTGCTAGTACAAAAGATGCTACTTTTTGGAATTTAAATAGACGTGACACTTTAGAAATAAATGAAAAGCGAACCTATGTATTTATCGACAGTATCAGTGAAAAAATAAAATTAGAGAAGCTTTTTGATTTATTCCCAAGTTTAGTGAAAGGCCGTATTCCTCTTAAATATATAGATATTGATATTACTAAACTGGCGAACTTTAATCGTTTTGAAGGCAATCGATTAGGATTGGGATTCTTTACAAACGATGATATTTTTGAGCACGTTTCTATTGGTGGTTATGCAGGTTATGGTTTTAGAGACAACACATGGAAATATGGTGGAGAATTACAAATTGATGTTCCTGGTAAAAAAGACATTTCTATAAGTTTAAAATATACAAAAGATCTACGAGAAACAGGTGCATACTCCGGAAACAGAATAAACAATCCGTTTAGTCAAAGAACTTGGATCGCTAACCAAATGGATGCTATAGAATCATACAGTATAGATACTAATATGAAACTATTTAGAAACTTAAATTGGTCTCTAGGATTTAATACTGCTGATATTACACCACTTTACGACTACCAATTTAACACTAATAACATCGCAATCACTAATTACACAAATACAGAATTTAATGTAGGTATTGGATACCATGTAAATGAGAAATTGGTAAATATGTTTGGCCTTACAACAAGAGTGCCTAATGACGCTCCTATTTTTAATCTCATTTATTCTAGAGGTCTAAAAGGGGCTATTAATGGTGATTTTAGTTATAACAAATTACGTTTTACCTTAGATCATAGTTTTATAACCAAAGGACTTGGCCGAACGACTTATCGATTAGATTTGGGTTATATTGATAGATCGATTCCTTATGGATTATTGTTTACTGGAGAAGGTAGTTTTGATAAGAAAATACCGTTTGTGATGCAGAATTATTTTCAAACTTCAACACCTTACGAGTTTCTTTCAGATAAGTATGCACATTTATTTGCGACGCATAATTTCGGGAGATTACTTAACAATAAAGGCTATTTTCAACCTGATATTTTACTCCATAATAATCTTGGAATAGGAAATTTAGACGATTCTTTTCGCCATCAAAACATTGAGTTTAAAACTAAAGAAGAATTATTTTTAGAAACAGGTTTAGAGCTTCAAAATCTTATTAAAATACCTATTGGCGAATTAGGTTTTTTTGGTATTGGTGTTGGTGCTTTTTATCGCTATGGTTATCACAATCTCGAAAAATCTAGTGATAATTTTGCTTTTAAATATTCGTTTGGGTTTAGTTTTAAGTAAAAGAATTAGCGATTTATAATTTCTCTAAATTGATAAAAGAAACGATCAATTAACCTCAAATCCTCGGTAATAATTTCTGCTGTTCCTCGCATTTCTTGTTTGAAATTAATCGGTTTATTATAGGATGTTATCATTTTTTTAGGAAGTTCAACATCAATAAAATACAAACCTTCTTTATCTGGAATTAATGATATACTTTTTACTATTCCATTTAAAACACCAAACTCAGTATCTGGATAGTTTTCTAGTTTTATATTTACCTTTTGCCCGACTTTAATTTTACCAGAATTTTGAGCTGGTGTTTTTAGTTTTGCAATAAATGAAGAATTTTCACTTGGAATAATAGTAAAAACCAAATCTCCTTGATTTACGGTCTGGTTGGTATTCCAATAGTTTAGAAAAGAGACGTTCCCATTTATATTAGATTTTAAGACATATAGATATTCCCAATCCTTAATCGCTTTCTTTAATTGATTAAAAGATTGTATCACATTTTTGAGTAAGGTCATTTCTTCCTTAGCACGATTAATTTCTGTCCCTCTAGATGTTCTATTGGCATTGCTTATGCCTTCTCTTATTTGAGATATTGAGGCTTCAAAGTTTTTATAACCACGCTCGGCTTGGGCATAATCTAGTTGCTTGTTTTCATAGGTTTGGGCAGAAATGACGCCTTTATTGAACAACGATTTTTGTCTGTTTAAATCCTTCAACTTATAGTCTAACTCAATTTTGTTGATATCGCGCTGAGACTTTAAATTTTGCAAACGTCTATTAAGTTCTGAAATGGTATAGCTATTCGCTAAAGCTTCATTAGAGAACGGCTTAAGGTCTTTGTTTAGTTTGTATAGATTGTAACTATTTTCGAATAATGCAAATTGAGATTCTATGTCTCCTAAAAATAATATGGGCAAACTGTCTGTGGGGAAGTAGAACGATTTGCTATTAACTGTTATCGTATCAATTATAGACTTCAGCTTATAAACATCTTTATAATTTGCCGTATTTTCTATGATAGCCAAGGGTTGATTCTTTTTAATGGCTTCACCATCCTCTATTAAAATGGCATCTAATTTTCCTGTAAGTCTTGCATATTCCTTTTCTGGTGGAATTTGGGTTGTTATTAGTGCTTCTGAAAGTATAATATCTGGGTATTTTACAAACCAAGTCAAAAACATTAGCATCAAGATTAAAAACAAAAACAAAACATTTCCCCAACGTATCATCCAATGTGGTATTTTGGTGAGTATCTCTTGTACTTCTTCGCTTCTTAATTCTATTTCTTCTAGTTTGTTCTCCATTTTTTAGATTCTTCGCTTTGCTCTGAATGACAATGATGTCACCTTGAGCGCAGTCGAAAGGTCTTTATTTACCTAATTCCAACTGGTTCTTAACCAAATTATAATAATTCCCTTTTTGCTTAACTAACGCCTTATGATTTCCTACTTCTACAATTTTCCCTTTATCCAAAACTACAATTTGATGTGCGTTTTTTACGGTGCTCAAACGATGTGCAATAACAACTACGGTTTTATCTTCAAAAAAGGTATTTAGTTTTTCCATTATTACTTTTTCATTGTTAGCATCTAATGCTGAAGTAGCTTCATCAAAGAATAAGAAATTAGGGTTTTTATAAACGGCTCTTGCTATCAATAAACGTTGTTTTTGACCTGTGCTCACTCCAACACCTTCCATACCTATTTTGGTATTGTAAGATAATGGTAAGGTTTCTATAAACTCTTTAATATTGGCAACATCTACCGCATGTGCTAATTTCTTTTTGTCCACATAATCTTCACCAACCGCAATATTATTGGCAATGGTATCATTAAATATATAACCTTCTTGCATCACGACTCCACATTGGTGTCTCCATGTTTTTTGTGAGACATTTTGCAGATCGTGATTACCTATTTTTATTTGCCCTTTATTAGGCTTGTAAAAACCCAACAAAAGCTTCATTAGTGTAGTCTTACCACTTCCGCTTACACCAACAATAGCAGTTATTTTATTAGCAGGGATATTTAAATTTAATTTTTTTATAACTAATCTATCCGAACCAATATAACGAAATGATAATTTTGAAACATCAATATCAGCATTGACATTAACATCGGTTATTTGCGTAATATTTTCAGGTTCTTCATCTTCTTTATTATGTATTTCTGATAATCTATCTAATGAAATTTTAGCATCCTGCAACTCTTTTATGAAATCAATAAGTTGAGAAATGGGCGAATTCAACTGCCCTACTATATAGCTGATTGCCAACATCATACCAAGAGTGATATCACCGTCGATAACTAATTTGGCTGATAAAACGGTAATAAGGATATTCTTGAGTTCGTTTATAAATCCTGAGCCCACACTTTGATATTGCTCCAAAGCTAATCCCTCAATCGAAACTTTAAATAATCTTGCTTGTACAAACTCCCATGACCAACGTTTTTGTTTTTCAGCATTATGCAACTTTATTTCTTGCATACCATTAATAAGCTCAATCACTTTACTTTGTTCTTCACTTATTTGAGAGAAACGTTTATAATCTAGTTCTTTTCGCTTTTTTAAGAAAATAAAAATCCATAAAAAATATAGAAAACTACCAATGACAAAAATCCAGAATATTTGCAAACTATAATATGCTAGCACTAAGCTAAATACTAAAAGATTTATCATTGAAAATAAAACACTCAATGAAGATGTTGTCAATATTCTCTCTATACGTTTATGATCATTAATCCGTTGAAGAATATCACCTGTCATACGAGTATCAAAAAAGGCTATTGGTAAATTCATTAGTTTTATGAAAAAATCTGAAACTAATGATATATTGATTCTTGTACTTAAATGTAAAAGTATCCAGCTTCTTATAACCTCAATAGCAGTTCTACCTATAAAAAGTGCAATCTGGGCAAATAATATTAAATATATAAAGTGTATATCCTGATTTTTAATCCCAATATCTACAATACTTTGAGTTAAAAACGGAAATATTAATTGTAATAAACTTGCAGCAATTAAACCAAATACTAATTGCCATAAAAATGATTTATACTTAAGAATATACTTTAACAAAAAAGAAAAGCCAAAGTTTTTTTGTTCACTGGTGTAATCCAATTCAAAAAACTTCGGTGTAAC
>Ga0316208_1002592_pt1 | contig 14459 bp, 14 predicted proteins | sample 3monopyrite_MG_FD_204944 | JGI IMG/M metagenome (GOLD analysis project Ga0316208, IMG submission 204944) | Microbial mat bacterial communities from mineral coupon in-situ incubated in ocean water Damariscotta River, Maine, United States -... | ecosystem: Environmental > Aquatic > Marine >... | reverse complement strand
TTACCAGCAGAAAAAGAGAACAACCACTACACATAATTAGTCTAGGCGCTTCGGGAACAGGAAAGACACACTTGCAGGAAAAAGTAGGCGAATTAATACCTGAAGAAGATAGAATCGAAATCACCACATTATCAGAAAACGCCTTTTACTACTTCGGCCAACGAGAACTGAAAAACAAATTGATCTTGATAGAAGATTTAGACGGAGCAGAAAACGCACTTTATCCCCTTAGAGAATTACAAAGCAAAAGAAAGATAAGCAAAACCATAGCCCACAAAAACTCACGGGGTGAGACCCGTACTATACACTTGACCGTTGAAGGACCAGTAAGCGTATCAGGATGCACAACAAAAGAGCAAATCTATGAGGATAACAGTAACAGGAGTTTTTTAATCTATCTGGATGAAAGTAAGGAGCAAGATAACCGAATCATGGAGTATCAGCGCAGAGCATCAGCAGGGCGTATAAATGAAACAGAACAAGAAGAAGTACAAACACTACTAAAAAACGTACAACGGCTCTTAGAACCCATTAAAATAGTGAATCCCTATGCAGAATTACTAAATATGCCGTCAGCCATCTTTAAACCACGCAGAACCAACAGCCACTACTTACAATTTATTGAAGCCGTTACCTTTTATTATCAGTTCCAACGAGAGAAAAAAGCAGATGAAGAAACAGGCGAAATGTATATTGAAACCACTTTGGAAGATATAGAAAATGCCAACCGACTATTAAAAGAAATACTACTAAGAAAAAGTGACGAACTAACAGGAGCTTGCCGTAATTATTTAGAATCAATCAAAAGCTATTTAGAACACCAGAGCAAAACACAGTTCAGTAATAGAGAAGTTAGAACCGCCCTAAGAATCAATGAGAGCAATCAAAAACGCTATACATTAAACCTACTTTACAACTACTACCTAAAAAGAGTAAAAGGCACTAGAAACAAAGGCTATCTATATGAAATAGTAAGCTATCAAGAATACAAAAAACTCAAAGAACAAGTAGGGAGCGTATTAGATGAAACCCTAGAACAGTTAAAAAATAGTATCAATCAAGAGGTTAAACGTTCAAGTGTAGTTCAAACCAAAAATGAACCACGTAAAACAAAGAAAACCAATAAAGTAGTAGCGTAGTTCAAAAAATACCTGAAAAGGTAAAGCGCACAAATAAAAGTATAAACGAAAAGAAAGGCTGTCGGCCTCCGACTATGAAGAATTTACCCTTAAAAAGTCAGTCATTTAACTATATCGAAAAATCATTCAAGGAGTGGTTAGACATCTTAGGCTATGCAGACAGTACAGTTTATCAGTTGCCCAATTATATACATGAGTTCTTTCATTACTTGGAGCAAAACGGAATAGATCATATCAATCAACTAGAACCGCAACACTTTAGAAATCATTTTGAAGCATTAAGAGCAAGAAAAAACACCCGTAGAGGTGGAGGGCTATCAAACAGCTATTTAAACAAACATTTACAAGGCTTATACAAGTTCACAGACTATTTAAGGCAGTCGGGCAGATTAGTATTACCAAAATTAAATATAGAATGGGAAACAGACGACACCAAAGAAATAGAATACCTGACACAAGAAGAAATCACAGAACTCTACAAAGCAACAGAAAACTATAATCTAGGCACAAACTTAGAACACCTTAACGCAAGAGATCGGGCAATGTTAACCATATTCTATGGCTGCGGCCTCCGCAGAAATGAAGGGTACAGCTTGGATTTATCAGACATTAACTTTGACCATAAAATACTCCACGTAAGAAAAGGAAAAAACTACCGAGAACGCTTTGTACCATTTAATAAAACAGCATCCAAACAACTACAAGAATGGATCTATGATTGGCGACCACGAGTATTAAACGGAAGAAAATCAGAAGCCTTATTTATTAGCCAGAGAGGTAAAAGAACAGACGCACAAAGCCTAGCATTAAGACTGAAATTATTACAACAGCGCACAGACAATAAAGTACTCCAACAAAAAGACGTAAGGTTACACGTACTAAGACACTCCATAGCCACCCACTTACTGCAAAACGGGATGAGTTTAGAGAAAATAGGACGGTTTTTAGGACATACAAGTTTAGAAAGTACACAGGTCTATACACATTTGGTTGAAAAGGAATCGAAATCATTGGCAGCCGACCTTCGGCCACAGCCCTACCAAAATATCCCTAAGAAACAATATCAAAAATTACATGAGGACGAGTTATGAGCGGAAAAGTCAGACTAGGAAAAACAAGCACAAGCAGAACAAGAGCCAAAGCAAAAACACCTGTATTAAGTGCAGAAGAATTACAGTTAAAAGAAGCCGTAAAAAGTGGTGATATTGGTTTTGTAGACTATTTATTAGCAAAAGGATATAGCAGTAGTACAGTAAAGCGGTATTTAAGAGATATGAAACGTTTTGAAGTATGGGCAGAACAAGAAAATACACCAATAGAAACAGTCAGTTATTCAGATATACTACACTACATCCAAAGCAAAAAAGGAAGCGTACAACAGAATACAATCAGTGCATTTACGAACGGTTTAAAACATTATTTTGCTCATTTGGTAGTGTCAGGAGTAGTAAAAGAAAACCCCGTATCACAAGTCAAAATAAAAGGAATCAAGCGTAAGAAATTATACACCATTCTAAGCAAAAAGGAACTAGAACAATTATACCACGAGTATAGCCCAATAGAAGAAGGACGTTTTAAAAATCAGAATTGGTACAAGGCAAGTTTACTGACCAACAAAAGAAATAAAGTGATGATAGGCTTAATGATTTATCAAGGCTTAAACGCAACAGAACTAACAAGACTAACCGAGAAAGATATAAAACTAAGAGAGGGGAGAATATTTATAGCAGGAACAAGAAGAAGCAACGAAAGAGAGTTAAAATTAGAATCCGTACAAATCCTTGATCTAATGGAATACACCCTAAAAACACGTGCAGAATTATTACAATTTACAGCAGTAGAAACAGATCAATTATTGATTAGCGCATCAGGTAGCACAAAGATAAATAATGCTCTATTCCGATTAATTCAACAACTCCAAAAAATCAACTCCAAAGTCAATAACCTAAAGCAAATCAGAACAAGCGTAATAACCCACTGGCTCAAAATCTACAACCTAAGAGAAACCCAATACATGGCAGGACACCGTTATGTAAGTTCAACAGAAAGCTACCGAATTAATGATTTAGAAGATTTACAAGAAGATATTACCAAATTCCACCCAATAAGCTAAGTAGAGTAACAAGAACCATTAAAAAGACACAAAATGAATCACAATAAAAGTCCATAGATAACAGCACAACAGCTAAATAAAAGCAGTATTTTTGTAAAGAATATACTTATCGGCTTTTTAGCTTTATTCTCCACCTTGAAAATCGCAAATTTATCACAGAGGGAATAAAGGAATAAAAAGCCCATGTATCAAATATGGTGCGTGGGCTGTTTTGTCCTTCTGTACGGGTTTTTGCGAGCCTCAAGGTGTGGACAATAACAGTTCCACGCATCACCATTTATAGACGTTTCGTAACAAATGAGGGTGCAATTATTAACAGCAAAAAACACCCAAAATGAGTAACGAAAAAATAGAGAAAATCATAAAAAAATTAGTGCCAAAAAGTGAGTTTAAAACAGAAGCAAACAAACTCAATCTAATCTATAAACTACTACGTGAAAGGCATGAATTACAACAAGTTTGCTTAGAGATTTACAAAGGATTAAAACAAGTAGATAAAATGAATTTAATTGAATTTGCTTGGGAATCAGAACTAGAACGAGTACTTTTTGAAGCAGACATTTTTTTATACTGTAACAAAGATTTACCAACAGATTTTGGAGAAGAAGAATAAATATAATTAGACCGCTTTAACAGGCTTTACGTTATAGTTGGTTCTCCTTATGCTAAGTATCACTAAACAATACGGGAGCTTCCTTTGGTTGCCTCCGTTTGTTAAGTTCTTCTAAGCACAAAAAGCCCCAAGCTGTCACTCCAATCCTTAGCGGACGAGTTGACTTATTAAATTAGGCTACGCCTTGATTAAAGGATCAAAAAATCAATTAAAGAAGAACTACTAAATCAAATAGATTAAAAGGACTAAGGCTATCGCCTTTTGATTTTAGAGCAATAAAGCCCAAAGATTACTGCGTGAGACTTGTCCATACTCAAAAATTACTACTCAAAACCTGTTTCAAGATATGAAGTCTTGCACATAAAACCTCCCCACAATCCGCCCCGTTCCCCTTTGCCCTCGCACTATAAAAAATCTCCAAACACCAAACGCCAGAAAAAGGCGTTTGTTTTATTGGTTATTTTTTGCCCTCTCACATCCATCACACAAGGAAAAGCGGCATTCCAAAAAATAGGCTTAGCAAAAGATTACGCCAAAACTGTTTGGTCATTTACTCCACTTTGTTCCATAAAAAACCAACCACCCTACGGGCAAGGTTTTGTCATGCTTTTTGCAGTAAGCCCATTTTTTCTCATAGCAAACTACTCTGTCTTTTTTACATTACCAAACTCCCCATCACACCACCCGACCCACAAAGTCTGGTAAAGTAAAAAAGCCACCGTTTGCAGTGTTTGTGCTCGCCTTGCAGGTCTCGGCGGGCTTCGCCCCTTATTTTTGATTTAATTGATAGCCTACCGGCAGTAAGGCAAAAATAAGTGTCTCGTTTTGTCCCCCGACACTAAACCCAGCACAGCAAAAATGCTAAAAAAGGCTTGTCAGCCATCTTTTTTTAGCTCCCTTGTTCCACTCGCAAGGAGGCTCGCGCACATGGCTACGCCCCCGACACTGGCTCAAGGCTGTCTTTCCTTTACCCACCCACAAATAAGAAAAAAACGACCTGACTGAAATTTATTTTTCAGAGAGACAAAACTTTTTGCTAAAAATTAATATAACCCTAGTACGGGCTTTATAAGCCGCTTTTAACGCTTGATACCCTGCACCACAAAACAAAAATATTATGACAATAGAAATAACAAGCATTTACGGGGTATTGATAGTAATGTTGATACTGATTTACGCCTTCCCGAAAATTACAAAACGACTGTTTAAAATCGGAATTATCCGACTAATTAAAAAATGGTTTTTAGAAAAGTAAGAGCAGTTTCGCACTTTGCAAAGACAGTAGCCAACTGCAAATGTATTGGTTCTCGTGCGCCCTCTGCCAGGGGGCGCATCAAAAAAGCAAAAGGATAGCGCACAGCCCCAACGCACAAACCCAAATCCTTTTACTTTTTAGATGTAAAAATTTTAGACCTCCCATAGTGCCAAAATTTTTATGCAAAAAAAAGGGATCAGCCGTATATGAGCAGTATTAAAGCCATGTCATAGCCGTATATAAGTCATGTAAAGTGATGAATCAGTTATAGCAAAGTTCTACATCAATACTGCCATAGTTCCGCCAGAACCAAAACAGAAACCATTTAAACAAATCCTAGAGAAATAGTAGAGATTTAGAACAGTCATAGACCATCAAAGGTTAATTGGGGCTTAAAAGCCATTAAAAAAGGGTCTCCGCCAAATGGCGGAAACCCTTTTCTTATTGTTAATCAAGTTTAGTTGCAGGTTATGAAACCTCAATCACTTTCATTGCATTGTCTTGTGCAAATACGTAATAATCTGCTCCAACTACTTGGTAAAACTCAATTCCCAAACATTGTACAACACTTACTTCTGTTGCAATAGTTGGCGCACCTGTAAAGGTTGCAACTAATGTAAAATCAACAGGCGTAGAACCTAGTGGAGTAATTGCTCCATAAGCTAATGCGTTCAATCCGTTTTGCGCAGGATCTACAGCTTCGTAACCGTTAACCCCTGCATCATAAACAAAATCAGAAACCGCACCAGTAGCCAATACCAATTTAAAATGTGTTGCACCAGCTGGGGCATTAATAAACACATCAGGTACAAAACTTGGTATCGTTATCGTTACTTCGTTCCGATCACCGTTAATAGCAGTCGTATAAGGCGCACCAAATACACTTGCTAAATTGGAGTTCTTGTTTAAATCAAAGTTCTTTAAAGTGTCTTTATAAGCTGACAGCTCTATTGGTCGTTGACCTCTTATGCCAGTCGCTTTAAGGTTGATTATCTTAAAAATCTTTGTTAAACGTGATGTTAAATAACGCCCTGCCATACTTTGCAGTACGGTACTTAGCGCAGAACGAAAGGCTTTAGAAACCTTTGCAGATCCTCCAAACTCCATATTGTTCTCACGTGTTCTTTTGAAAGACGGGTCTTTTGCAATCCTGTCTTTAGATGGTCCGTTGGCCATTCTAGCCAAATGCTCTCCGTCACTGGAGTAGAAACTAATACCACCGATATTACCTTCTAATTTTATAAGCCCTTTTTGTTTACTCATATCCTTCTCGTATTAAATTAATCCTCTCCACATAGTAAACCTGTGTTGTTCCGCCCTTCGGAACGTTACTTATATAAACTCAATAAAAGTGCCATTATTGTAGAATCTAAAAGTTTTAACAAACGTTTTGATTAAACGGGTGTAAATAGCAATTAAACGGTTTAAAATCCTTATATTTATTGGCTTAATGGGTGCCCAAAAACTTACATATTACCATAAACATAGCCCCTTAAGGGTTGTTTATCCTAATTTTTCTAGGGAACTAGAAGAAAATAAACCCGTGCCAAAAAATTGCATAAACTACTTCACATTTGGTATGCAAATGCCTGGTCGTAATGGTACAATATCAGGCGGAGAATACAGATACGCCTTTAACGGTATGGAAACCGACAAAGAAGTCTCTGGGCAAGGCAACTCTTACACCACTCAATTTAGACAATACGACCCAAGGCTTGGTAGGTGGAAATCGTTGGATCCTTTGGCTGGGAAATACCCTAGTATGAGCCCATTTGTAGCATTTAACAATAATCCTATTTTCTTTGTTGATCCGTTAGGGTTAGAGGGTACTAATAATGGTGATGCTGGGGGGGAGGATAATAGTGGAGATCCTGATAAAAAAACAGAAAATGGGAAAACATATTACAAATCAGATGATGGGAGATGGGTATTGGGGCCTTCTGAAAAAATAGAAGTTGAAAGTAAAAATCCCAATTATTCTGAAAAACAAAAAGAAGCTTTAAAAATAGTATATGATTTTGAAGAATCTTCTGAAAGTGGAAAATGGTCTAAGATAGATAAAGCCCAATTTGCCAAAGAATTAAGAAGTGAAATCCGTAATCCAAATTCAATTAATCAAGCTAGTACTAACCTTTGCGGTATTGCTGCAGGTTGTAACGTTATGGCTCAAGATGATCCTGTTGCATATGCCAATATGTCTATTAGTTTATTTGTTGATGGAGAGGCAGAAGCTTTAACTTTTTTTGGTGATGATATAGAAGCTAATGAATCCTTAATGGATAAGAAACCACAAAAAGGTTTAAGCGCTACAGGATTTGTTGTTATGACTAGTATTAGAGATTCTTATAATTGGACAGATACTTATTCCCCTGAGACAGATAAAGGTCGTGCTGGTTTTACTTACCCTAGTGATGTCTCTAGTTTATTATATAATTTTGCTGATATATATATCAATACCACGCAATATACTGAAGATTTATCGGGTGGGATTAAGGCTTTGAATGATGGTATGTATGTTATAGCATTATTTGACTTTACTGATTTCATTACTGGAGTACACAATGAAGATTGGCTTAAATACACTTTCGGAACACATTATGTTGTAATCAACAGTATTAAAGATAACGGAAATGGAACTTATGATATTGAATATTGGCAATATGGAAATACTAAAGAGTTAGAAATTAAAACTATAACTAAATCATACTATGATAAAGCACTTAAAGATTATATTATTGCGCGTTAATGTATTTTTGATTTTTTCAACTATTCTTGTAAGTTGTTTGGAACTCGAATATAATAAGAATAAGATCATTATAAAATCATTTACGCTTGAAAAAATGGATAATTTTTTTGAATTAAATTTTAATGTCGACTATTATTCAGATTCAACAATTTCTAATTATTATGCTGAAACTATTGAAAAAGGGTTAGATGGTATTAATGGAGAAATTGTGTTTTTTGGAGCGTTGAAGGAAGAGTTTATTTATAGTGATAGTTGTCAATATTTAAAATTTAATGATATTGCTTTAAAAATAAATGAAAAAGAAGACCCTTTTGAAGGACAAAACTTAGGAAGAATACATCACAAAATTTGTATTCCTCAGAATTTAGATTCTATTAGTTCAAATATAGTATTGATAATTAAAAATGAGGATTGTTATGATACAATTTATAATACCACCAATCTGGTGAGCGATTAATAACGTAGTTCACGCATCCACGCTAAACAGACATAAAAAAGTGCCCGTCGCATTCCACGGCAAACAGACATAAAAGAGTGCCTATGTTGGCGTTTTAGCATAAGGTCTTATTTTTAGGGTAAAAACTTATTTTTCCTAAACATAATTTATAATTTTGGTTAGCTTTAACCCTGTCTTTTTTAGCTTGTTCAATTTTATGTTTAAATCTGTTTTTTTCTGGCACTTTTCCATTTAACACCACCCCGCTCCGCATGTATTTGCAATACTGCGGAAACTAACTACAAAACGTCAGGCATTTGTAATGCCTAAACAAAAGCTACTTTAACGGGTAGCTTTTTTATTTGCTTTCAGCTACAGCCTTAGCGTTAAAGCTAAAAACTTCAGCACATCTTATAAGTGCTTCTTCATAAGATAAATCATCATCATCACTTTGAAGTAGTACAGCACCACTAAGTAAAGTCACATCTACTAAATTACCAAAAACTTCATCAGTAATATCTTCAACTGTTTTTACAGTTTTAAGTTGTTTAATCAGTTCTTTAAATAGCATAAAATTGTTTTCTAAATTAACTATAAGCCTGTTTAGCTTTAAAATCTCTAATTAAAGCATCCACAACGCTATAAATTTTACTTTGTTCATCTAAAGGCATCTTTTCAATTGCTTCAATACGGTTAATCATTTCGCTATCCTTTAAAACAACAGAAGCGTTACCAATCAAAAAATCAATAGATACATCAAGCGCACTGGCAATTTTAAAAGCAATTTCAACAGAAGGCAACATTTCGTCACGTTCATATCTACCAATAATAGCAGAAGAAGTACCAATTAAGTCTCCTAAATCACCACGTGATAACTGTTTCTCTTTTCTAAGTTCTGTAATCTTGTTACCTATTTTCATTACCTATTAGTATCTAAAATGCTATATAAATGCTTTGTTTGACAAATATACATCACTAAAAGGTAAAAAACAACCCGGAAAAGATTTGGTTAATCAACACCTATTCATTATTTTTGTCACTAAAAGGTAACAAAATAAAAAAATAAAGAAAATGCAAACACTAAACACCCTAAACCCCGAACAACTCATTTACAAAGATGAATACCTAACCATTGAAATCCTCGGTGGAATACGTTTAGATAGGTTAGACGGATTAAGAACAACACTAAAAATGGAGTACGAAAAACAAGTACACCGTCACACCTTAGATTTATACAATGATGTGCAAGTAACAAAGCTAATCAGAAGAAGCGCAGGAAAATTACAACTGGGTATGGGGACTTTGAATGATAGTATCGAAAGTTTAACAGAAGAATTAGAAAGTTACAGATTAACAGCAAGAGAAGAACAAAACAACAACAAACCCAAAACAGTAGAATTAAGCAAAACAGAAATTAAAGCAGCAGAGAAATTACTTAAAACAAAAAACCTACTAAACCATACAAATACATTAATTGGAGAAAGTGGCGTAATCGGAGAAGTTGATAACAGGCTATTAATGTATATTATTTTCACAAGTCGTAAAATGTCAAACCCTCTGCATATAATAAGTATGGGCGCAAGTGGAACAGGAAAAAGTCACTTACAAGAAACCGTAGCCGAGTTAATTCCAGAAGAGGATAGGATGGGAATAACAGATTTATCAGAAAGTAGTTTTTATTATTTTGATACAAACGAACTGAGTCATAAATTAATGTTAATAGAAGATTTAGATGGAGCAGAATCAGCTTTATATCCTTTGCGTGAATTACAATCAAAGAAAACAATTACTAAAACGTTTGTACAAAAAACATCAAAAGGATTACAAACCATGAGCAGAACAGTAAATGGTCCAATATGCGTGGCAGGCTGTACAACAAAGGAAAGGGTTTATGAAGATAATAGCAATAGGAGTTTTTTAATATATATTGATAGTTCCAAGAATCAAGATGATAAGATCATGGATTTTCAGCGTCAATTATCAGCAGGAAAAATAAATCAAACAGAACAAAGTGAGATTAGAAGCTTAATAAAAAACAGTCAGAGAATATTAAAACCATTAAAAGTAGTTAATCCTTATGCTGAATTGTTGGAGCTTCCAAGTTCAGTTTTTAAACCAAGACGAACCAACGCCCATTATTTACATTTTATTGAAGCAATAACCTTTTACAGTCAATACCAAAGGGAAACACAGATAAATAAAGAAACTGGAGAAGAATATATTGAAACTACCATTGAAGATATTGAAAACGCTAATAATTTACTCAAAGAAGTATTACTAAAAAAATCAGATAAGTTAAGTCCAGCGTGTAGAGATTATTTTGAGCAATTGAAACTGTTTTTAGAAAAGGAAAATACAACAGAATTTAAAAATACAGATATTAGAATGGCTTTAGAGCTTAGTCACAGTAAACAAAAACGCTACATGACAGAACTACTTAATAACTTTTATTTACAAGTGAAAACTGGAAATAAAAAGAGTGGATTTACTTATTCTGTATCAAGTTTTAAAGAGTTTAGCGAATTAAAAAGTAAAATTTCAAGTGTGTTAGATGAAACATTAGAAAAATTAAAATCAGCCGTTAAAAACAAATAATTAAAAGTAAGGTGGTTGAGCCTGTCGAAATCAAAAAATAGTCAAAAAGCAGAAGTTTAGAAGAAGTTTATTCATAGTTGCGAACTTCTTTAGCGTAATACAGTCGTGCGTTTTAGTAAGTAGTTCGAGAAGTTCGCCAGAAAGAGGTATAAGGAAAAACAAAAATCATTAAAATTATGGATTATACAAGCTATTTAGAAAACAAAAACTTCACCAAAAGTAGTATAAAGAGCCACAAATATACAGTAACTAATTTTGAAACTTGGCAAACAAAACAAAGACTACCATTAAGCCAAATAACTTATAATGACATAACAACTTACATTAAACACCTAAAAAGTAAAGGCAATAAACAGCGCACCATACAAATAGCCATAGGCAAACTAAAACATTATATAAATTATCAAAAGTTACAAGGAAATATTTCAAATATATCAATCACACAACTAAAAATTCAAGGCGTAAAAAGGCAAAGTTTATATGATATTTTAAAACCTGAAGAATTAGAATACATTTATCAAAGTTATCCATCAGAAAAAATAAACCTACAGCAACAACCATTAACAACCATTCAAAAACGAAATAAGATAATCTTGTCATTATTGATTTATCAAGGTATAACAACAACAGATTTAGGTAATTTAAGAATAGAACACATTAAATTATTTGATGGAAAAATAGATATTCCAGAAACTCGTAAGAGCAACAATCGTTGCTTAAAATTAGAACCGTTTCAAATCCTATTATTTCAAGATTACACATTAACAGCGAGAGAACAGATTTTAAAAGAGGCAGAAAAAGAAACTGATAAATTTATAGTAAGCACAGGAACAAGTGATAAGGTATTGAATTTATTGCAAGCGTTAATGAATCAAATAAAAAAAGACATTCCAAAAGTTAAAAATGTAAAGCAAATAAGAGCGTCAGTAATTACAAATTGGTTAAAACAATATAATCTAAGAGAAACCCAGTACAGAGCAGGACACAGATTTGTAAGTAGTACAGAAAGCTATAAGATTAATGATATAGAAAGTTTACAAAATGATATAATGCAATTTTCACCAAGTATATAAAATGAATTGTCAGTTCGAGTGTTATGTGAGGTACGAGCATAATGTATCGAGAACAACCCAAATATTTAAGCCATGAAGAAATTAATAATTCATAACAAATCCTATAATTACATACAAGATAGCTTTCAAAACTGGTTAGATACATTGGGATACAACAAAACAGCAATTTATCATTTACCAATCCACGTAAGAGAGTTTCTATATTATTTGGAGCAAGAAAATATTAATAAACTAAAAGATTTACATCCAATACATATCATAAATTATTACAACAAACTAAAACAAAGAACCAATGAGCGAACCAAATCAGGCGGATTAAGTAATTCGTATTTGAATAAGCACCAACAAGCTATTAAGTTATTTTGTAATTATTTAAGACAATCAGGTAGATTAACAATTGCCTATCCAGATCTAAATACAGAAAAAACAGAAGAGAATAAAATTGAGGTACTAACTCAAAAGGAAATTAAATCATTATTTGAAGCTACCGAATTATTAACCACCAAACCAGAATTAGAAGTTTTACAAGCAAGAGATAAAGCGATAATTGCAATACTATATTTTTGTGGTCTCAGAAGGACAGAAGCAACAAGTTTAAATATGGAAGATGTTAATTTAGACACTTTAACGGTTCACGTCAAACAAGGAAAAGACTACAAAGAAAGATTAGTTCCCATTCACAAAGACAACATTAAATACTTAGAAAACTATATGTTTGATAGTAGGATTCAGCTCACAAAAGACAATCAAGAAAAAGCATTTTTTATAAGCAAAAGAAAAACAAGAATGAGCGGACAAAGTATGTTGATTAGATTAAAGAAAATGCAAGAACTAACAGATAATTTAACACTTAGAACAAAGAATTTAACTTTACATACCTTACGCCACTCAATAGCCACACAACTATTACAAAACGGCATGGAACTAGAACAAATCAGCAGATTTTTAGGACACAGTTCTTTAGAAAGCACACAAATTTATACTCATTTAATTGAAAAAGAAGAATAAAGAATGAAACGAAATCAGTAAAAATGCGTTATTTTTGTAAGTAACAATCATTAAATAATAGAAGGTATGAATATTCAAGTAGATAAAATGGAAGTGATGGAGCTTTTAGTGAATGTAAAGAGTCAAAGCTTAGTTAATCGTATAAAATCAATTTTAAAAAAAGAAATGATTGTAGGATATACAACTGCAGGAGAACCGTTAACTTTAAAGCAATATAATGCTAGATTAGCAAAAGCAGAAGAACAAATTGCTAATGGAGAAGTTACAAGTCAAGAAGATTTTGAAAAAGAGTCAGAGCAATGGTAAAAAAGAAATTTAAAATTGTTTGGTCAAAAGAATCAAAGCAATCGGTAAAAGATATTTATGATTTTTACAAAACTAAATCCTTGCAAGGAGCTAAGAATGTTAAAAATGATATTCAAAAAAGTCCTAAATCGATAATTTTTTCGGAACAATTTCAAACTGACGAATTAAACCCAAAATATAGAAGAATTGTTGTTAGAGATTATAAGGTATTATACAGAGAGGTTGCTGATGTTATTATAATTGTAGATGTTATTTGTACTTTAATGGATTCAAAAAAACAATTGGATTAATTTAATTTTTTGGTGTCCATCATCCGAATATAAAGTAACAAATTAACAAGATTGATGTAAAGGAAAATCGGTATTCTTTCAATCCTCATTTAGCTTCAAAAAACACAAAAAAAAGGGTATATAAACTCCACTGCGTTGCGCCCTTGTTTTTGGCAATCAATCAAAGCCCTTGTTTTCCGTAAACTCCAAACAAAAGCTTTTTCAATCATTTGTTTTTTTACGCACACTTCTGTTTCTCTCATGCACAAACTACTCGTATTTTTAGCATTTTCGTACCTCAAAAGCTAAAAATCCCCGTTTGCTTAATATTATGCTCGCCTTGCGGGTCACTACAGGCTCATGGCTTGGGTTTTCTTTAATTATAGCCTACCGGCAGTAAGGTAAACCCCAAACCAATCGTTTTTTACCCATCACACGACCCGACCCAAAAAAATACTAAAAAAAGCCCCAGGAAAAAGGGACTATCTTTTTTTAGTTCCTTTGCTCAACTCGCAAATCGGCTCACGCGCGAATCCCAACACTGGCTCAAGGCTGTTTTCCTTAATAATACAAATCTCATACTGAGTTTTGCCAGCTCAATCACCGCAGGCGCTTGGCTAAGTCGTAAATTATCAAAAGCTAAAGCTTTCAATAATTTGCAACTTTCCCACCCAATACGTTAAAAAACGTTATCCAAAACCGCACAAAATCAATAAAAACCCTATATTTGAAATAGATACCATATGGGCGCAAGACAATTGTCATATTATAAAGAGGAAGCCAAAATTTTTGAGGTTTTTTCAAAAAAGGAGACACCTAAAAAATTTTTTTCGGCCTCAAAAAGTACGTTAGACTACTATCCCTTTGGTATGCAAATGCCAGGTCGTAATGGTACAATTTCTGGCG
>Ga0316208_1002591_pt1 | contig 14470 bp, 7 predicted proteins | sample 3monopyrite_MG_FD_204944 | JGI IMG/M metagenome (GOLD analysis project Ga0316208, IMG submission 204944) | Microbial mat bacterial communities from mineral coupon in-situ incubated in ocean water Damariscotta River, Maine, United States -... | ecosystem: Environmental > Aquatic > Marine > Coastal... | reverse complement strand
CGCCCGTACTGCTGGAGCCACCCGTACTGCTGGAGCCACCCGTACTGCTGGAGCCACCCGTGCTGCTGGAACCACCGGAGCTGGAACCTCCAGAGCTGGAACCTCCGGAACTCGAACCTCCGGAACTCGAACCTCCAGAGCTGGAACCTCCAGAGCTGGAACCTCCAGAGCTGGAACCTCCGGAACTCGAACCTCCGGAACTCGAACCGCTGCTGCCAGAACTCGACCCACCGGAGCTTGACCCGCCGGAGCTTGACCCGCTGCTGCCGGAACTCGACCCACCGGAGCTTGACCCGCTGCTTCCGGAACTCGACCCACCGGAGCTTGACCCACCGGAGCTTGACCCACCGGAGCTTGACCCACCGGAGCTTGACCCGCCGGAGCTTGACCCGCTACTGCTACCGGAGCTTGATCCGCTACTGCTACCGGAGCTTGATCCGCTACTGCTACCGGAGCTTGATCCGCTACTGCTACCGGAGCTTGATCCGCTACTGCTACCGGAGCTTGATCCGCTACTGCTACCGGAACTGGATCCACTGCTGCTACCGGAACTGGATCCACTGCTGCTACCGGAACTGGATCCACTGCTGCTACCGGAACTGGATCCACTGCTGCTACCGGAACTCGATCCACTGCTGCTACCGGAACTGGATCCACTGCAACTCGACCCGCTGCAACTCCCGCTACTGCTGCCCGAGCTTGAACCGCTGCTGCTACCCGAGCTCGATCCACTGCTGCTGCCAGAGCTTGAACCGCTGCTGCTACCCGAGCTCGATCCACTGCTGCTGCCCGAGCTTGAACCGCTGCTGCTACCCGAGCTCGATCCACTGCTGCTGCCGGAACTGGAGCCGCTACTACTGCCGGAACCCGATCCGCCAGAACTGGACCCCGAGATCGATCCGCTGCCTGAGCGCGAACACGAGCCGGAATACGATCCTGACCCGGAACCAGAATACGAGCAGGAACCGGAGTATGACCCGGTGGTCGCCGCGAACGTCGCGCCTGAGCCCGAGCCTGATCCGTCCAGGTCCAAAGCAATCTCCTGGATAATTGCGGTTCCGGCAGGCACCTCCGCCGATTCATCGACAACAGCTTCCGACGAAACGTCATTCACCACAAGGCCATCGTCACTCAGTAGTTCGGGTGGGTTGAACTGGTTCGGGAAATCCCACCAAGGGCCAATCTCTACGAACCAGACGCTGTCCTCAGATTCACTCGCATTACCGGCGGGTAGGGACTCATCCGGAGCCGCTTGAGCATCGACGACTATCGACGACTATCGACGAATCGACAATCACCGCAGTGGCCGCCAGCATGATTCTCGGCTGGAACTGCTCGACCCGTTGAACCTGACCCTGTGCTCCACGACGCCGACGCGGCTTTCCCTCCGAGAAGAGTTGGGCAGGAGACATCTCAACGTAAAGACCTTCAAGCCAGTAACGCAGCACCATGGCGTCATCTCCATACAGTCCAACGCGGCGGCAGTTCTCTCTGGGCGCATCTTTCCGGGAAAGCGTACACAGTTGAAATCGAATGTCCACGGATTAAACTCCAATTTCCACGGCTGGAATTTTCACGTCGTGCATTTGCACGTCGCGACTGTTCACGGCTGGACTTTTCACTGCTGGACTTTTCACTGCTGGACTTTTCACAGAATCCCAAGGCTGCTGCGGGATGATTCGCAGGCCGTCCAAGCATAAGTTGTCGGGTACTCTTCTAGCCACTTCACTGGATATATCGCAGTTATTCATTAAGAAATCCAGGATAGTTTGCGGTTCAGCAACGTGATCGAGTCAGGAGGTTCGTCCATAACGAGGCATTTTCCTGAACGGGCTGCGCTGGTTGAATTCGGCCGAGGGATTCTGCATGATGATTGTAGGTAAGGGGCGGCAAGTGATCGTGTGTTACGTTTCTGGAACTTATGATCGATAATGGTCGCACGCCAACTATGTACGGTTCGCCACTCTGGCGGACTGAGTTGCTTTGGGGAGTGGAACGTTGGACGCCCTGATTCTTTTTTTTGTCACAGCAGCCACGACGACTTCGAGATTCAGCATGCGCTTCGCGGTGTGGCGCGGCACATGCCGTGGATCCGGAAGGTCTGGGTGTTTGGCGACCGGCCTCGATTTTTGAGCGAGGATACATCGCTCGTTGAACACGTTCCTCACGAATATGTCGCGCGTGTGGGAAAACACCGGCCTCCCATCACCAGCTTTTTCATGATGTACTACCTGTCGTCGCTGATTCCCGATCTCGATTTCGAATACCTGTGGTTCTGCGATGACTTTTTCCCGATCGGCGATTTGTCCATTGAGGAGGCCCGCAAGGACCGCTACATCGTCAACATGGATGACGCGACACGCGGAACGGGATTGTGGAACGAATCGCTCTGGCGGACTTACGATTTCCTCAAACGCCTGGGGTACACGGGCTACAACTTCGAAACTCACGCGCCGACTTACTTCACGAAGAAACGTGTGTTCGAGGCGTATTGCGATTTCAAGGATTTCGTCACACAGGACCGGTGGTACGGCATGCTGGGTCCGACGGCCATTCTGAACCACGCGGTCTGCCGGGACTCCGTTGACCTGGTCCACCGCGGTCCCGAAGGACGCTGGGTCGGGTTCTACGGCCAGGCTCCTCCTTACGAGGAGTTTTTGAAAAAGGTTGACGGCAAGACCTTTCTGAATTGTGACGACCGAGGTCTGACAGACGTCGTTCGAAGGTACTTGCGTGAGACATTTCCGGAGCCCTGTCAGTACGAGCAACCGACAGACTCGACGACACCGGTTCCGGCCTTGCCGCTTCCGACAGGAACGACACGGGATTTCAGAATGTTTCCCGAAGTCATCCTGCCCGACCGATCAGCATTGCCTGAATACTTCAATGAGTTGAAGCTCAGTGGAGAAGGTGTGGAAATCGGCGTGTTGCGGGGCGGGTATTCCGAGAAGCTGCTGGATCAATGGAACGGCAGAAAACTGCACTGCGTTGACCCGTGGTCCGATTCGACAGAAGACGACAGCTACGTCGACCGGAACAATGTCAATCAGAAGCGGCACGATCAGAATCATCAACAGGCCGTTGACCGGCTGGCTCGATTCGGGGATCGCTGCGAAATCCACAGAATGACTTCGGTCGACGCGATCGAATTGTTTGAGGATCGCAGTCTGGATTTCGTCTATATCGACGCTCGTCACTACCGGGAAGCGATGCTTGAAGATCTGGAGTCCTGGTTCCCGAAGGTTCGACCGGGCGGCGTGCTGGCCGGGCATGATTATTTTGACGGGGTCGTTCCGTCGGGACACTTTGAAGTGAAATCGACCGTTGATGAATGGGCGGATGCAAAAGGTCTGAAAGTCGCCTGCACGGGCGAGAATGTCTGGCGGTCCTGGATCGTTCAGCTACCCGAGGCGATCGACGACACGATCGACGAAGTAATACCGGAGGCAACTCGGGGTGAGCCGTAACAGTCTTCGCTGAAATGCGGACTTCGCACCGTACGTCCGCCTTTCCAGGCGGATCTGAATGCGTCGACAGGTGATCCGGTTTCATCGGACAGGGGTCAGGCTGGAAAGCCTGACGTACGACAGGATTTTCGGTATGGATGCTTTGTACTTCTTCCGGCATAGCGATCACAACGATCTTGAGTTGCGGTATTCGTTGCGCAGTATCGCCAAACACATGCCGTGGATTCGGAAGGTCTGGATCTTTGGTGACCGCCCGCAGTTTCTGGTCGACGATCAGCACTTGATCGAACACGTCCCGCATGAGTACGTGGCGCGGGTGGGCGACTACCGGACTCCATTGACGAACTTTTTCCTCATGTTCCACATGGCGTCGTTGATTCCAGGCCTGGCCTCAGAGTATCAGGACATCCATCCGAAAGTTCGACAGATTGAAGGATTTCAGTTTGTCGATCTCAAAGAACTGCTTGAGCAGCGGGGCGTCGATGTCACCACTCTGGACTTCTTTGATCAACGGGCGGATCTGAAATTTGATTTGAATGAGCCGGTTGGCGAGGAATACAACGAGACCTTCGACATGCTGCTCGACATCGGCAGCATCGAACACGTCTACGATACCAGGCAGGCGTTTACAAATTACCTTGGCATGGTGAAGACGGGTGGCTACATCTGCATCCACACGCCTGTTTCAGGATACTTTCGACACGGGCTGCACACGTTCCACCCGGAGACCATCAGAGAGTCACTTCGACAGAACGGCTGCACGGTGTGTTACGAAAAGTTCACGACATCTTCCGGCCAGATCCTGCTTGAGGCCGATCTGAAAAATCGGAACGCATTGATCTGGATCGTTGCTCAAAAGACGTCGCGATTTGAGAAGTTTGTCAACCCGCAGCAGGGCCGATATGCGAATGCCGAAAGCAAGCCATCACATTCCGTAATCGGAAATGCGTGAATGGGCGAAAGCGTTTCCTGAGGGCGGGATTGTGTCCTTCCGGCAGTCGCGCAATTGCTGGGAATTCGTTGGAAGCGACTTGGGTTGGGCGGGGGCGTTGTTGGTTTGCACAGCGTTGATTTACACGGTTGCTGAAACCGACGGGCTTGTTCCATCTGTTGACCGGATGGACGTACGCCGCTCCGCACGGGACGCCGGTGCTTGACTGGTGGTGGCCTGTCGGCAAGCAACCGAGTCGACAGTTTCAATCAGAGCTGGGCCGTTGCGGCTGGGCAGTTGCGGGTTGGTCGTCGTCCGCCTGGCTTGTTGAGAATTCATCCGATTCCGTCGCGGGTTGCTCGCCAGCAGGCGCCGTCGCGGCAAGTGCCTTTTCGATAGCGGACCCGATCGGGACTCGACCCTGCAAGGCTTTGTTCCAGACGACTTTGCCGTCGCGACCGATCAGCCAGTAGCCAGGGAAGTATTCGGCTTCAAATGCCATGAGCGCGTTTGCTGCACCGTAAGCGTTGGGCCATTCGACTTTGTACTTATCGAGAAACTTTTCGACGTTCTTCACGCTTTCCGAATCGTCCGAAGTCATCCCGACAAAAACGACGCCCTGACTATGGTACTCGTCATAGATTTTGACGAGGTTTGGCATTCCCTCGTGGCAGTACGGGCAGTTCAGAAACCATCCATTGACGAAGACCACTTTGCCGTGCAGCTCGTCGGGCGTCGGACCGTCGCCGTTGAGCCATCCTTCAACGCCGGTGATCGGAGGAAGGGTTTGTCCGAGCTGAAGACCGGCTCTCGATTGATCGAGCGAGTCGATCTTCCAGAGGAGCGGAGCCGCCACCACGATGCAGGCGAGGCCGATGAGCAACCCGATGGTTTGCAGAGTAGTCTTGGACATGTTTCGAAGCTTTCGCAGGAACGTCAGTTTTGGTCCTGAAGCAATGACCTCGAAGGGTCAGCTTGCCAGCAGAGTCGGACGACTGTCAAAGATATTACGTTCCATGACTCATGGCAGGTTGCGACCCGGATGGCAAGCTTCGATTCCAGTGATCGCGGAGCCATGCCGATATAATCGACACAGGCAGGCGTTCGTGACGGCAGTTTGGTCAGCCCGAGCTTGACAACCCCCCCGAAACTCGGTCTCCTGTTGCAACAATTAAGTCGACTCTGATGGGACAATCGCTGCTTCCCACCCGCCGCCCTCAGCGGCTTGAGCAGTACCCAAACTTCGACTCCCACCTTTGCACCAAGAACAAACCCGGTATGCCGGGATGTGTTATTCAACTTCAAACAGATTTCGCAATCCCCTCAGTTTGTGAACCTTCAGGAGAGTGTCCAATGCACACTGGTACTAATCGTCGTGGATTCCTGCAGGCCGGTTTCGCCGGTGGTGTCGGACTTTCGCTGGCCAACTACTTTCAGATGCAGAAGGCTCAGGCCGACCTCAAGAACTACGAAAGCTTCGAAGGTACTGCCAAGAATGTGATCTACATCTACCTTCCGGGGGGATGTGCTCATCAGGAAACGTGGGATCCGAAACCGTACGCCCCGATCGAATACCGAGGGCCAATGGGCTCAATCGATACCAACGTCTCGGGCATTCGCATCAACGAGACGATGAAGCACACCGCCAAGGTTATGGACAAGATCACGATCTGTCGCTCGATGACCCACGGCGAAGCTGCTCACGCGCGTGGTACTCACAACATGTTCACGGGAGCCCGACCAAGCCCGGCTCTGAAGTACCCGAGCATGGGAAGCGTGGTCAGCCACGAACTTGGCCCACGGAAGAACCTTCCGCCGTACGTTTGTGTTCCGAACCAGCCGAATGAATTCGCTGGGACCGGGTACCTCAGCTCGTCTTTCGCGCCGTTTAGCCTCGGCGCAGACCCGGCTGCCAAAGGTTTCAAGGTTCGGGACCTGAATCTGCCGAACGGAATCGACGATGCTCGATTTACAACTCGTCGAAACGTTCTCGACAAAGTTAATGACCACTTCCTGACCAGGGAAAAGGCCGACAACCTGGACGCCTTGAACAGCTTCTACGATCGAGCGTACAGCCTGATCAGCTCACCGGCTGCTCGGGAAGCGTTCAATATTGAAGCCGAAGATAAAGGGCTTCGCGATCGTTATGGCCGCAACAGTGCCGGTCAGCGAATGCTGATGGCTCGACGTCTCGTCGAAGCTGGTGTGCGATTCGTGACGCTGACGTACGGCGGCTGGGACATGCACAGCAACATCGACCGCAGCATCAAAAGCCAGGTGCCGTCTCTCGACCAGGCATTGGCTGCTCTGCTGACGGACCTCTCTGATCGGGGCTTACTCGACGAGACGCTCGTCTGTATCGCCTCTGAATTCGGTCGAACGCCGAAGATCAACAAGACCGCCGGTCGCGATCACTGGCCAAAAGTTTTCAGTGTCGTGCTGGCCGGTGGTGGCGTGAAAGGCGGAAACGTCTTCGGATCGTCCAACGCGACTGCCAGCGAGCCGGAAGAGAACCCACTGAGTGTTCTTGACTGGGCAACCACGATCTACCACACGATGGGCATTGTCGCCGACAAAGAGCTGATGGCTCCGGGCGATCGTCCGATCGAAATCGTCGACGGCGGAAAGGTTCGTCACGAACTTCTCGCCTAATTGAGATCAAAGAAGCCCGGCGTCTGTTTTTAAAGGCGCCGGGCTTCGTGCGTATTTTGAGTTTGTAAGTATCGGTTTTCGCTGAACTGCTGATGTGATCCGCAGTTTCGATTTCGAAGTATCCCGCGATTAAGAGGTATGGATATGCCTGCGTTCCGGACCTTCCGTTCGTTGCTGGCTTTTGTGCTATTGCTGTCTGCCAGCACGTTGTTTGCCGCTTCCCCGCGTCTGACGATCATTCTCCCAAGAGGCGCTCAGCGCGGTAAGGACACCGAACTGACCTTCAGCGGTCGGCTTCTCGCCGACGTCGAAGAGATCATGTTCTACGAGCCGGGCTTTGCCGTTAAAGAGTTCAAGCCGGTGAACGCGAACTCGTTCAAAGCGGTGATCAGCGTCTCACCGGACGCTCGTCTGGGCGAGCAGGTTTGCCAGGTTCGGACGAAAACGGGCATCTCCGACTTCCGCACATTCTTCGTCGGTTACATGCCCGACGTCGTTGAAAAAGAGCCGAACAGCGACTTTGCAACGCCGCAGGAAATCCCGATCAACTCTACCGTCAACGGTGTCGCCACTTCGGAAGACGTCGACTACTACATCGTTGATGCCAAAAAGGGAGACCGGATCGCGGCCGAAGTTGAGGCCATTCGACTCGGAACGACGCTCTTTGATCCGTACGTCGCCATTCTGGACAGCAAACGATTCGAACTGGCATCCGCAGACGATTCGCCACTGCTCGTTCAGGACTGCGTCGTTTCTGCGATCGCGCCGGAAGACGGCAAATACACAATCGAAGTCCGCGAGAGCTCTTACGGCGGAAACGGAAACTGCCGGTACCGAGTTCACATCGGAAACTTCCCACGTCCAACGGCGGTTTACCCAGCCGGTGGCAAAATCGGTGAAGAAGTCGAGCTGAAGTTTATCGGCGACGCTGCCGGTGAGTTTGCTCAGAAGTTTGCTCTGCCCAAAGAAGTGATCCCCGAGTACGGCGTGTTCGCCGGTAAGGATGGCAGCTGGTCGCCGAGCTGGAACACGTTCCGCCTCTCAGACGTTGGCAACTCGTTGGAAGTCGAACCGAACAACGATCGAGCGACGGCAACGCCTTCCGAGTTCCCTTCGGCATTCAACGGAATTCTGCAGGAAGCCGAGGACCAGGACTTCTTTAAATTCACAGCGAAGAAGGGCCAACAGTTTGAAGTGGAGTGCTACGGCCGTCGCATCCGATCGGCGATCGACCCGGTGATGTCTCTCTACAATTCCAAAGGTGGACGCGTCGCTTCAAATGACGACTCGCGTGGCCCGGACAGCTACTTCCGGTTCAATGTGCCAGCGGACGACGAATACACGCTGCATATTAAAGATCACCTGGGGCGAGGCGGCCCGGCTTTCGTCTATCGTGTCGAATTCCAGCCGATTAAGCCTGGCCTGACTTTGAGCATCGCACGGTCTGAACGTTACGGTCAGTACCGGCAGCAGATCTTTGTCGGACGGGGCAATCGTTTCGGAACGAACATCAACCTTGCTCGCCGGAACTTCGGTGGCGAACTCGTCCTTGCTCCGAAAGAACTGCCGGCTGGTATCACCATGCACCACGACAAGGTACCGGCCAACATGAGCGTCATGCCGGTCGTCTTCGAAGCCGCGGCGGATGCGCCGCTCGGTGGAGGGCTCTACGACTTCCTCGGCCATCACGCGGAGAATCCTGAAATCAACGGCGGGTTCTCTAACAAATCCGACTTTGTCTACGGAGCTCCCGGGCAATCGCTTTACTACACCAAGACCGTTCAGAAGCTTCCGATTGCCGTGGTCGATGAAATTCCATTCAAACTGGACATCGTTGTTCCCAAAGTTCCCATCGCTCGAAACGGCTCGATGAGGTTGAAGATCGTTGCCACCAAGAAAGAGGGCTGGGATGAGACGATCACGATTCAGTTCCCGTTCCGTCCGCCAGGGCTCGGAGCCGGTAGCTCCATTCAGATTCCAAAAGGCAAAACAGAAGGATTCTACCCACTCAACGCGAATGGAAATGCCGCTGTCGGAACCTGGAAGGTCTTCGCCACCGGTTGGGGGGCGGTGGCCGGAGGAAACGCTTTCGCATCCACGGCGTTGGCCCCGCTGGAAATTTCTGAACCGTTCGTGACCTTCGCCATGAGCCGCAGCGCTTGTGACCAGGGGCAGGACACTGAAATTGCCTGCACGCTGACGCAAACCAAAGAATTTCCTGGTGAAGCTGTTGCTCGAATCTTTGGACTGCCGAACAAGGCAGTCACCGAGCCAATGAACTTCACCAAGGACACGAAAGAAGTCATATTCAAGGTGAAGACCGACGCGACGACTCCAGCCGGTCGACATAAGAGTGTTTTCGGCCAGATCACCATCACGATGAATGGGGAACCGATCGTTCACAACGTCGGCTCGACTGAATTACGAGTCGACAAGCCGCTGCCTCCGAAGGTCGAACCAAAACCGATGCCAAAACCCGCTGCCGTTGCCGCAGCCAAGCCCGCTCCGAAGCCAGTCGTTAAGGCTCCGCCACGAAGACTGACTCGACTCGAAACGCTTCGACTTGAGAAAGCGAAAGCTGCTGCTGCCGCTGCTGGAAAATGATTGAAATCGTTGCTAACGATGGCCGAGTTTGTTCGACCGACCCGCTGTTAAATCGAGTTTTTGATATTTGCCGAAGGGCATTTGAAGGATTACCGCCATGCTTCGTTCCCAGTCGTGGATTGTTGCTGTTGCGATTATCGCATCTGTCTTGTCGCCCTCGGTGAATGCTCAGGACAAGCCGACTTCGCTTGAGGTTTACCCGGCGGAAGTCCACATCAACACGATGCGTGACCGGCAGTCATTCGTTGTGCAGGTGGCCTATCCAAACGGGCTGACCCGAGACGTGACGAAGGAAGCCAAGCTGACTCTCAGCGACGCGGCAAAGGTGAAGCTCGCCGCCAACGTTCTGCATCCAGTCGCGGATGGCGAAAGCCAGCTGACTGTCGAGTTCGAAGGACTGTCAAAGACCATCCCGATCAAGATCGAACAGGCCACTGCCGACCGCGCCGTCAGCTTCAAGCTGGACATCATGCCGATCTTCATGAAGTCAAACTGCAACACCGGCAGTTGCCATGGGGCTGCCCGCGGCAAAGATGGGTTCCGGCTGTCACTGTTTGGTTTCGACCCGAACGGCGACCACTATCGAATCGCTCGCGAGTTGCCAGGGCGCCGCATTAACCTGGCGTTGCCCGAAGAAAGTTTGCTGATGACCAAAACGGTCGGCTCTGTTCCTCACACCGGCGGCAAACGCTTTGGCACCGACAGCGAGCACTACGCCACGATGCTCCGATGGCTCAAAGCTGGCGGAAACAATGACGTTGGCGAAATTCCAAAGGTTCTTTCAGTCGAGCTCTATCCCCTGGCCGCTGTGCTGGATGGTGCCGACTCGACTCAGCAGTTGACGGTCCGGGCCAAGTACTCGGACGGGACCGATCGCGACGTCACAAACCTCGCCGTGTTCCTTTCAAACAACGACACCGCCGCCACGGTCTCTCCAGAAGGTGTTGTGACCGCTCACGAACGCGGTGAGTCATTCATCATGGCACGGTTCGAAACTCACACCGTCGGACGGCAATTCATTACGTTGCCGAAAGGCCAGCAGTACGTCGACCCGAAGACGCCGGAATTCAATTTTGTCGACACTCTTATCTACAACAAGTTAAGAAAACTTCGAATCACTCCGTCGGGTTTGTGCTCGGATGAAGAATTCCTGCGGCGAGCAAGCCTTGACATTGTCGGAGTCCTTCCGACCGTCGAAGAGTACACCCGGTTCATGGAAGACAAAGATGAAAAGAAGAGAGAAAAACTTGTTGACGAATTGCTGAATCGCAAAGAGTTCGTCGAAGTCTGGGTCATGAAGTGGGCCGAGCTGCTGCAGATTCGGACGACCAACCAGATCAGCTACAAGTCGATGCTGCGGTATTACAACTGGCTGCAGGAGCGGATCGCCAACAACATGCCGACCGATCAGATGGTTCGCGAGTTGCTGGGATCAAGCGGCGGCACCTTCCAGAACGCCGCCACCAACTACTATCAGAATGAACGAGACACTCTGAAGACGTCAGAGAACGTTGCTCAGGTCTTCATGGGAATGAGAATCCAGTGTGCCCAGTGCCACAACCATCCCTTCGACCGTTGGACGATGGACGATTACTACAGTTTCGCGGCGTTCTTTTCGCAAATTGGACGAAAGCGGGGCGAAGACCCACGCGAGCTGATCATCTTCAACAGTGGTGGCGGCGATGTTCGGCATCTCGTCGGCAACAAAGTCATGACTCCGAAGTTCCTTGGCGGTGAAGTTCCCGATGTCAAAGGGAAGGACCGACGAGTCGTGATGGCTGACTGGCTCGCGTCACCACAGAATCCTTACTTTGCGACCAACCTTGGCAACATTGTCTGGTCACACTTCTTCGGGAAGGGGATCATCGACCAGGTCGATGACGTGCGAGTGTCTAACCCGCCCGTCAATAAAGAACTGCTGGACGAACTTGGGCGCCGCTTCACGGAATACAACTACGACTTCAAAAAGCTCGTTCGCGACATTTGTGTCTCACGAGTCTATCAGCACTCAACCGCCACGAACGAAACGAACGTCAAGGATTCCCGCAACTTCTCACACGCGGCGCTTCGCCGAGTACGTGCGGAAGTTCTGCTTGATGCAATCACGCAGGTCACGGATACGAAGAACAAGTTTCAGGGTCTGCCCACCGGCGCTCGGGCTGTCCAGATTGCAAACGGAAATACGTCGACCTATTTCCTGACGGCGTTCGGTCGAGCGAAACGGGAGACGGTTTGCTCGTGTGAAGTATCGATTGAGCCCAACCTTTCACAGGCATTGCATCTGCTGAATGGCGACACGGTCAACACAAAAATGGCGCAAGGAAAGTTGGTCCCGACGCGTCTGAAGGAAGGCAAAACTCCAGAGCAGGTTGCAGAGGAAATCTACATTCGCTGCCTGAGTCGCAAGCCGACCGATCGCGAAAAAGCGGCCTTGAAAGAGGTCATCGATAATGAAACAAACAAACAGCAGGCCTTGGAAGATATTTTCTGGGCCACGATGAATTCCCGCGAGTTTGTTTTCAACCATTGATATTTCGTCCGTGCTCAAAACGGTGACTCCAACAGGTCCTGCCTGAACTATATTGGAATCGTGCGGTTTGTCCTGCCCACACATGAGATAGCTCGACCAACTCTCATCCCCCCTGATTCAGTTCTCGACATCAGCGTCCGGAGACGGCCATGCTTCCTTCCCGACTGGCTTTGACAGCAGGCATCCTGCTCGTGGTTTCAGCATCCTCACAGGCTGCTGACGAAAAAATCACCTACGCTGACCACGTTCAGCCGATTTTCCGCGCCAAGTGTTTCGCTTGTCATAATCCGGACAAGAAGAGCGGCGGCTTGGATCTGACGAACTTTACCGCGATGAAAGAGGGCGGGAGTTCTGGTGACGTCGTCGAAGCAGGCGATGCTGACAGCAGCTATTTGTGGCTCCTGGTGAACCACGAATCTGAGCCTTACATGCCACCGAAGGCAGACAAGCTCCCCGACGCAATGTTGTCGGTGATTAAAGCCTGGATCGTTGGCGGGGCACTTGACACAAAAGATAGCAAAGCCGTCGTTCGCCCAAAGGCGAAGATGGAATTCGCGTTGTCCTTCGGTTCAACCGGCCGTCCAGAAGGGCCACCGCCTTTGCCGACACGGCTCTCTCTTCAGCCGATCGTTCACACCGAACGAACAACAGCCGTTAACTCCATTGCGACAAGTCCCTGGGCACCGCTGGTTGCGATCTCGGGCCAAAAACAGATTCTGCTTTACAACACCCAGACGCTGGAGCTTGCCGGCACGCTGGCGTTTCCGGAAGGCGAGCCACAAGTCCTGAAGTTCAGCCGAAGCGGGCATCTTCTGATGGCCGGTGGAGGCCAGGGCGCGGCTGCTGGACGAGTCGTCGTATTCAGTGTGATGAACGGCGAACGGATTTTTGAAATTGGAGATGAGCTGGACGCCGTACTCGGTGCAGACATCAGTTCGGATCATCGATACATCGCACTTGGTGGTCCGTCTAAAGTCGTCCGTGTTTACTCGACCGAGACCAGTGAGATCGTCTACGAAATCCGCAAACACACCGACTGGGTCACCGCAGTGTCATTCAGTCCGGATGGAGTCTTGCTGGCGACAGGCGACCGAAACGGCGGAGTCTTCGTGTGGGAAGCAGACACCGGGCGTGAGTATCAGGGTCTGAAAGGCCACACCAAACGTATCAGTGGCTTCTCCTGGCGGGCAGACTCGAATCTCCTGGCTTCAGCCAGCGAAGACACAACAGTCCGGCTCTGGGAGATGGAGAATGGACGACAGATCAAAAGCTGGGGGGCACACGGAGCGGGGACCGAATCTGTCGATTTTACCCGCGACGGAGAGATCGTCACCGCCGGTCGCGACCGGACAGTGAAACTCTGGAAAGGCGACGGCGCTGCCATTCGGACATTCGAGGCCTTCGGCGATCTCGCTCTGGCAACAGCCTATTGCGATGAAACAAAACGGGTCATCGGCGGAGACTGGACCGGCCTGGTCCGCGTCTGGAATGCCGCTGACGGAAAGCGTTTGACAGAACTTTCGACAAACCCGATCACCTTGGAAGCTCGGTTGGCGTTGGCTCAGGCGGACGTCGGCAAAGTTGCGGCTGATCAGAAGGCGAAGCAGGCGGCCTATGCCGCAGTACAGGCCAAGGTCACAGCGGTGACCGCGCAACTCGCCGCTGCCACGAAGAAAGTTGTGGATTCAACCGCCCAGGAGAAGGCACTGGCGGCAAAGCTGGTTGTCGATCAGAAAGCGGCTACGGCTGCGAAGACGGCTCATGATGCGGCGGCGAAAGTCGTGGCGACTTTGAAACCGTTGGTCCCTCTTCTGAAGGAAGCGGTTGCCAAGGCCGATGCAGCGGCTAAGCAGGCAGCGGCTGATCAGGACGTCGTTAAGGCTGTCGCGCAATTGAAGGCGGTCTCTGCGGCCCGCGACGCTTCGCTTGTCGCGGCATCCGGGACTGTTACGGCCGAAGCAGCGAAGATGACCGCATCAAATACTGCCGTGGCAGCCGGCACGAAGCAGATTGCGCAAACCAAAGCCGTGATCGTCGCCACCCAGGCCCAGGTCGTTCAATACACCACAACGTTGGCTGCCGAGCAGAAGAAGGCAGCCGAGGCCAAAGCGGCACTTGATTCAGCAAATGCTGCCGCCGTCAAAGCTCAGCAGGCCGTGGCCCGGTGGCAGGACGAGATTCAATTCACGGCGAAGCTCGTTGCTCTTGATGAACGTCAGCAGAAGTTTGATGAACTCGAACTGGCGTTTCTGGAAGTTGATGCCGAGTTGAAGGAGATGATGGGCA
>Ga0316208_1002590_pt1 | contig 14471 bp, 12 predicted proteins | sample 3monopyrite_MG_FD_204944 | JGI IMG/M metagenome (GOLD analysis project Ga0316208, IMG submission 204944) | Microbial mat bacterial communities from mineral coupon in-situ incubated in ocean water Damariscotta River, Maine, United States -... | ecosystem: Environmental > Aquatic > Marine >... | reverse complement strand
AACCTTCACAGCTGGCGGTTATGCAGTTAAACGTTTTACCCAAAAAATGGACATGCCAAATCCTAAAACCTTTATAGGAACGGGTAAAATAGAAGATGTTCGTAAATATATTGAAGAGCACGATATAACTACCGCTATTTTTGATGACGAACTTTCCTCAGCACAAGAACGTAATATTAGTAAAATTCTTGATGTTAAAGTATTAGATAGAACCAATTTAATCCTCGATATTTTTGCACAGCGTGCACAAACAAGTTATGCAAGAACTCAGGTAGAATTGGCACAATGCGAATATTTACTTCCACGATTGAGAGGTATGTGGACGCACCTTGAACGCCAAAAAGGGGGTATTGGAATGCGTGGTCCTGGAGAAACAGAAATTGAAACAGATAGACGTATTGTTCGTGATAAGATTACATTACTAAAAGCCCGAATAAAGACCATCGACAAACAAATGTCGGTACAACGTGGTAACCGTGGTAAAATGGTTCGTGTGGCACTTGTTGGTTATACCAATGTTGGTAAATCTACGCTAATGAATGTGGTTAGTAAAAGCGACGTGTTTGCAGAAAATAAATTATTCGCAACGCTAGATACCACCGTTAGAAAAGTAGTGATTCAAAACTTGCCTTTTTTATTGAGTGATACCGTTGGGTTTATTCGTAAGCTTCCAACACAATTGGTTGATAGTTTTAAAAGTACACTCGATGAGGTTAGAGAAGCCGATTTGTTGCTTCATGTGGTAGATATTTCACATCCTAATTATGAAGAGCATATTGCTTCTGTAGAGAAAGTTTTAGGCGAAATAAAAAGTGGTGATAAACCAACTATTATGGTTTTCAATAAAATTGATGCTTATCAAGCAGAACCATTAGAAGAGGACGATTTAGAAACAGAAAGAACCGCAAAACACTATGCTCTTGATGAATGGAAAAGCACCTGGATGAGTAAAGTAGGCAACAATGCCTTATTTATTTCCGCACTAAACAAAGAGAATTTAGAAGATTTTAAAAAGCGTGTTTATGATGAGGTTCGCGAAATTCACGTCACACGTTTTCCGTACAATCATTTCTTATATCCAGATTATAATTATCAGGATATGGGGTAAGGCTTATCTAAACTTAATATCCCAAGAAAGTCCAATGTCAAAAATCCATAAATAAGAACCGGGATCAAAACTTATTTCTTGATGCACTATACCAGAGCGTATTCCCCATGCGTTTTTATCGTTTTTTGAAGTAAAAAAATACCCTATGTTTAGTTTTTGAGAATTAAGGTTAATAATGGCGTTTTGGTTGCCTTCAAATTCAAACCTGTAAATTTCTGGAGAAAAACCCATACCAGCATCAATACTAAAATAATTATTAGCATCCTTTCTGTATTTTCTGTAATTTATAGTTCCAGAGATACTAGATCCGGCATTATCTGGTGTAACGTATGATCTAAAAGACCAGTAACTATTTCCGGTGTACCAACCTACTGAACCCGTATAAATATTAGTGATTTCAGAATATTTTAATGACCTAAACCCCAGTGATGCTTCAAAACTTTTTGGTAGTGATTTATACAATTCGGCGCCATATCTAATTTTTGGAAATAATGTGGACTCAGAGGTTCCAAAATTTAAATACGCATATAGCCCTTCTGAGATTCTTGGATATAAATCTACTTCGAACTGCCAACCATTTGAAGCAAATCGTCTGCTAAAGTTAACTTTCGCGTTTATACTACCATATTTTGTTTGTCTCCCATATTGCAATAGGTAGTATTGCATAGGGTCAAACACTTCAGAATATACCTCAACACTAGACCTTAATCCTATAGAATTATGACTTAATTTATTTATCAAGTCGTTTTTATAATTAATAGCTTTTTTATGTTTTGGATTCTTTTCTAATAATTTTTCTATGGTTTTTAAAGCTTCCTCCTGATTATTAGAATCTTCTTGCGCACTTGCTTTTAAGTATAGCAATTCGTCATTATCTGTAAAATATTTTAAGGCTTTATTTGCCATCTCCAAGGCACTAAAAGGAGTGTCGCTATACAATTCATTTTTTATAGCGGCTTCCCAAGTGTCTAATCGATCTGAGTCATTTTTTAAAACTTGGGCAAATTCTTTTCTAGCTTTTTTATAGAGTCCATCCCATGAATATGTACTTGCTAAAAAGGATCTAACATCGTTATATGTTGGGTATTTAGTTAAGATTAAAAGAAGTGTATCTTGAGCTTGTTTTCGAGCGCCATTAAATGCAAGTTCTCTAGCATTTTTAAAGGCCACATCGGGATCTCCCTTAAATACTTTCTGTTGTCCGTAAAAGCAACAGCTTGATAAAAACAGGAGTATGAAAAAATATTTATTCATTATATAAAACTTTTAATTTAGGGCTTTTTTAAATGCTATATAATCAGCATTATCTGGGTATTTGTTAACTAAACTATCCATTAATTTAACGGCTAGGGTTTTATTATTTATGCGATTATAAGCATTAGCCATTTTAAAACTTAAATCTGGATTATCGATTTTATTTTTTAAAGCTTGCTTAAATAGGTCTTCTGATTTCTTTTCTTGTTCAGACCACCAGTATAGGTCTAAAAGAGCCAAATAACTATCAAAATAAAAAGGGGATCTTTTAATTACGTTTAACAATTCTATTTCAGAATTAACATAGTCACCATCCCAAGCTAGAGTTCTGCCCTTTAAAGTCCTTGCATCAGAATGATTAGGAAGTTCGTTTAAAATATAATCGCATAATAATCGCGCTTCTTCACGTTTTTTATTAAAAGCTTTGTTTTGGGCAATTTTAAAAGCTTCATCAAATGTTTTATCCTTGGCCATGGTACTTATCATGGCTAACTGTTCATTTGAAAAATCTATTTTTGGTTTCACATAAATATTAAGCGAGTCTGGGAAAATTTTGTTGCGTTTTGTTATGTAAGCATTCACTTTTTTAAATGCTAATAAAGAATCTGCTATGGCATTTGTTAATGCTTCTTCATGAACCTTATAAGTTCCAAAATCTTCATTTATCTTATAGAGCTCTCCATCAGAGTATAAATAGTCTTTATATATATAATCATTTACACTTCCTTTATAGCGCATTAATGGAATTTTATTAATGTTTCTAAAGGCCTTTGTTGTATCTAATCCATTACCCATCCACGCAGTTTCGTCTAGTTTGTTAAACGGGTAATTATTCATTAAAAAGGAAAGTAAGCTTGGAGCAATGTCCCAATGTGATGAAACCGATTTAAATGTTTCTGGTTGTTTCAATAATGGACTGTAAATATATAATGGCACATGAAACCTGCATAGTTTGTCTTTTTGAGGAATAGGAATAAGCCTGTGGTCTCCAGTTATAATAAATATGGTATTGTTAAAATCTTCTCGCTTTTTATAAGCATTCATAAAGTCTTTTATAGAGCTATCTGTATAATATAAACTTGTATAAATATCTTTATATTTTAAAATTTCTTCTTGTGGAATATTAAATTTTTTATTAGAATTTAAAATACTATCTACTTTACTCTCATAGTATGCTTTGTTGGGAAAATTAAAGGGTTCATGATTAGATAGTGTCATGATAATATCTAACCTTGGTTCAGGATATTTATCAATAGTAACAAGTGTTTTTTTAAATATTTCGGAATCTGGATAACCCCAAGAAAACCCTCCAGAGTTGGCTTCTGTTTTAATATATTCAGGCTCGTATTTGTTTTCATCGATAACATTATCAATATCATTATATTCAAAAAAGTTAATTTTTTTATCAAAACTAGATTGGTCTCCAGAATAATAAGAAGTTGAATAATCATTAGCTTTTAGTACGCTAATTAGAGAAATGTGAGAAGGTGTTTTAGGGAGTTCTAAAAACCCTGTTTCGCCAAAAGGTAATGAGCCTAATAAAGAAGGGACAACTCCAAAAGTACGACCTGTTGTACTAACAAAATTTTCCCAATATAATGATTTTGAAATTAGTCCATCTAAATATGGTGTAAAGCCACTATACGTTCTGTTGCCAACAAATTCACTACCAAGACCCTCAACAATTAACACAACTATATTAGGTTTTTCTTGTGTAATATTAAAAAAGGGAGATAATACATCTTTAGATTGACTAAAAGGTTTTAATAGCGGATAATCGTTTCTGTTGAAGTTATATGCGTTTAACCTATTTTTTTCATTTTGGAATTTTATAATATCTGAAGTTAGAAAGGCTATTTTATTTTGAAATGAAACTTCCGAAACATTGGTGAGTACCAGTTTTAAGCTACCAAATAGTAATACACCTATTAATCCTCCAGCAATTAATATACGCTCGTTGGAGTAGATTGCTAATAACCTTTGAACTAAGAAAAATAATACCGGAAAAACTATAAAAGGAATAAAATAAGCTATGGAAAATGATTCTGAAGATGATACTGTATTAAAAATATCATCCAAGGAATATCCTAAAAGATCGGCTCCTAAATTAAGTAAAGTAGTTAAGCTATATTTTACTAGTGAAAATTGAATAATTACAATAATTACAAATAAAACTTTGATAATGTTAAACACCTGTTTTTTAGCAAATTTATTTATAATTAAACACAAAGGAAATACTAATAAGCCAATTATTAAACCTCCCCAAAAGTCGTTGATAAGTTTATATAATAATGCAAGAATAAAAGGGGTTTGGGTGGATTTAGCCATAATAAGTTCAAATAGGCTTATTAACCAAAACGACCCAATTAATGACAAAGTTAAGTTGGCATATTTATAAATATCTTTATTTAAAAATTTCGCATTCATTACATTTTAAGTTATGTTGTTGACAATCCTTTTCTAACCATATTTCCCCATTTTTTCTTCTTATTAAAGTAGTAGTCATAATTTCCTTGTATGGCGGCATATAGTATAAATGGGTGTAATGCAAATGGTTCTAAAGCACTTAATAGAATGAGTTTAATACCTGTACCCTTTTTTTTATATTGATGAAAGGTGAGCTCTTCAGAATATATTGCCATTAGAGAAAACACTACTGAGAATAAATAAGATAAGACAAGAAAGGACATGGCGTATTCCCATTTAACCTCCTGAAGAATTATTAAAATAATAAAGTATATAAGTCCAATTAATTCAATTATTGGTGCAAGTCGTTCAAAAATTAACCAATATGGGTAACTTACTAAACCAAATGAGCCATATTTTCTATTAAAACCAATTTTTCTATGCTTTTTCAAGGTTTCAATAGTTCCCCTTGTCCATCTGTTTCTTTGAGAAATAAATATTTTATATGAATCTGGTGCTTCTGTCCAACATAATGGATCAGGGATGTAGGACACTCTATATTTTTCGTTTTTTTCTTCCATATAACGTCTCATTCTTACAATAATTTCCATGTCTTCACCTACTGTATTGGTATCATATCCGCCAACGGTTATGGCTATTTCTTTATCTAATACACCAAAGGCTCCAGATATAACCAGTAAGCCATTTAATCTGCTCCAAGCCATTCTGCCAAGCAGAAAAGCACGTAAATACTCTAAAATTTGAGATTTGACTAATAGACTTTTTGGTAAATTAATATCCATTAATTTACCACCTTTAATAGTACATGAGTTTACAATTCTTATAACACCACCTGCTGCAATAACTTTGGTTTCGGTTTCGTCAAGAAAAGGCTTTATAAGTTTTTGAAGTGCATCTTCAAGAAGTAAACAATCTACATCAATACAGGCTACATATTTACTTTTGCTTAAGTTAAGACCCATGTTTAAGGCATCTGCTTTTCCTCCATTTTTCTTATCTACAACCATTAATTTTTCAAAGGCAGGGTTTTTTGATTTAAAGATTCCTGCTCTGAGTGGTTGTGTTTTAATTTTGTCATTTATAATGTATTCTGTTTTTTCTAAATCGTAAGCTTCAATAAGGCGCTCTAAACTGTCATCTTCACTCCCGTCATTCACAATTATTACATTGTAGTTTACATAGTGATTAGACAATAAAGACCTAACGTTTTCAACAACATTTAAGCTTTCATTATAAGCTGGTGCAATTATGGTTATTGAGGGTGATATGGTTGACGACAGGATATCTTTATAATTAATAAAGCTTTTCCTTTTTGAGTATTCAATGGTTTCCTTGCCAGAGATTACAGATAGTATAATATAGGATAGAATGGCGGCAAAAGCGTATCCAAAAAATATAACGTGTAGGATTTGTAAAATTATTTTAACCGAACTAGTATCCATATAGTTAAATGTTTTCTGATTTTATCATGGCTGTACTCTTTTCTTTTTTAGAAAGCTTTGAAAGGCCCATATATTTGTCAATGTTTATTTCTTTTAAAATATTTAGAGCCAATAATTGTATTTCGAAATTTTTATGAAATAAATGTTCTTCTATAAAAGGTTCGTCATCAGGCATTACTAATTTTTCTAAAAGACCGAAGAAACTTATTTGCTCTTCTATACTAAGTGTGTTAAAGTTAGTTTTAAGAACATCTTTAGCTTCAATTCCATATAAATGTGTAAGTACATTTATAGTATTAAGCCGTATATCTTTATTTGTATGTGACAGCAACTCCATTAAAGTTTCTTTTACTTCAAATTGATTATAAATTTTAGCCAACTTAAGGGCAAATAACACAACAGAATTATTAGTAGATTTTAGCCATGGACGGATATTGCATATTTCTTGATTTTCAAATTTTTGTAATGTTTCAAGCAGTTGGATTTGTTCCCATTCGGAAAGAGGTGTTTTTAAGTGATCTAAAAAGGATAGTCCATCAAAAAGGAATAGGTTTACCATGTATAAATGAGTCTCTTTTTGAACCTCTCTTACAGGATGGTTTATAAATTTTGTTACTCTATGACTTGCTTTTTTAATTCTAAAACGTCTTAGTTCTCCAATTCCTTTGGCAATAACATGCCATTTTTTATTTTTCAATTTGGTGTAACTATATTTTATAAGTCCTGTTTTGTAGTAGAATGTTTGTATGGAGTCTGACATTTCACCTGAAACTTCATTCATCAAATCGTATAAAACAGCAAGAATTATTTTTCTTTTGGAATCTACTTTAACAGACTCTTTTAAACTCTCAATGATTGAGTTTTGAGTTTTCGTGGTTTTTTCTGAATCATCACCAGAATATAAATACTTTACTAAAAGAGATTCGTATTCTGTTTTAAACTTTATATTTATTTCACGTTTCTTTCTTAATGAATGACGGATAACTTTTAAGTACATGCTCATGAAAGCGATAGTTAGAGCCAATAAACTAATAACAATCCAGACCAATTTAATTAGGAAAGGAAGATTGTTATAAGTGCTATATATGTACTGGTAATCAATCATGGGGCAAAATTAATTTCAGTTATATGGTTTTGTTATATCTTCAATAATCGTTTTACTCTAATCATTAACTCATTTGGACTAAACGGTTTTCCCATAAAATCATTAGCCCCTAAATTAAAAGCCTTAAGCACCATTTCTTCTTGACCGGCGGCTGAAAAAACAATTATGGGGGTTTCTGAATTTAGTTTATTTCTTATATGACTAATCACTTCTAGTCCGCTCATAAAAGGCATCATGATATCGGTGATAATTAAATCTGGTGAATTGCGTTCAATTAACTCTAAAGCTTCTTTGCCATCTTTGGCCATAAATAAATCAAACCCTTCTTTTTCTAATCTAAATTTTAATAACAAAGAAAGTGTTGTATTATCTTCTGCCAAAACAATTTTTTTCTTGTTCATTTTACCTATTCTGTTAAAAATATTAGTGTTTTTGAAACTTTAAACAGTGAGAGACAGAATGGTTTTTACTACTTATGTTTTTAGTAGTGAAAAAATTTTATTGAAATGATCTTTCAAAAACGGTTGTAATATACAATAAAATCGACAAAAAGCAAATAAAATCGACAAAAGCTCGATTATTATTTAATTTTGTAAGAATTAGAAGTCGTTTTAAGAGTGAAGTATCAGAATATAAAAAAGAGGTCGTCTAAAATTGTTATTTAGACGACCTCTTTTAATTTATAAATTTAATCCTTTTAATCTGTATCGATTATTTAGGATTAGACAATGAGTGTTTTTTGTCTTTTAAAACTTATAGCTTAAACCTAAAGTATAATAAGTTTGTAAATCATTATCAACATTGTCAAATGTTGGTTCAGTAGCAGGAAGTGCTAAAGGATCAAGTTGTCCTAAAGCATAATTTAAAGCTTCTTGTTTGTTGCTTCTTAAACCAAAATCAAAACCAACACCAATCATTTTCCATAGGGTATAGCCAAAACTATTGATCCAAGTAAAGTTAGATAAATCACCAGATTTGTAAGATTGGAAAGTTGAGAAATTAGATTTAAAGCTAACAGCACCAATTTGTCTAGTATAATCAGCAACAATTTTAGCACCTAATGATGATTCAAAAACGGCATCATTTTCAGCAAAAACAAAGTTGTAGTTTAATGGGTGTACAACCACTATTAAATTTTCAATTGGTGTCCAAGTCGCACCAACACCAACGTCTAAATAACCAGGGTCATTAAAGTTGTCTAGTATTGTAGTTCTGTATTCTGCTAATCCAGAAACAGCTAATGTCTTAGTTATATTTCTACCGTATAAAGACGAGATACTAAAAACGTCAGTAGTTGGGTTAAAGCTATCGTTGTCAGCATCAGTATCTTTATTGTCTAATTTCACCCAGTTTAAATTTGTGTTTAATGAGTTTCTCCAAAAGAATTTGTCTTGAATTAAATTAGCAAAGGCATTTACAGTAAACCCAATATTACCAGAGGCATTATTTGGAGATCCTTGAGAATACCAGTTGTTAAAGTTAGATAAACTTCCACCAATAGTACCAAAAGCGCCTTTTCTCCACCCCGGAAAGCCGTCAATTTTAGTTTGTAAAGCATTAGCCTCAGCTTGTGCAGCATCTGCAATAGCTTGCTTTTCAGATTTTTGAATTTGTAATTCCTCTTTTGTTTGAGCATTTATCGAAACCATTCCGATAAGTAATGCAAGTAATAATAATGTTCTTTTCATTTCTTTAATTTTAATAAAATGCGTGCAAATATATATTAATTTTCAACAAATGTTAATTAATGTATATTGAAATATAAATGTGTTTATTTAGTACAAAAATAAAACGGTTTTGCACTCTTATATTTATTTCTACATGTATGTTTGACACTGAACTAATGCTAAAGTCACTTAAAAGATTATTTCTTTTTGAAAAGTGGCACAGAAGAGCAAGCCTCTCCATACATGATTGATTTAGCTAATGGCTTTAGTTTAACAGAAAGCATGATATAAGCGTTTTGAGGAACAGGTTTGTTGGAACACCCCTTTATAATGATGGGTTTGTTTTTGAAGTCTGAGAAATCAAGGTTGTTTATAATATCTTGGTAAATAGAAGTCTCTAAATTATCAAGAGTGCCAATCACGATTTTTTTTGCATAAGGTTCTAGTTGAATACTTAAAAGCATGTATGCCCAACCAGGAATTATAGCATCTGTACTACAGGTTAAAGCAACATAATTATCTTGATATTGACTCCAATCAAACTCTGCTGCTTGAATTCTAAAGTCTTTTTCGCGAAGCACAAAACCTTCAAAAAGCCAATCTTTAATGTCAAAAAAAACGCGTTTGCCTTTCGGATAATAATCTTCAAGGTCAATAGTAACTAGTTTGCTATTCGCTACGCGATTTATGATGTCGTCTGGCATTTTATTTTTTCTTTCCAATTAATAAAAGAGAATCTCCATCTTCAAATTCTTTGTAGAAATCCAATGTTAAAATCTCAAAGCTAGCTTCATAAAACTTTCTAAGGCTGAATTTATCATGATAATTTACAAAAAGGCCTTTAAAAATTTCAGAGCCTTTACCTTTCCAAAATGAATGGCAAATTATACCATCTGGATTTAATATTTTGTGTTGGTTTTTAATAGACTCAATTAATTCGCTATCTCTTAAATGATGTATGACTTTGTTTGAATAAATTCCATCAAACTTTTGCTCTGTTTTTAAGGTAATGGCATCCAAATTAAGGAATTTTCCTGTTGGATACTTAGCGATTAAATGATTTAAAAACTCTGATGAAAAATCAGAACCAATAACACTATAAAATGTACTAAGGATTTCCCAATCTTCACCTGGGCCAGAACCTATTTCAAGTATATTTGAATTAGCTGGTAAAACCTCCTCTAGTTTTTTTATTAAATCAGATCCATCAAAACCTTTCGCAGCGTTTATATATTCTGCTACAGATTTTTTGGTATGATAATATTCGGCATTCAAATTGTAAGTTGTTAAGTTGTTTGTTGTTTAGTCAAAGCGTTCTGTAAACTGCGACTGAGACTGAAAACTAACTTAAAGCATCCCCAACTCTAACTTAGCTTCTTCACTCATTAATTCTTGTGTCCAAGGCGGGTCAAAAGTAATTTCTACTTCGGCGTCTTTTACAGCATTTAATGATTTTACTTTTTCTTCAACCTCTAATGGTAATGTTTCTGCAACTGGACAGTTAGGCGTGGTTAAAGTCATTAATATTTTAACATCAAAATCCTCGTTTACAAATACGTCATAGATTAAACCTAATTCGTAAATGTCAACTGGGATTTCTGGATCGTAAATCGTTTTAAGTACGTTTACTATTTTTTCGCCTAATTCGGCAGTATTTATTGTATCACTCATAATAAATTTTTTTTTGTCATTCCCACGAAGGTGGGAATCTGTTTATTCGTTAAGTTGTTTAGTCGAAGTTGATAAACGACTTTACAACAAACAACAAACTAATTAAGTTGTGTTTGGTACGCTATAGCATACATTTTTAATTGCTTCACCATACTCACTAATCCATTAGCTCGTGTTGGTGATAAATGCTCTTTTAAACCTATTTTATCAATAAAATCGGTATTGGCATCAATAATGTCTTTTGGATGTTGATTTGAAAATGTCCTAATTAAAATAGCTATAATGCCTTTTGTGATAATGGCATCACTATCGGCTGTAAATTCAATATTATCATCTTTCATCTCAGCATGCACCCATACTTTACTTTGGCAACCTTTAATAATGTTGCTATCGGTTTTGTATTGGTCGTCAATTAAGGGTAAATCTTTCCCTAAATCAATCATATATTGGTAGCGTTCTTCCCAATCTTCAAACATTGAAAATTCGTCTATTATTTCGTTTTGGATGTCTTCAATACTCATAGGTTTCAATTTTAGTTTTGTCTCCTTGAGCGCAGTCGAAAGGTTTTTTAATCTAAATAAATTAATTAGGTTTCGACTGCGCTCAACCTGAAAACTTCTAATTTTATGCAAAAATACGATAAGAATTTAAGACAGCATCATTTTAGCTTTCTTAACACCTTCAACCAAAGCATCAATTTCAGCTTTAGTATTATAAAATGCAAAAGAAGCTCTTACTGTTCCAGGAATTTTATAGAAATCCATAATAGGTTGCGCACAATGGTGTCCAGTTCTCACTGCTATTCCTAATTTATCTAAAATGGTGCCAACATCATAAGGATGGATTCCTTGTAAATTAAAAGAAATAACGGAGGTTTTATGCTTTGAAGTACCGTAAATTTTTAAACCTTCAATGTCTAATAATTTCTTTGTGCCATATTCCAGTAGTTCATTTTCGTAAGCTGCGATGCTCTCAAAACCAATACTATTCATATAATCTATGGCTGCTCCAAAAGCAATGCCTCCACATATATTTGGAGTACCTGCTTCAAATTTATGAGGTAAATCTGCATAGGTGGTTTTTTCAAAAGTTACTTCTGCAATCATTTCGCCACCACCTTGGTAAGGTGGTAATTTTTTTAACCATGCTTCTTTTCCGTATAGCATGCCAACACCTGTTGGTCCGCACATTTTATGCGCAGAAGTGACATAAAAATCAACATCTAAAGCTTGAACATCTGGTTTAATGTGTGGTGCAGATTGGGCGCCATCTATTAAAACTGCAGCGCCTACATCATGAGCTTTTTTGATTATATATTCTATAGGGTTTATAGTTCCTAAAGCATTAGATATATGATTTACAAAAACCAGTTTGGTGTTTTTTGATAGCAATTTATCAAATTCCGGTATGATGAGTTCTCCTTCTTCATTCATAGGAATGACTTTTAGAGTTGCTTCAGTTCGTTCACATAACATTTGCCAAGGCACAATATTACTATGGTGTTCTAAGGCTGAAACTATAATGTCGTCTCCTTTTTTTAATACGGATGAAAAGCCATTTGCAACGAGATTTATGCTGTGTGTAGTTCCTGATGTGAAAATGATTTCATGCGAAAACTTTGCATTGAAATGAGATTGTATTTTAAGACGCGCTTGTTCGTATAAATCGGTTGCTTCTTGACTTAAAGTATGAACGCCACGATGAATGTTGGCATTGTAATTTGAATAATAATCTACAATGACATCAATAACCTGTTGTGGTGTTTGTGAGGTTGCAGCATTATCAAAATATACTAAAGGTTTGCCATTAACTTTGCGAGAAAGAATGGGGAAGTCTTTTCTTATGTCGTTTACGTTGAACATTATTTATTAAGTATAGATTCTAAATTAATAGATAAATTTCCATAAATACTGATTGGCTGCCCTTTAGTATTAGCATCCTTGATAATATTTGATAAACCATAATCTCCAATAGTTTCAAAACTAAAGTGCTTTAAAAATTTTATACCTAAACCTATTTGTGCACCAAAATGAGTTGTTGTATAAAAATCTTTCAATTTATCTCCGTCTAAATTTTTTGAGTTTAAGATTAATGATATCCTTGGTCCTCCTATTAAATAAAAGCCTTTATTATATTCTCCTGCCGTGTCAAATTTAAAAAGTGGCGTTATAGTTAAACTATTTTGTTTAGTTCGAAATTCATTACCCGCTGAACGAAATTTATCTGTTACAGAATAATAATTAATAGATGTTTTAATACCTGTATTATTATTAAAAGTTCTTTCAACGAAAACCCCTAAGCCAAATGGAACTTCCGCTACCCCGCTGATTTCAATATCACTTGTCTTTTTATTTTCAACATAGGTGTAAAAAGTACTTGTAGTTATTCCATATAATGTTTCCTGAGAATTGGAAAAAAATATACCAAAAAAAATAAAAATTACTACAAGTGTTTTTTTCATTAGTTGTTGTCTTCAAAACTAATTTCAAGATTATCGTTCTACTTCTTAATCCTTTTTTCTTTCAAAAAAGATACTACGGATAGCGGGATTAGCTTCAAAATAATAATAATTTAAATTAGCATCATGAGATTCCCTCCTTTGAGGGAATGACAAAATTTTCTATAGATCAAACCCAATATTTACACCCAATTTGTTGGCGATAATCTTGGTGATACGTTGTTTTAATTCTGGGATTTTAACCGAACTTAACACGTTATTACTAAAGGCGTACATTAAAAGTGCCTTGGCTTCTTTTTCTGGAATACCACGTGAACGCATGTAAAACATAGCGCTTTCATCTAACTGGCCAATAGTACAACCGTGTGAACATTTTACATCGTCGGCAAAAATTTCTAATTGTGGTTTGGTGTTTATAGACGCTTGATCACTTAGTAAAATGTTGTTATTGGCTTGAAATGCATTGGTTTTTTGCGCTTCTTTATTAACAACTACTTTACCGTTGAAAACGCCTGTAGATCTATCGGTAAAAATACCTTTATAGTCTTGATGGCTTTCGCAATTTGGTTCTTTGTGATGTACCAAGGTGTTGTGGTCTACATGTTGTTTGTTGCCAATAATAGTGATGCCTTTTAGGGTAGAATCTATGCGTTCTCCTTCTTGATAGAAATTTAAATTATTTCGTATTAATTTACCACCAAAAGCGAAAGTATGCACTGAAGCTAAGCTTTCTCTTTTTTGTTTGATAAACGTATTATCTATTAAAGAGGCGTTTTCGTTATCATTTTGAATCTTATAATAATCGACAATAGCACGTTTGTTAGCGAAAATTTCGGTAACACTATTTGTTAATACAGGATTACTTGTTAAACTTTGATGACGCTCTACGATTTGCACATGCGAATTCTCATCAACAACAACTAAGTTACGTGGTTGTAACATGGTAGCAGATTCATTTCCTGTTGAAAAGTGCAAAATTTGAATTGGTTTTTGAACAATTTTATTTTTAGGTATATGAATATAAGCACCTTCACTTGAAAACGCTGTATTTAATGATGATAAACTATCTTTTACCGCAGCTTTATTGAAATAATTTTCAATAATCAATTGGTATTTTGGCTTGTTTAGAGCTGATGACATCAAACATACATCTATCCCGTCATGTGTAGTTTGAGATAAATGCGATGAATATTTTCCATCTATAAAGATGATTTTATAGGTGTCAATATCGTGGATGAAATACTTTTTGATATCCTTATAATCTAAAGCATTCTCTTGTTTTGGAAAAACGCTATAATCTTCTTTTAAAATACTATTTAATGACGTGTATTTCCAATCT
>Ga0316208_1002586_pt1 | contig 14473 bp, 13 predicted proteins | sample 3monopyrite_MG_FD_204944 | JGI IMG/M metagenome (GOLD analysis project Ga0316208, IMG submission 204944) | Microbial mat bacterial communities from mineral coupon in-situ incubated in ocean water Damariscotta River, Maine, United States -... | ecosystem: Environmental > Aquatic > Marine >... | reverse complement strand
AAAATAAACATCCATTTGTCACCAAAAAGAAACCAGATAATACCTTGCAATTTCAAGGCATTATCGGATTATCTATTGTAACCATTCAGAAACCGCAGTCCAGCCGCAACTTGTCCTGGTCGTCATGGCGCGAAAGCCGCATTGTAACCATTCAGAAACCGCAGTCCAGCCGCAACCGGGCCGTTCACCTATAAGCCGGATGCTGATTGTAACCATTCAGAAACCGCAGTCCAGCCGCAACTTTCCTGCAGCATCTTAAGCAGCTTTTCCTATTGTAACCATTCAGAAACCGCAGTCCAGCCGCAACCGCTGCCCGAGGGCTTGAGCGTCGGCGGGTATTGTAACCATTCAGAAACCGCAGTCCAGCCGCAACTCTTAGCCAATGTGTAATGCAGGTTTTCAGATTGTAACCATTCAGAAACCGCAGTCCAGCCGCAACTGCACCAGTCAGAGACACTATTAACAACGTATTGTAACCATTCAGAAACCGCAGTCCAGCCGCAACTCATCTGCTGCACACGGCAATGATAACCTCATTGTAACCATTCAGAAACCGCAGTCCAGCCGCAACTCCACATAATAAACATATTCCCGGTGGTTTATTGTAACCATTCAGAAACCGCAGTCCAGCCGCAACAGTATTCGCTCCATTGCCTTTTCGTCATTCATTGTAACCATTCAGAAACCGCAGTCCAGCCGCAACACTCCAACAGCTTCACCTTCGGCACAACACATTGTAACCATTCAGAAACCGCAGTCCAGCCGCAACTTGGAATAGCGCGGGTATTCGTTCATCAACATTGTAACCATTCAGAAACCGCAGTCCAGCCGCAACCACCTTGGGGTGTTTTTACACCTGCGCCGCATTGTAACCATTCAGAAACCGCAGTCCAGCCGCAACTGTTGCACAAATGCATCATCTCGGTGAGTCGCTCCACTGCTTCCGCTATGCTTCCGCGCATTCTTGCTTGACTCTATTTTATCAAGCAGATCGCCATAACTCATTGTAATTTAAAGATTAATTGGTGAGCCGGTCGGGGCTCGAACCCGAGACCTACTGATTAAAAGTCAGTAAAAAGAAACAATATTGGGATATCTTTCTATTTGTATGAATTGATTAGTCAAAATTAAACATCAGGTTAGTATACTTGACGTTAGATAACAATATCTGTAGTTTCCGTCTGCGGGGTGACATATTGGTGACACCAATCCAACTTGTATCACCAATGATTGGAAGGGCCATATGACCTTAACTACCAGAAAAGTACGGGATGCCAAGCCGGGCGATAGGAACCGAATTGTTTGGGATGGTGAGGTTAAAGGCCTTGGTCTTCGCATTACGAAAGCGGGCGTCAAAGCTTTTGTATTGAGCTATCGCAGTTCGGGCAGAAAGCGGCAGATAACGCTTGGTCGAATTTCCGAACTGTCCCTTGAAAAAGCCCGAGAGCTTGCTGGTGCTACGTTACTTAAGATTAGATCTGGCATAGATCCTCTGGAAGAGCGTAAGTCTCGGCTAGACCTGCCGACAATGTCAGAAGGGTTGAATCAGTATCTCGAGCAGTATATTCCCGATCGATTATCAAAAGGAAGACTAGCACCACGTACTGCCAGCGAATATACGCGCCAGATTGAAAAGAATATTCGACCCATTCTTGGTGACAAGCGCATCGCCAATATTAGCCGAGGCGACATCGAAACGGTATTGGATTCACTGCCTGGCGTTATGGCAAATCGGGTTAGCGCACTGCTCTCGGCGCTGTTCAACCTGTTTGAATATTGGGAATACAGACCTCAACATACCAATCCGGTTCGCGGCATTGAAAAATCCGTTGAAGAGGCTCGTGACCGCACTTTCAGCAGTGGCGAGCTTTCAGCACTTGGCACATCATTGGGCGAGTTGGAGCAAAAGAACCCATCAGCAAATCTTGCGATTAAGCTAGCGGCTGTGACAGGGCTTAGGATTGGTGAAATCACTGGGATGCGTTGGACTGATATCGATTTCGAACGTGGCGTACTCGTTTTACCCAAAACGAAAACTGGGCGACGAACTCACACACTTCCGTCGATTGCACTCACTTTTTTGGCAAATACTCGCCAAGAAAGTGAATTTGTTATCGCAGGGCGATTAGCTGAAAAACCAATGAATTATACGACAGTTCACAATCATTGGACAGACGTTTGTCGTCACGCAGGCATCTCCGGAGTCAGGATACACGACCTGCGGCGAACGATGATGACCGATGCTGCGTCTTTGGGAGTTGGAACGCACCTTCTCAGAGACATGCTAGGCCACAAAACTACTGCCATGGCTGATCGCTATACACGGAGTGCAGGTGCGCCACTAAATGAAATCAGAAACCGCATGGGTGAGGCGATGGCCGCCAAATTGTCTGGGAAACCTAGTGCGACTGTATCGACTCTTCTGCAAAAGGTGTAGGACTTGGAAGGCGATCCACCAATAGTAATATTGAAGCGTCATTTTGCATCCGTGCACGACAGTGAAACTGGAGAAGTAATATTTCGATATTATTTTAAGGACAGGAAAACAGGGCGCAAAACAGGGCGCCCTCATGACTTCTCTTCTTTTGATCTTCATTGCTCCATGTTGATGGATGAATATGTTCAGGAAGACAAAATGTCTGTCAACGCGGCATCAACAAAAGTTGCCAGTTTGATTGGAGAAACTGGAAGCCAAAAAGAAATAAATAGAATTCGATACATCTACCGTAGGCGCTTTGAAAAGTAAGTGTTTTTATTTCCCTTGTTGGCCAAATCGAAGCCATATGGATAATCTGGCCAAACTTTTTACCAACCAATTCTTTTGCAATGAGAACAATCGTGTGAATATTGGAATGCATCCCGCCAATATTGGCAAAACACATAAGGATGCAAAACAATGTCAATCCACCCCGAAAAATACTATCGCCCTACCGAGGTCGAGAACGAAAACATCGCAAAAGTTCAAACGCTGGCTTCCTGGCGTCATCAAAACAAGGGCCCAAATTATGTTCTGAGTGGCTCCCGCGTATTGTATAAAGGAAGCGATATAATTTCATGGCTCAATACCCAGCGCATTGAAACCAGTGATGGAGATGCAGCATGAGGTCCCCGTTCCTTGAAAAATCGCCCTATGAAGCCGATGGCGGAAATTTGATTGGCAGAGACCCACGTTCAATTCCAAAGGAACAGTGGTTGGAAACCCAGAACGAGTTTCCAATAGGCCTCAAAGCCATCAGAGCGAACTGTATCGATTGTTGCTGCTACCAAATAAGTGAGGTGCGCAAGTGTGTTTGCACCCACTGCCCTCTATGGCCGTTTCGGCTCGGTTTTGTACCCAAGGGTTACCGCGAGGCCATGGAGCAACAAAAACGCGGCCATAAAGCGGTTTCTATGCCTTAGCGGCGCCGCCAGTCAAAAACATTAGCCCGCCCCAGACGGTCCAATGTTGGGGCGGGCTAATTTCTCAAGCAATAGGAATATTATAATGGATCGCATTCCATCTCACAAGCTGTTGCACTGCGACCAACTCAGCGGCGAAAACTTTTATCACTGTCTCCAAAAGTTTAGAATGCGGGCCTCTTTGGCGCCAAATTCTAACAGAATCAAAGCTGGTTATAGGGGGCACCCTGGCGCACATATCGGCATTTGGGAAGGCTACTTATCAGCGGTTTTCGGCGGCGCAGGGTAATGGCGCGCAAAAACTACAAACGCGGTGACGGGAACGAACATTTTACAAAGATGATCCGTTCCACAATGACAACCAAAGCATGGCGCGCTTTGTCGCCCACAGCACAGGCGCTATACCCTTGGCTTAAACTCGAATGGAAAGGCGCAGATTATTGCAACAACGGTAAAATTAGGTTGAGTGTTCGACAAGCCGCGGAATGTCTGGGCGTGTCAATCAATACAGCATCAAATGCGTTTCACGATTTGCAGGCTAAAGGATTTATCAAGGTCAATCAGACTGCCCGGTTAGGTTCTGGCGGCAACGCCACAGGTCACAGTTACTATTTGATGGAACTTCGCCATACCGTTTACAGAGAAGGCGGTGAGGCCAAAAGTACGAAAATGTTTTATGATTGGCGTGAGGGCCAAGATTTTCCCGTGGTAAAAGCCGCAACGAATAACCCGAAAGGGCGCAATGGAAAATAGAATCCCAACCCAATATTGATGATGAACTGTCTTAATATTTGCGACGGTTTCTAAAAAAGCGTCATAGAATTTGGGTTGGGGCGTCTCAAATTTGATGACGGATACTGGCTATTTCACAACTTAAGCGTCATAGATTTGATGACATCCTTAATATACCACCTATAAAGAATTCCGAGCACGTCCACATTGTTGAAGAAACGAGTCCAAATATGACGCCAGCGGAATTCATTAAAAAATGGCGCAATGTCGAACTTAAAGAACGGACCGCCTCGCAAAGTCATTTCAATGACCTGTGCCGCCTTCTGGGCATTGACGATCCTGTAACTGCAGACCAAAAAGGTGAATGGTTCACTTTTGAAAAGGGCGCATCCAAAACCAGCGGCGGTGAAGGCTGGGCTGATGTTTGGCGCAAAGATAGCTTTGCGTGGGAATATAAAGGCAAACGCGCGAACCTAGACAAAGCCTTTGACCAACTCCTTCAATATGCAATCGCGCTAGAAAATCCACCATTACTGATCGTGTCTGACATGGACGTGATACGCATCCACACCAACTGGACCAACACCGTTCAGAACGTCCACACCATCCAACTTGAGGATCTGACAGAGGCGGCAAATCGCGACCTACTGCGCAATGCCTTCCTCGACCCTGAAAAACTGAAACCGACCAAAACACGGCAACTGGTCACCGAAGAGGCCGCGCAAAATTTTGCCAACATGGCTCAGCGCCTGCGGGAACGCGGCCATGATCCGCAAGAGGTTGCCCACTTCATCAACCGTCTGGTGTTCTGCATGTTCGCCGAGGATGTGGACCTGCTGCCTAACAAGATGTTCGAGCGGATGATAAAGACCGCCCGCCCTAAGCCAGATACTTTTGCGGTTCATGCGAAGGCGCTCTTTGGTGCCATGAAAACCGGCGGCCTTGTTGGCTTTGAAACGGTGGAATGGTTCAATGGCGGGCTGTTTGACAGTGACGACGTGTTGCCGCTGGAATGGGAAGACCTCGACGACCTGATCCTTGCCGCAACGCCCGACTGGTCCGATATTGACCCCTCTATCCTTGGCACCCTCTTTGAACGGGGTCTGGACCCTGCGAAGCGCAGCCAGCTTGGGGCGCACTACACCGACCGTGACAAAATCATGCAAATAGTTAATCCAGTCATTGTCGAGCCGCTATTGGCGGAATGGGCTGAGGTGAAGGTCCAGATAGAAAATATTTTGGATAAGGTCCCTAAAGCCACTAAGGAAAGGCTTCTTAGCAGTAGGGAAAAGGGGGTAGTCACACGGGCGCTGGATAAAGCCGAGAGGCTGCACCGAGGTTTCATTGAGCGGCTCAAGGCGTTCAGAGTGTTGGACCCCGCCTGCGGGTCAGGAAATTTCCTCTATATCGCCCTGCTGGAACTAAAGAACATCGAGCACCGCGTGAACCTAGAAGCCGAGGCGCTGGGCTTGCCACGCGGCTTTCCCGAGCTTGGACCAGAGGTTGTGTTAGGGATTGAGCTGAGCGCCTATGCGGCAGAACTGGCGCGGGTGTCGGTCTGGATCGGGGAAATCCAATGGATGCGGCGGAACGGGTTTGAGGCGGCAAAGAACCCGATCCTGCGGACGCTCAACACGATTGAGAACCGCGATGCGGTGCTGAATGCCGACGGGACGCGGGCCGAGTGGCCCAAGGCGGATGTAGTGATTGGGAACCCGCCGTTTTTGGGCAATAAGAAGATGATTTCAGAACTGGGCGAGGTATATACAAACTCTTTACGGAAGGCTTTCTCAAATACTCCCGGTGGCGTCGATCTCGTCACGTATTGGTTCGTGCAGGCATGGGATCAAATGCAAGTTGATCACCTATTCCGTGCCGGACTTGTATCTACGAACTCAATAAGAGGTGGAGTTAATCGGGAAGTCATCAAGCCAATTGTTGAAAATGGTCAGATATTTGAGGCTTGGGGTGACGAAGCATGGACCGTTGAGGGAGCGGCTGTTCGCGTGTCGCTAATTTGTTTTGGAAATGTTCAGAACGAATCCAACGCCAGACTTGATGGCGTTCAGGTCACACGCATACTTTCTGATTTATCCGCAAACGACTTAGGGCATGACATTACAAAATCTAAAACCCTTAAGGCCAACTTAGAATTGGCGTTTCAAGGCTTCAAATTCGGTGGCCCATTCGAAATCTCTGGGGAAGACGCTCGATCCTTTATCACAGCGCCACTCAATCCGAACGGGCTCAAAAATGACCGCGTTGTTCATAGGTGGTTTAATGGTATGGACCTCACGCGTCGTCTTACTGAGAAATGGTGTATCGACTTTGGGCTAACTACTACAGAACAAGACGCGGCTTTGTTTGAAAAACCCTTTGAAGCCCTAAATCGTCAATGGACCGATGAGAACGCCCGCTTGACGGTAAACAAAAAGCCGACACTGCGCAAAGGTGAACCAAAAACGCTAGCGACTTGGTGGTTGCACCAACGACCAAGGCCTGAACTTCGCGAGGGTCTAAAGGGCTTAGGGCGTTTCATCGCCACACCTGAGGTTGCCAAGCATCGAGTTTTTATTTGGCTAGACGGGGGCATGTTAGCATCGGGTTCCGTGTACTCAATAGCCCGTGAAGACGACACCACCTTTGGGATCTTGCATTCCGGCTTCCACGAACTCTGGGCGCTGCGCATGGGCACATCATTAGAGGACCGTCCCCGCTACACCTCCTCCACTACCTTTGAGACCTTCCCCTTCCCCGAAGGTCTGACCCCCAACATCCCTGCCGCCGATTACGCCGCCGATCCGCGCTCAATCGAAATCGCTGCTGCCGCCGCGCGGCTGAACGAGTTGCGCGAAAACTGGCTCAACCCTGCCGATCTGGTGGACCGCGTGCCAGAGGTCGTGCCGGGCTACCCCGACCGCATCCTGCCCAATGACGACGTGGCGGCAAAGGAACTGAAGAAACGCACCCTGACCAATCTCTACAACGCCCGTCCAGCATGGCTCGATCACGCGCACAAGGCGCTGGATGAGGTCGTGGCCGAAGCCTACGGCTGGGGCGACGACTGGCGCGATGGAAAACTGACCGAAGACGAAATTCTAGCCCGGCTATTCAAGCTAAACCAAGAACGAGCCAAAGCCGAAGCAAAGACAGTGGCAAAACAGAAAGGCAAATGATCCAACCATTCGATTCAAGTGTCAGACTACCCGCGTTCTACCGAGGCTCCATAACGCACAGATTGCCCTGCATGCCATAAAAGCAGGCTTATGACGTCTTTTGCCTTCAGGGTTGGAGTTCTGGGAGCGAAGGGAGCTTATTTGACAGTTAAAGCCGCAATCAGTCATATGGTTGCCGAAGCACTGTAATGCTTGGAAACTAAACAGCGAACCGAATAGTTCAAACCAATTTAGGCAAATGATTTATTGATACCCTTATGTTCCTCAGAGTAAGTCTGAACACAGGTCGTCACAACTTGGTCGAGGAAATATAACTTGCTAAACTCACTACTCCCCGCCCTGATTATTTCTTGGGGGGCTGCGACTCTTCTTTTTCGGTGGCTGCAAAAAGCCAAATCCGCTTGGCTGCGTTTTTTACTGCGAATAGCGATTTTTCTTCTGACCTTCGTAGTGGGACTCATTGGCGGTTTCGCTGTATTTTTTCTGTCTATCTGGGCGATGTCAGGTATGTCGCTGTCAGAATTTGTGAATGCACCATTCGGTGCCGGCCAGCAGATAACTTCATGGGCTCGCCTTGGCCTATCCGGTGCTTTCGTCGGTGCTCTAATAGGACAGTTCCGTAAATGGGGGCGGGATTGAAGCTGATAGATTTGCTCTCTATAATTTCATTGGGATGTATTGGCTTTTAATGGATGCCGTTGAACCTCCCTCCCGCCCAGAAGGGTTGTGACGCCTCTTCACAATTGGCGCACATGGCATTGTGCTTCACGCTCCTGCTCGCAGCGCGCTCAGAAGAGGTCTGTTGAGCTCGCTAAGAGGCATGGGGAAATATGTGGATAGCCTCCCGCAAAACGCATGTAGGGCGCTGTGGAGCGCCGCATGCCGTTGATTGACGAGGCTTTGTGACACAAATATTCAATGCTTGATCGCCGCATTTGGCAAGCAGACCTTTTCCTGAGGCTCCATAACGAGCGGGATGGCTTGAACGCATCAGAAACGGGCTCATGGTGCCTATTGTATTCAGCTTTGGATTTTACGGGGCAGAGGTGGCCTATTTGGAAGTGAAAGCAGAAAAATGGCTCTTGGTTTGTAAATACCTTCGACCTTTAAAAGGAATACCCCTTGAAAATGTTGGCTTGGGTGGAAAGCTGCCGTTTATTTGCACGTTCAAATAAAAAAGTGGGGTTTTCTTAAGCTGACATTTGCACAGTCTCCTACCGGCAGGGTGTAGGTTGGCAAAGACTTCAGCTATGTTACCGCTTAAACAAACCTTCTACTTGTAGAGCGACCCCTCAAACTATAATGACTTCAGTCAAATAGATTGGCACAGGCTCGAATAGCATCACTGGAGTTTTTGGATGTGACGAGCCTACTCGATGATCTTTGAATCAGCAACAGGGTTGGCAGAGGCGACAAAGGACGAGGCCAATGCCGATGCCAAATTCTTGAGGCCAAATATTTACTCTTCTTGCCCGGCACGTTCAAACTATGTAGTTCTAATCATGAAACAACTTTTGGACTACTGATCTTGCAAGACTTGAACACTATCGATATTAGGGACTTTCCCGTCAGACACAATCAGAATGCTGTGTCTCCATTTCGTTATCCTGGCGGCAAGGGTTTTTTAAGCGGGTTCCTTGCTGACCATCTCTCTAAAGTTTTTCCTGGATCAAGTGTGACATTCCTAGAGCCGTTTTGTGGTGGAGCAGGTGCTGCCGTCAACCTGTTGGCAGACGGGTTTGTTGATCGTCTTTGCTTGAATGATGCGGACGTTCGAATTTACTCGGCTTGGCGCGCTATGCTGGAAGAAACTGAGCGTTTTATTGACCAAATTCAATCCGTTCCGCTCACAATGGACGAATGGTATATTCAGAAGCAGATTTCGGTGGACGGGCCAATTTCAGGGTATGGCTTTGACCTAGGTTTTGCCTCATTTTACCTCAACCGTACGACACGCTCAGGAATTGTGTCGAAAGCGGGTCCAATAGGCGGCTATGACCAGACCGGAAAATGGAAGATTGATGCTCGTTTCAACAGAGATGGGCTAGCAAAAAGAGTTGGGTGGATCGGTGAAAACCGAGATCGTATAGAAGTCACTAATCTGGACGTGCTTTCCTTTTTAGATCGCGCAAGACGAACGCTCGACGCAAACTCTTCATTTTACTTTATTGACCCACCGTACGTCAAAGCCGGAGGTCGCCTTTATTTAAATGCAATGGACGAAGACAAACACGTCGCTCTTAGCGACATGCTTACGTCTGGCAAGATAACGAAATGGGTGCTGACATATGATGATCACCCGCTTGTCCGGCAGGTTTACTCCGATCAGAATATGCAAAGTGTAAATGTGAACTACAGCCTGCAAAAAAAACGCAAAGAAGCAGAGATTTTGATTACGCCTACAGCAGCTCGCTATGAGAGTGCCGCTACTCTGTAGTCCGCAACCCACTCGAGGACTACCGCTATATTGTCCGCCTCATCTACCATCACGCCCTGAGCTGCTAATTGCATTCCCTGATGAGCAAAGGTGGGCAGCATTGTCCGATCAACGATCGACCCATGATCCGCGTGCTCACGGTTCCACAGTGGTTCGTCAGATATCCTTAATGGTGTCAATGTTGTAAAATCTTCGTTTCCAAGAGGCCCAACGTCAAAGTATTTTGCCTTGAAAGACTTAGCTTTGCTTGCGGCAGATTTCCCTTTCCAATCAGCGCCGCTCGCGACTTGACCGAAATACAAATTCAGCGGCGGTGGTCGATGCGCCGAACGCCATGATATGACATCCATCCCACCATCTTTGTCATGCGGATTTGCTAAATTGGGGTGCGCAGCGACTCTTGGGTTAAATCCAGCATTCGCCGCCGAAGCGCGCTGCAGAACTTCCAATATTGTTTCATCGCTTTTACGCGGCCACCCTATGCTAACTGAGGGCCCTATGGAAACGCCGGCCATAGCCAGAGTGGAAACAATCTGAAATACTTCATTGCGGAGTTTTTGAATGATTTCGTCGCTGATTGTGAAGCCCACGAACGGCGAATTCACAAGATGTGACGCCAGCAAACAAACGAAGTAAAATACAGCTCTGTCGTCGTCCCAACTCCGCATTAAAAGCAATTCTTCTGCATCGTCCGACAGCAAAAAAGGATATTCTTCATCAAGTGCAGTCGACCGACAGTCAAATTCGTTTTCAAGCTCTTCGACCATAACTTCCTTTCTGCGATCCTCTTCACCGAAATCTTCGAATTTTTCCTCTTCTTGTTGATCTAACGCCCCAAATAAAACATCTAATCGCGCAACACCGTTGGGAGATAAAAATGCGACAAACTCCAGCCAATCAAGCTTTTCTGACGAAGATGCTGCGAGCGAAGGGGTAAGTAAGCGTTCGAGTGGCATTTTGCTATTCGATCACACCGGCAATGTCTACAATTGCAGCGCGCACCGAGCTTCTAATGCTGATTGCTCTCTTAGCAGCAGACTCAGCAATCACCTCCAATTCAGACTGACTCTCAGGATCAAATCCATCGAGCGTATTGAGAGCTTTGAGCAATTCATTGTTGGCTGCCAATATATGTTTTGAGAATCGTACATCTTTGGGCGTTGCCGTGATTATGGCATCTGCGAGGCTGACATTTTCTTCGAGTTCGCGCGTAGCTGCCTTCGACTTCAAGACATCCTTCAACAAGCCTAAATCTGGATTTTGGCTCTTTATGACTGGCTGTAACTCGTTCAACTTGGAACCATAGAGCCATTGCAATAGTTTTCTAAGCTTATCGATATGATCGTCGGGAACGGGGTTGGTGGACGGGTCCTCATTTCGTTGCGGTCTAGGCATGCCGAGGTAGTCAGTAAATTCTACATATGACAATCCGGTATATAGGTGCGAAAAACTGAAGGCCTTCTTCGCGCGGTCGTCTACGTTGAAGACTTCTCTATTTTCGGCTTGATTGAGAACATAATAGGCTGTCACCATCCTAAAGATTGTAGCGTGTTTGTCGCCCATCCTATTTGCTATGTCGTTGAGGCTCAGAGCGTCTTTACCTTCTGATGCCAAGCGCTTTTCATCGTCTAGCCATTTAGTCGCAAACTTGGCTTTCGCATATGCGTCCCATGACTGCGGGCCATTAATGTGTTTGAATCCAATCAGATCCCTTGCGTCTTCTTCTCGCTCAACCCTGTATACCAACACCTTTTGGGTAGATTGCATAACTTTTGCATTGTCAAAATCTGGCAGGCTGACGCCCGCTGATTTCGCGAAGCCTGGGTCCCGCAAGCACATGACGGCAGCAAGCCGTCTGTTTCCTTCTAAGACCCGCAGACAATCTATACTAGCGACAACGATCAGGGGTTCAATGTTGATATAACCACTTGTTGCAATGGATTGAACCAACTCTGCCAAGTCAGCCGAACTAGCCAATTTACGAACTATCTCTAGGTTGGTATTGTCTTCTGGACGTTTATCTGGAGTAAAACGCGGATTACTCGTATCAAAGCAAAGATGATCCACGTCCACGAGTGTTGAGTCTTTTACGTTGACAACGTTCTCCCAATCCATACTTAGTCCTTTCTTGCGCCCACCGAGCTTGCATGCCTGGAGAAACGCCGAATTCTCGTCAGTTATTCTTAACACACTTTGAGCAAACAAACACCCGATTGCCTTTGTTACCCTTACAGGACAGTTTGGCAAGACGTCCATGCTATTACTGCGCTTCAAGTGCCATAAATTGCCTCGGGCTCAGAAAACACCATCCGATTTGATCATTTGAGTAACATGTTGGTCTGGTCTCGATTATTCTACCTGCCCATCTACTCCGCAAAATGATAACATAATATTGCATGTGCACCGCCCGCTGCAAAAGCAGGCATTGATGTGACTGCAGCGAAATCTCGCTTGTTGCGCACGGCCGTCATCGTGAGTATCAAAATGGGGCAAACGCATCAAAGACTGCTTCAACGGGCTGCACTGCAGCAACCTTGCGCCCTGTCGAAAGTCGGCAAAGGGCCGCCAATCCGGTGGTTTCCACTCTTTACATGTTGGCTTCTGGAAGTTTTTTAGGCGTTCTACCCACCACGACCGGTTCCCTTCAGGATCACACGCACAAATCCGAACATCCGCATCAACAAATAGTCGATCTGATTCGGAGAGTTCAGTTTTTCCTGCGTCGTCTCTGAATGCCGGATGCGAAAGGTGTTCCCGATGTTAGTCAGCGCTTTCACTTCGATCGCAATCTCTTCCCTGAACTTTGAGCCCGGGGTCGCTACACGATCAAGCAAAGCGTCCGCTCGTGCGCGCTTGTTGCTACCCGGTTCCAGCGTCTTTAGCCGTTCAAAGGCGTCCCAGAGCTTTTCTAATGCATCTTGCCGGTCTTCAAGCTTTGGCGAAAGTATCCGCTTTCGTGCAGACTCGAGCAAACGGTCAGTCTCCTCCTCACCAGTTTGAAACAGCGTCCAGCCGATCATTGCGGCAAGCGGCTGCGGAAGAACACGCTGAACCTGCCCTATTGCCGTTAACTCAAAGGCAATGGCGTTACGGCGAAATAGTACGTTTACATCGTCAACAAATAACTCAAGCCCAGTGTCGCGGTCCCAACTCAGGTGATAATGACTGAAAAAAGGATGATACCCGTCCTGTTTCGGCTCGCCTACAGCACGTGCACAAAAATCAAGCAGATCGAGGATCACTGGCGTATCTGGCACATCGTTTGACGAGAACGGCCATTTGATCCCCGGCACCTCCGCAGCCAACACCTGTTGAAAGGCATGTTCGTCGCAACCGCATGGTCCTCTTCCATCGGGACACTGTTCTGGAAAGCGCAGCCCAAACGAGCCATTCCCAATTCTAATCTGGATCAAATTGTATAAGCCCGCCCACACGCGTTCATCAATGACCTCAATAGCCGCAGAACGTTCTCCGTATTCACGATCAGTAAAATAACTAGACATGCCCTGCCCGCCTTCCCGCATCTGTTGCGCATATTAACCTGGACATTTTTTAATGCCAGCCTATAGCGCAAAAAAAGAGTGAGAACGGCTGACCCTAGATTGCCTTGGAAAGCTGCAATATACACAAACGGCAGTTATGCGAATGCTGCACTGCAGTGCCATTCAATGTCAGGTAAGGTGCAGAAGCGGTTGTTCTTCACGAGTAAGACCTCAATCTGTTTGGCGTCAACATAGGCAGTCCATTCAGAGAAGCTCGCCCGACCGTAATCCTGCCCAAACACGAGAACTAGCTATGTAACTGCTGCCTTCGGCTTCTTTTAACAGATAAGCGCTTCGATATAGTTTTCGTGGATTTTCAACAATATTATCTGGCAGCGAAATTAGAATATTTCGGCGCTCGTCAGATGTCAGTAGTTCCCACGCTTTTTTATCCCGAAGGTAATTCTCCTGTTGCTGCGCCGCCCGGTACATCGCGCCAGATAGAAACCGGCGGATATTGTGTGGATGCTCCGGCATTTGCACTCGCCCACCGTGCTTCACACACTTGGTTGCACCCCTCATAGCGGGGTTTCGGCACATTTGACCATCTCGGCGCCTAGCGCGGCACCTGGGAGCTTCCTGCATGGCTTTGAGGCCCTTGGATCTGCCTGCTTTGGTAAGGTTGTCTGGCATGGGACATCCACGTGCTTTGGGCAACGGTATCGTTCGAGCCGCTTCTGCAACTTTGATGTAAAATTTGGTTTGGCGGTTGGTTGGCATTGGACAGTGCCTCAAGTGCAGTAGAACTGGATCATACTATGAAATGGCCAAAATAAAAAATTGAAACTATCGGAGGGTGTCCGTTACAGGAAATTGGTGCTGCGATTGGGGTGGGCCGGGGGGTGGGGGCGGCCAACGCGTTGCTTTCTGAATGCTAGGGATCCTTTGGGTTGCCGATGCACGAATCAAATTGATATGTAAAAAAATATAGCAGATGCAAAAGAGAATTCACCGATAAACAGTTACGAAATGGTCTGTGTGGTGACACTGTGGTGACACGCGAAAAATCTGCAGCTTACAATTAGGCTCTAACTGTTTGATTTAAATGGTGAGCCGGCCGGGATCCGAACCCGGGACCTACTGATTAAAAGTCAGTTGCTCTACCAACTGAGCTACCGGCCCACACTAGGCGGTTTACTAGGGATGTGTTGGCGAATGGTCAAGGGGCAAATTGGATAAATTCGGGA
>Ga0316208_1002585_pt1 | contig 14474 bp, 16 predicted proteins | sample 3monopyrite_MG_FD_204944 | JGI IMG/M metagenome (GOLD analysis project Ga0316208, IMG submission 204944) | Microbial mat bacterial communities from mineral coupon in-situ incubated in ocean water Damariscotta River, Maine, United States -... | ecosystem: Environmental > Aquatic > Marine >... | reverse complement strand
TATTTTAAGTCCTGTAGATAAAGATTTGGCTGTAGTTTACTCGCCTTTAATGCCAATTAAATTCAGAAACGAATTACTAGATAGAGGGTTTGAGTTAATTGAAGTTCCTGAAGAGGAATTCGAATCTATGGGCTGTAATGTTTTAGCTGTTGCGCCAAGACAATGTGTTATGGTAGCTGGTAACCCAATAACGAAAAAATTATTAGAAATTGCCGGATGTGAAGTTACTTCCTATAAAGGAGATGAAATTAGTGTAAAAGGAGGTGGTGGACCAACGTGTTTAACACGACCGATGCAACGGTTACTTTAATTACAATTTTAAGTAAAAATCTTTAGTTAAACTTTTATATGCTTCTGTGTATTGGTGTCTTGCAATTTCAATAATTAATTCATCAATTTTAATAGCGCTTTCCTGCCTGCCGGCAGGCACGGCGCGGAAAGAGAATTCAACTAAACTTCGTTTGATATTAGAAGTAGGATTGCCTTTTACATGCAATATATTATTCGGGTAAATATTGAAATTTGATGCCAAACTAATAAGTCCAGCTTCTTCTTTATAAGGAATGACTACAGAAAAAATTCCATTTTCAGAAAGTAACTTTGAAACGCTTTTAAGTAAATGCTCAAAGGGCATTGCATCTTGAAAGCGTGCTAAATCTCGTTGATCACTTTTAGTTTTATAATCTTCAGAATAGAAAGGTGGGTTGCAGATTATTAAATCATATTTATCTTCTATTTCTTCTATAAATTCTTCCAATGATGCATGGTAGCAAAATAGTCTATCACCCCAGGGGGATTGTTCAAAATTATCAACGCATTGTTCGAATGCATTGTCATCAATTTCAATTGCATCAATAAGTTCTGCACTACAGCGTTGTGCTAACATTAATGATAAAACACCTGTGCCAGCTCCAATATCTAAAACAGAAAGAGGTATTTTTTCAATAGACGCCCATGCTCCTAACAAAACACTATCAGTGCCAATTTTCATAGCACACTGGTCTTGATTAATTGTGAATTCTTTAAACTTAAAGGGTTTTGTCAAAATAAATTCCAAATTTTAAATTCTAAAATCCAAAAGGTTTTAGGACTTGTTGATTATTGCAGATAAAACTTTACGTAATTCTTCAGCTTCATTTATAAGTTCAGTTAATTCAGAGTCAGATTTTGAGTTTAAATCTAATAAAAGCTTTAACCATAAAACAGATTCTTTAGCCTCTTTTCTAGCAATTTTTAATCTGAAATCTTTATCCCCTAATTTTTCATTTGCTTCAATATAATTAGCAGCAACAGAACCAGAAGAGCGTACTACTTGTTTCCCATCTTCAATGTTAGAAATTGTTTTGGGAAGTTTTTGAATTAATAATCTAACATTCTTTGCAAATACATAAGTCCTTTCTTCTAAATCATATATTTTCTTATTTGCCATTGATGATTGGAATTTGGATTTTAGTTTTTGGAATTTCCTTAAAGATATAAATCAATCAATCCTTCAGGAGTTTCAACAAGAATGGATTTATTAGCTCTATCGACCTTGACTATAAATTCATCATTCATCGGAATTAGAATTTCAATACCATCTCTATCAATTTCAAAAAGCGATTGAGCGGTTGAGTCATTTATAGTTTTTAAAATCCCAACTTTCCCAAAATTAACATCTTCAATAGTAAATCCCATAACTTCGTGAAAGTAGAATTTATTACCTTCAAGTTTAGGCAGTAGGTCTAGTGGCAGATATAATCCACTTTTCATAATGGCATCAGCATCAGCTTCTACATCAACATCTTCAAATTTTATTCGAAGCAATTCAGACTTATGTAATTGTGAACTTTCAACAAAAAAGGGCACAAGATTGTTTCTTAATTCTAAAAATATTGCGTCTAAGTTTTCGTAAATTTCAGGTTGATCGGTGTCCAATTTAGCTAGAACTTCCCCTTTAAAACTGTACTTTTTTACAATTTTACCTAAGTAAAAACAATCTTCTTTTTTCATAGAAAGCTAATTTTTTTAATTCTCGCGAATCCCGATAACTATCGGGAGGGAATCTATTTTAAATTTATCTAAAAGTTAATGAGATTCCCATCTTCATGGGAATTATTTAATCAAACTTTTTAGAAGTTTGATTAAATAAAAAACTCCGATAAGTTATATCGGAGTTTAAAAGTATAAAAAATTAATTTTTCTATTCTTCTTCTTTTGAAGCTTTTGCTTCTTTAGCAGCTGGAGCCGCTTCTTTTGCAGCAGGAGTTTCCTCAGCTACAACTTCAGTTGTTTTTCCAACAACGTCCTCTACAGTTTCAGTTACTTCTTCTGAAGTGGTTTCAGCCTCTTCAACTACAATTGCTGTTTCTTCAACAACCTCTTCTTCAGCAACAGGAGCAGCAGCAGCAATTCTTGCTTCGTTAACAGCTTTTTCAGCAGCTAGAGCATCAGCTTTAGCTTTTGCTTCAACATCAGATAAACCATCAGCTTTAGCTTGAACTTTACCTTCTTTTTCTTCTAACCAAGCAGTAAATTTAGCTTCAGCTTGCTCTTCAGTTAAAGCCCCTTTTCTAACACCACCTGCAAGATGATTTTTTAATAAAGCACCTTTGTAAGACAATAAAGTCTTAGCCGTATCAGTTGGTTGTGCACCATTCTGTAACCATGTTACAGCACTATCAACGTTTAATTCAACAGTTGCTGGATTTGTGTTTGGATTGTAAGCACCTAATTTTTCTAAGTATTTACCATCTCTTTTTGAACGTGCATCAGCTGCAACGATCCAATAGTAAGGTTTCCCTTTTTTACCGTGTCTTTGTAATCTAATTTTTACTGGCATAATTATTAATTATTTGAGGTTCTCGACCTCGGTTATTAATGAGGGCGCAAAGATACTATAAATATTTAATTTTCAGTGGTTTATTTTTGATGAATTTTAGAATAATAGGCAAACAGGTTCAGGTGCTTTAACCTCGTGTAAAAAGGAGAGTTTACCAGAAGTATTGTCGATACTAAAAACAGCAATATTATTACTCTTTTTATTAGCTACTAATAGAAATTTACCCGCAGGGTCTAGGGCGAAGTTTCGTGGCCAATCACCATGAACAGACATGTTTTGTATTTTTTCAATTTTACCAGTATTAATAACTCTTTTAAATACAGCAATTGAATTTTCACCTCGATTAGAGCCGTATAAAAAGCGCTCATCTTTTGATAAATGAATATCGGCGCACGAATTGTTTCCTTTGTAGCTATCATTTAAAGTTGAATCATGGTCTATTTGCTCAAATCCATCGGCTGTTTTTTTTACTGAAGTTATTGAGCTTCCATATTCATTGATAATATAAATAAACTCACCGTTATTGGTTATTGAAAAATGTCTCGGTCCCGGATTGCCTTCCGTTTTAACTATAGCCGGAGACTTAAGTTTGTAATTGTTATTTTTTAATTTATATTGATATACGGCATTTCTTCCTAAGTCTGAAACAAACAAATCATCTTTAAAAAATTGAGCAGAATGTACATGCGATTTTTCATTTTCAGTATTATGATTAAAAACTTGGGACACCTCGCTTAAGCTACCATTTGTGTTCACTGGATAAATAGAAACCGTGCCTCCGCCATAATTAGAAACAGCAACTTTAGTTCCGTCTTCATTAATTGATATATGACAGGGGCCTTTTCCCTGGCTGCTAACACGGGTTAAAAGTGCCAAACTACCGTCGTCATTTATTTTATATGAAGATAAAAAACCGTTATCCGTTTCGTTTGTTGAATATAGATATTTTCTATCTGCTGAATATGTTAAAAATGAAGGGTTGTCTATGTTTATAGCAAGTTTTTGGTTGCTTAATTCCCCAGTTTCTGTATTGAATTGGAGTTGGTAAATACCTTCGCTGTCTCCATTAGTGTATGTGCCAACATAAAGTGGGACGATTTGTGCTATGCAACTATAATTGATAAGAATCGTAAAAACCCCTACATACAGTAATTTAAATTTCATATTAAATTTTTTTAGTAGGCTCTAAAGTAGTATAATTTAGAGAATTTAGGAAAAGAATTGTGGTAAAAGCAACAAAAAATTATAGCGCTTTGTAGTGTTTGTTTATTACAAGTTGTTAATAAAAAATGAAGCTTCTTTAGATATTATTTTATTTAATTCATTTTCAGGAATTAATGCTAATGTTTCTGTTTGATGGATTAATTTTTTCATGACTTGATTAGTAACCAATTTAATTTGAGTGCCTTCACCATTAGATTGATAATGTTTGGTAACCACGTTATTTATAGAGATTTTTAACTTTGCCAAAAGCGCTCTTAATGGCGCTTCATTAAGCCACTCGTTGTAAGATGCAAGTTCTTCTATAATAATATTAATAACGTCGCTTTTGGAAGCTATACGTAACTCTTTATTTTCTTCAAGTTCTTTTGAAATAGAATCTAAATCATGAAATATGACATTATTCTGATACATCAGATTTTTGTCAATATTACACGGTACAGCTAAATCAAGAAGTCGTACTTTAAGATTTGAAAATGGGATATTATGTATTAGATTTGAGCAATTACTTACGGCGCTTATAACAACTTCAAAATCATCAAAATTATTTGCTAGAACGTTCGCCCAAGGATATGTTTTACACCTATTATTTTGGGCCAATATAACGGCTTTTTCTTCACTGCGGTTACTAATGTAAATATTGCTGTAATTAAATTTTGAATTATATTTAAACAATTGTTTAACAATATCGCCAGCTCCAATGAAAAGTATTTTTTTTGATGTTGAGCTGGCCTTTTTAAAATTAGTTTGAATGACTTTTAAAGCTTTATAAGCAACAGACGTTGTTCCATCTCTAAAATTAGTTTCATTACTAATTCGCTTATGACTTTTAAAGACGCTTTGGAGTGCGCGTTCCAATAAAGACCCTTGTAATTTGTGGGTCATTGAAAATTGATACGATTTTTTAATTTGATGTATAATCTCTGAATCGCCCAGAACTGAAGATTCTAATCCTGATGCTACTTCCAAAAGGTGTCTTACAGTGGCTTCAGTAGTGTCGCTAAGCTCAAATAATTTTTTGTCTATTAAACTGCTTTTAGGCGATTTTAAATCTATTAAAAAATTGCGAATACTTGTTGCCGAATGGGTTGTGGTTTCAAAATATATTTCAGTCCTGTTGCAAGTTGTTAAAAATAGTAAACCGTCAATATCTGGAAAAGTATTACATATAAGGTGCACATAATCACTTTTCTTTTCCAAAGGAATATGGAATACTTCCCTTTGTTTAGTCGAAGCTGTTTTATGTGAAATACTAATATAGCGTAATGACTGGTTCATTTTATGGTTGTTTAAATTGCTTAATAAATTAATAATGCAATTTTATTCCTTAGGTTATTCCGCTAAGGTTCTCATATAATTTACAATAAGCCATCTGTCTTCGTCATCAGGCATTTTTTTTGTGTATTCTGGCATATCGTCTCTTCCAAAAGTAGATTTGTAAAATATGGCACCATCGGTTTGGGTTTGAAATTCTTCAGAAGAGAAATCTCCCAAATCGCCTTCTTGCTCATCTGCCTTTGGGCCGTCACCATAACCTTCTTTGCCATGGCAGGATTTGCAGTGTTTACTGTAGAGTGATTTTCCTATATCTAAATCTTCACTAGGATTTGTTGGGTTTTTCATATTGATGTATTTTTCAGGCACTATCCATTCTTCCTGAATGAAAGTTGTGAATGAATAAAAAACAAATAGGACAATTCCGATGCCAACTAAATTTTTTAGTGTTTTCATAGTGTTACGTTTTTGCATTATTAATTTTAAATAAATTAGTTATTAAATATATGACTGGTATCCAAATACCCAGTATCAATAAATTGGCGAACACAAGGATGAACAATGGTGTTTTGTTCCTTGGTGACCATAATGTTCTATCATCAAATGTTGATTCGTGCACAACAGGTATTCCTAAAGGCGCATTGATCAAGGCTTTAACGGTCCCGTAATCGTCATGGTCATTTAAAACGATTTCAAAGGTTAAATTGCCATCAACACCAGGTAATTCTTCTTCAAATGGGACAACTATAGTGCCATTTTCATCGGTATTATTGAATTCTTCTCCAATTCTTAAAGATTTAAATAGGCGTTGTACCAGTACACCAAGAGATTCATCTGCAATTGGGTTTTTTGTGTTTGGATCTGATAGCGTTGCCGTTATATAATTAATGCCATGTATTGTAATTACTTTTGCGTCAACAATATCAACATCTTTAAAACTAAAGCTTTTTGAGGCTTTTTTAAACTGGTCATTCCCTTTAAAAGAAAACAATAAATTATAAGTATTTGTAGAATCGGGTTTTATGTCATTTATACTTTTTAATGTATATCTGCTTTGGCCTTTTACATCGGTAGTAATTGTTCCTAGTTTAATTTTTTCATCTTCAATTTCATTATAAACAAGGATATCGACATGTGAGACATCGACATTTTCCTTTTCCACTTTTGATGTTGCCCTAATATCGAAATAACTTTCGCCATCCATTATTTTTACATAGTTGGTTTTTATTCTAACCCTGTTCTTTTTAGTGTTTTGGGAATATAGATTTTGAAAACCAGATGTTAGTAAAACCACATTTAGTAATGCAAGCAAAATAAAACGAAAGTGTAATTGATTTATTCTTGAAAGTTTCATGTCTCAATGGTTTTATCCGTTTTTAATAATTCCTGTTCTTCATAAGTTCTTTGAATAGGGATGACAGGTAAATAGCGTACTAAAATGGTAATAATTAATAATGCCATGGCCAAAGTTGCAATTGTTATTAACCATTCGTGCAAGCTCGGGAAATAGTGCCTCCAAGATTCGGGAACACCTTGTATAGGTAAAAAAGGGTGTAATAGTGTAGGGGTAACGATAACAAAACGTTTCCACCAAGAGCCAATTACCACAATAAGCCCAATGAAAAACATGGGATATGGTTTTCTTCCCTTTTTAAACAATAACACTATAATAGGGATTATAAGTCCAACAATGGTAACAAACCAGAATAATGTCGCATAAGACCCTGTAAAAAGTGTATTTAAATGAACCGATTCATCTTTTTTAGCTGTAAATGAAGGGATTAAATATTCATTGATATTAAAATAAAAATATAATAATAAAGCTAACACCAGTAATTTACCCAACTTATCAAAATGATAATCTGTAATATAATGTTCAAGTTTTTTAACACGTCTTACTACATAAATAACAGTAACAAGCGCTCCAATTCCGGCAACAAAAGCTCCAGATATAAAGTAAGGGGCAAAATTTGTACTGTCCCAACCAGTTCTGTAGGTTGTTGAGAATAGCCACGCATCAATAGTCTGTAATAAAATACCAACTGGAATAATCATTATTGCAATGATTTTAATGGATTTTGTCTGAATGGTTTTTTGCGCCACGCTTCCCTTCCAGTTTAAAGACAGTTTACCGTACCACTTGCTTAATTTTGGCTTTGTTTTTTTAAAGTGTTTCTTGAGAATGGCAAAATCAGGCAGTAGAGGGAAATATAATAATAACAAGCTAATAACAATATAGGTGGGTATTATTACCACATCCCAGGTAATGGGTGATTGTAATCTGGCGTGGATGAAAAGATTTAATAATCTATCGGGCCTTGCCATATCAATCATAATGGTGATGCCTGCCATAATAATGGCCGCTACAGAAATAATTTCGGCAATTCTAACCAATGGTGTTCGCCACGAATTATTGGTTAATCGTAATATGGCAACAGTAACAGTTCCTACAAAACTTGTGGCCACGAAAAACACAAAATTGGAAATGTAGATTCCCCAAAGCGCATAATCGCGCATATTGGTTACTTCTTGGCCTTTTATTAATTGATCTATATAAGCCACGATTCCGGCAATTATAATTACAACGAGGAACAGTGTCCAGATAACGCCACGTTTTCCAAATTTCCTTGGAGCTAAATCATAGATAAGTGTTTTATGGTTTTCCATGGCTACTCAGGCTTTTCAACAGATTCAAATTCTTTATAATTCTTTAAAGCTTCTTCAAAATCTACCCATCTATCTTTGGGAGGCAAATAATATACACTGGGCTCTGTACCTAAACCTTCCATTAAACGATAACCTGCCCTTTCTTCCAATAATTCGCTCAAGCGTACTATTTCATCACTATTAGACACGGTGTCTTCATATTTATCACCAAAATAAAATACATTATTAGGGCAAACTTCTACACATTTTGGCAATTCATTATTCTTTACAAAATGCGGACAGAAATCACATTTATCAACCGTACCTTTTAGGCTTGGCATGCCGGCGTACTCCGGTGATAAATATTCGTGTTGATACATATCCATGTTTAATGTAATTTCGCCTTGGTCCGGTTCACTCCAGTTAAATACCCTTGTTGAATAAGGACAAGCTGCCATACAGAACCGGCAACCAATGCAACGTTCATTATCAATTAGCACTAAGCCATCCCTTCTCTTAAAAGTGGCATCAACAGGGCAAACAGTAACACATGGCGGATGATCACAATGTTGACAAGTCGTTGGCATAAAGTAAGGTGCGGTATCTTTTGATTCCTGCATTTTGTATATTTTTATCCATGCATTATCACCTGTAATATAATGGTGTTTGTTGCATGCGCTCTGACATTTTAAGGCGTTTTTACAGCGTGCCAAATCGACAACCATTACAAATTTGCGGTTGGGCATCCCTTCCCTTACATTGTATTTTTTATCATTATCGGCTGGGTGTTCAATTTCTAAAACCTCAGAAGAATCAACTTGGATTAATGTCCCGTCGGTAGTCATTAATTCCATTTTCTCTCCAGAACTATCATCGTTAGTTGCATTTAATTTGGAGGTGATTTTAGACAAGCCAAGTCCGCCAATTGCGCTAACAATTCCCAGTTTTAAACCTTTGTCAAGAAATTTACGTCTTGAGCTTTTGTTCTTATCTTCCATGATTATATTGAGTTAAAGGAAATTATAGTTAATTATAGTTTTTTACTAAGCCAGTTTCTGAATGATTTATTTGATATATTTTTCTTTACAATTTTCGATTTATTTAGGGTGCTAGTTCTAACTTTTACCGTAGTACCGTCTGCTTTTAAGAGTGTTTTGTAATCTTCTTCATCTTCGGGAATAATATTATTATTGATAGCTGGGTTACTAAAACCTAGAAAAGGAATTAGTAAACTACCTCCTAAAAGTGGCAACATGCCACGACGAGAGATTTTTGCTCCTTTTCTAGATTTATTTTTCATAATGTTTAAAAATTATAGTTTCTAGTGATATTAAATCCAATAAGGTATTGTCCTTTATTACCTTCAAGTCCTGTGGTTTTATTATTAAACATGTAGTTTTCCTGAGGAACAATACCCCAATAATTTGTTACAAATAATTGGAAGGTATGTGCTGATGTTCCAAATTCAACTCCTAAACTAATTCCTGGAGGTGGATTATCTAACCTCATTTTGGTAAGTGGTTGACTATAATCTGCTATTACAGATGTTTGGTCACTAATTTTATAGCGGCCTCCAAATGCAATGGCAACCATGTCATTTCTCATTGTAGTAGCAACTGTATTATAATGAGAAACACTTGGAGCAACTTGTAAAGAAAGTTTTGGGTTAAATCGGCGAGCTATAATTAATTGATTAAAAAACGAGTATCTATCTGAGGTCTCTCGAAAAAGACCTTGGTCTTTGCTTCTTGCATCTATGGCAAAATTCCCATAATAGCTCACGCTTATTGGCATTTTATCTGAACGTGTTTGTCTTAATATTGCGGCTTTCCAGTTAAAGTCCTGATAGTTCTTGTTTTTAGTAGTACCGAACCCTATGGTTAATCTTTCGTGAATTCCATATGTTAATCCAATTCTAATATTGGCTGAACCATAAAAACCGGCTAAATCGTTTTTGTCGTCATTAAGTTCTCCAAATCTATGAGACATTTGTACCTCTAAAGTGTTTTTACTAAATAAAACATTTGTTGGGTTGTCTATTAAAAAAGAACTTTCAAAGGCTGGGCGTTCTAGTTTATCTTTTACAATTGTATCATTAACCTGTTCTTGAGAAAAGACTGATAGAGGTAAGACCAAAACGGCTAAAAGTAATATTTTATATATTTTCATGTCTGTTTTCTTAAAGGTTGATTATTCTATAGCGCCTTGGTCTATCCAGGTTCTAACTAATTCTAGTCTACTCGCTGGTAAATTTTGGTGACCATCTTTTAATTTAATATATAGTGGGCTTCCTTCTGCATCATTAGCCGTAACGTAAGTTGGAACTAGTGAATTATATGCATTTCCATCTCGTAAATCAGGGTTTTGACTTCCATCATGACAATTACTACAGAATCCAAAAATTGGTGCTATATCATTACTAAAAGTAACATCTTCTATGGTACTTCCATCATCATCATCAGCTATAGGCTCATAAATAGAATCATAATAACATGAGTCTAGAGATAAACTAATACCTATGATTACTAATATTTGAAATAGTTTTTTCATATCATACATTTTTATCAAGTATACTTATTATCAAATAGTGCAGACACAATATAGCCTGCACTATTTGATGGTAAGATTAATTTTCAATTTTCATTGATAGGAAGTTAGTTTGACCATGCGCAATTGCAGCATTATTAAATATTGCTAAACCAAAAGGTAAGGTTTCCCCAATCTTAAACTCAGCATCTGTAGGGTCGCCAGTATATAGTAACCTTCTAATTTCTAATTGCCATCCAGAACCAGTATGTATAGCTTTCACTTGTACTTCAGATCTACCATCATTTCCTTGTCCACCTGGGTTAATTATTACGCTTGGCATTCTTTTGTTACCAAACCCTTGAGAATAAGCAGGGTCTCCATTAGGGTCAATAGTTCCTCCATCATAAGTTAAAACACCGTTGGCAGCCACATCTGTAACAGCTTTTGCGGTTCCGTTATCTATTTCTGTTTGTGTAATCCAATAGTAATTTTCTCTAGTTGGAATTACGTATTTAGGACCGCTTAAATCGTTGTCAGGATCTGTAAATTTCATACCCGTACTATATGGAGAAATTCCATCATCATTTTTTCTTCCATTTGCAGATGCTTTATCAAAATCATCTTCCCATTGTACGAAACCATCATCAGCAGCTTCAGCTAAAGCATGTCTGTCGCGTTTCCAATGCCAAAAATCAGCCAATTCACCTTCATTTTTCATGTAGTGTCTTGTAACTTTATGTCCGTCTGCCAAAGAATTAGGTAATAATTCTAAATTACTATGACAAGTAACTGTACATGTGCCTTCGTTAAATCCAGCAGGATTGCCTATTGGGAACATAAAACCAAATTTATCTTCATAAAATTTATCATTTTTATGATTTGCGTATTTGTTCTCTTGTTTCCATTCACCTGAAACACCTGAATTAGGGTCAAAATACCAAGACTGTCTGTCTCGGCTATCAGTATCGTCTTCCCATTCAAACAATAGGTATAAGTATTCACCGTCATGACCACCTCTTAAAGAGTAGCTGTAGCTTTCACCAGTGTAGGGATCCATTAAATCTGTAGGTTCTAATGATAAATCCCCACCACTTGATCCATTTAATGTGATTTGTCTATCACCTGCACCAGAAACAGTAGCCTTATTTATTAAAGGTCTGGCTTCACTCCAAACATCATCAATATTTCCATCAAAAAGAGGAGCTGTAGAGAATTTTTTTACTAGTAATTCATCAGAGCTTTCACCAATACCAACGTCACCTGTTCCAGTAATTGGAACATAATCGTCGTGGGTGCAACCTAAAACAAATGTTACTGTAATAATTAACGCGGTAATTAATTTGAAAATTTTCATAATAATATATTTAGTTTTATATTGATTTTAAAATTCTATATAAAAGTATGTAACAATTGCTACAATAATTATGACTTATATCATAAAAAGCAGAGGATTTTACGAGACTAAGTCATTGGTGATTAGACTTTTATAATGAATTAACACTAGTGGTGCGATTGTTTTAATGAAAACTAATAGTTTGTAATTTATTACGAGTTATTTAACATGTTTACTACCAATTATTTTTTTTAAAAACTATGGCTTTTTTAAGTGATTCTTTTCTGTTTTTAACTTCTACAGCTGAGTACGTGACAAAAATTGATAATATATCGGATGTCAATCTGAGCGCAGTCGAAGACATTGGAAATATCGTATTCAAAAGCATTTCGACTGCGCTCAATCTGACACTTTTATATTTTTGTCATGTACTAAACTTCTACAGAGATATGTAAAATGGAGATGTGTTTTTAAACACCTCGTTTCCTTTTGTAAATGAGATTAACTAAAGCTATAAAAAGGTTTAGCAATTCTAAACGCTTATATTTAGGAACGGTTAAACCTTTTTATGGGTGAGTTAAAATCTTTATTCTAATGCTTTAATTGAGTTGTTAAGTAATGCTCTGGCATAACTTGGGTTGTGCACGCCCTGACTATGGTCGTAATACACAAATCTGTAGTTCCAGTATGCGTCTGCCACATCTTTGGGATATTCAACATCATATACTAAATTACCCTCTGCATCAAGAATTCCTTTGTCGGCGAACAGTACTTCAAGCTCACCCATTAGCCCAGTAATTTCCGTTTGTAAATTGTTCATTAAAGCCTCGGCGTCTGTGTGGCAAGTAGCGCAAGCAGTAAATGTACGTGACATAGTATGCAATCCGTCTTCACCAGTATTATTAGGTTCTCCCATGTGGCAGCTTACACAGGATGCGCCATTTCTATGTGTAGAAGAAATGGCTGCGGGATATTCAATATCTCCAGCAATTTCGGCACCATAAACGCCTTCAAGCATTATGGATTGTGCGCCATAGTGTGGGCCATAACGGTTAGGAACTTCAATCATACCGTCTTCATCAGCATCAAGTCTAGGTATTGTTCTGGGTTGGTGACATGTAATGCAGTTATTGCTTTTATCACCATAATCAATTACATAATCAAGATTGACTTTTCTTAAAGGAACAGGGTCAAAATTTCTCAAGGCATAATCGTAGCCATCATTTTCAAAGTCAAATGTGCCATGTTTATCATGACAGGTTGTACATGATATAGCCGTTGGATTTGCAAATTCAGCAGCAACAAAACCAGTTTCTTGATACTCTACATACCCTTCATTTGTATGGCATTCGGCACAAAAAGTCCTATTTGTATATTCTGCCAAAGTTTGACCTGTGTACATCATAGTTTGATTTGCATGACCAGATAGAGCATAAGACCCTTCAATAGGCGCTCTATGTTCGTTGGAGTGACATGAAATACAAGATTCTGCACCAACACCATTAGCCCCATCAACCCCATCAATGCCATCAATTCCATCTATACCATCAGTTCCTGCTGGTCCAGTAATATATTCTGTGTCATTGGTACATCCAAGTATCAATAAACTTGACATTAGAATGATTAAGTAACTTGTTTTGTTCAAGAGTTTCATAATATTATAATTTTTTAGTTACAGAAATTTTTAAATACCGAATAAAAGTATGTAACAATTATTACATGAAATATGATTTTTGTCATAAAAACTGGCTTTTAGATAGGTTTTTTTACCTGTTTACAACTGTTTACAACTGTTTATAACTTCACTTTAAAAACCTATCATTTCTATGTATTTTTATAGGCTCGTTACTGTTCTATACAAAACGCATATTTACTAATAAATAGAAATAAATCCCTCCCGTTTTAGGAGGTTAGCAGGAGAATGTACTTAATTTTTGATACAGAAACTACCGGATTACCAAAACGCTGGAACGCACCCATTACAGATACCAATAACTGGCCAAGGTGTATTCAAATTGCATGGCAATTGCACGATGGTATGGGTAATTGTATTGAAAGTCAGGATTATTTGGTGAAACCAGAAGGTTTTAATATTCCTTATGATGCTGAGAAAATTCATGGTATATCTACAGAGTTAGCTCAAGAACAAGGGATTCCATTAGCTGAGGTTTTAGAAAAATTTAATGAAGCTTTAAGTAAGACCAAATTTGTTGTTGGACAAAACGTCAAGTTCGATTTGAATATTATGGGTGCCGAATTTGTGCGTGGTGCTGTTGAAAACCCTTTACAAGAACTCCCCCTTTTAGATACCTGTACAGAACATACAGCAAGCTTATGTCAGCTTCCTGGAGGGCGTTATGGAAAATTCAAACTACCAACACTTACTGAACTACACGAATTTTTATTTAATCAACCATTTGCTGATGCGCATAATGCCACAGCTGATGTTGAAGCTACAACACGTTGTTTTTTAGAGTTAATTCGGTTGGGTGAATACAGCAAAGAACAATTGGATGTTCAGCCTGATTATTTTGAGAATTTCAAAAAAGAAAATCCCGATACTATCCAGCTAATTGGTTTAAAGCATGTCAACCTTAAAAAGGAAAGTGCTAAAATAAACGAGCGCATTAAAAAAGTTCAAGAAAGAGA
>Ga0316208_1002582_pt1 | contig 14483 bp, 12 predicted proteins | sample 3monopyrite_MG_FD_204944 | JGI IMG/M metagenome (GOLD analysis project Ga0316208, IMG submission 204944) | Microbial mat bacterial communities from mineral coupon in-situ incubated in ocean water Damariscotta River, Maine, United States -... | ecosystem: Environmental > Aquatic > Marine >... | reverse complement strand
TCGCAGGCAAAACCGCAGGGCGAGACCGAGATTGCTCAGAACCTCCGGCGCATAGCGGCCATGATTCGACACCGCAGCCTGCTGATGATCTTTTCGGATCTACTGACTGACTCGGAAGAGGTCATCAATTCTCTGCGTCTTCTGCGCTACGCCGGGCACGACATCATCCTGTTTCACGTGCTCGACGAGGCGGAAGTGACGTTTCCATTCGACGGAATGGTCGACCTGGAAGATCCCGAGACCGGCGAAGTGGAACGAAACATCGACGCCGCGGGGATGCGGGCAGACTACATCGAAACGATGAACGAACTTCGCGATACTTACCGTTCAGAGTGCCGCTCGCTGGGCTGCGACTACGTGCCGCTCGACACAAGCATGAACTTTGGAACGGCCTTGCTGGAATACCTCTCGCAGCGCAAGGCTCGTTTCTAGAGCACGTTCAGAATTGGTCTTCAGTGTCCTGCAGGAGGGCCACTAAGGAAACGAAGGCCTTTTCGGGTGCCGGCTCCTGCACAGAAACCATGAAAATGGTCTAACGCGGCGATCCCACAAGCTTCAATTAATTGACTCTCGCTGGACGAACTATGCACGGTTCCTGGACGACAACTTCGATCGACGGCAAAGATGCCGACATCTTCACGCCCGATTCTCCGAAAGCTGATCGAGCGGTGATTCATCTTCATGGCCACGGGCTGGCGACGCTGAAAGACAATGAAGCGTTCAGCAAGGAACTCAACGAGCACGGACTGCGAACTGTCTGTCCGAACGGTCAACGGTCCTGGTGGTTGCCGGAGATTTGTTCTGAGTTTGACGAAGAGCTGACTCCGTTCGACTATGTCCGAAGCAACGTCGTGGCATGGATCGACGAGAAGTGGAATGTGCAGACTCCGAACATCGCCTTGACCGGAATCAGTATGGGCGGCCAGGGAGTCATTCAACTTGGGTATCGTTGCGGGCGAGACTTTCCGATTCTCGCAGCGATTTCGCCAGCCGTCGATTTTCACGACTGGTGGGGGAAGGGGCTTCCACTCGATGATATGTTCGAAAGTCAGGAACTGGCTCGCCAGCAGACGGCCATTCTGCATCTTCAGCCGTTGAACTGGCCGAGGTCTCAGCTCATCGTTTGCGACCCCAGCGACGCGGACTGGATCCACAGCTCCGAAAGACTGGCCAGCAAACTGTACTCCAGCGGGATTCCGTTCGAGTCAGATTTCGAAACGAGCAACGGTGGTCACTCGTGGGACTACTTCAACGCGATGGCTCCGCGAGTTGTGAAGTTCGTCTCAGAGTCGCTCGACAGTGAGTCGATGAGAATCGTTTAAGTGGCAAGGCTCATAAGCCCTTTCAGGGGCGTCATCGAGGAATCGTTTGACCCGCAGCCGCAGGCGAAGGTGTTTATAGTATTCAGAAACGCTTTCGCCTGCGGCTTCGGGTCAAACGTCAACCGTATCAGAATATCTGAAACTAACCGCATTAGCGAAAAGCCTTGTATTGAACAAAGGCTGGCGATGAAGAAAGACTTGGATGTCCACAGACTACAAAGCAGCGATCTTCGACCTCGACGGCACCCTGCTCGACACGCTGGCTGACATTGGCAATGCGGCGAACGATGTTCTCGCCGAACGTGGGCATCCGACTCACGACTTACACGCGTACCGACATTTCATCGGTGACGGTGTCGCGACGCTGTTTCAAAGGATCCTGCCGGATGGATTGCCGACACCTGAGACCGTTGCCGAGTGTGTCTCGGAATTCGCCGTCTCATACGGTCGCCGATGGAACGAGAACTCGCAGCTCTATCCCGGCATCGCGGATCTGCTTGACGAGCTGGTGCGTCGCCATGTCCCGATCGCGATTCTGTCGAATAAGCCGCACGATTTCGTGGGAGTCTGCGTGTCGGAGTTTCTGTCAGCCTGGCCTTTCGATCCGGTCCTCGGGCAGCGCGAGGGAATCCCGCGAAAGCCAGATCCTGCGGGCGTGATCGAAGTGGCCGAGTCGCTCAAAGTCTCGCCGGAAGAATGCGTCTACGTTGGAGATTCAAGTGTCGACATGCTGACCGCGAAGAATTCCGGAGCGTTCGCCGTCGGAGTTGCCTGGGGGTTCCGACCAGTCGACGAACTTGTGGAATATGGTGCCTCGCGAATCCTTGATTCGTCCGTGCAACTGCTCGAGCTGTTCTGTGAGTCGTGATAAGCAGCTTGACGTCATGCGACCTGGTGCCGGGACCTGATTGAAGCTGGAAACAGAACGAGGCCGCGAAGAGAGAAAAGTCTCTTGCGGCCTCATCTAATAATCGATCGGCGGTTCGCTGCTCTTGCTACTTTGCTCCGTCGGTTTTGGCCGCTTCCCGCGTGGAAGACTCATTCGTCGCTGCGGCAGGCTTCGCCGGTTCCGGAAGGTCAGTCGGTGGCGGATCGCTGCTGGAGATGCTTCCAAAGATTTCCTGTTCGACCTGGTCGATCTGAAAAGCGGCAGCCGCTCCGCCAACTTTCCGAGCGTCAGCGATCGACTGTCGGCCTTCTTCTACTCGGTCAAGCCTGTGAAGGAAGTCTGCTCGGGCGATCATAAACTGCATCGTCAACTCATCATTTCCCTTGAACTGGGAGATGGCGTCGTCGGTGATGGCGAGTGCGTCTTTCTGGCGATCCGCCTGATTGAGTATTCGAAGCAGAGTCATGAACAGGTTGGCTCGGTAATCGTTTTCGAGCGAATCACTTTTCAGAGCCTCAGTCGCGACTGCCAGAAGGTCGTCGATTCTGTCGAAGTAGTTCAGCACGTTGATCTGAAACATAGTCGTCACATAATCGCGACGAGGATCGCCGCCGAACTCTTTGGCGACTTTGGCGATGTCAGCAAGAATCGGATCGGGGTTTTCCGTGCTGGAGATCCGCTTTTCGATCGCCTGCACGCGAGCCATGAACTGGTGGTTGGCGAGTTGGTCTTCGTACTGGCTGCGGAGTTCTGCTGTATTGTCGGCATCGAGTTTGATGATTTCCTCGACGACTGATTCGTAAGCTGGAAACAGTAAGTTCGGAGGCAGATTGCCCAGAGCATCGTCGAGTTTCTTAGCTCTTTCAGCACCGGCCAGTTTGTCGGCGGCGGCGATGGCTGTGTCGCGGTCGACGCGTGCCAGGCGGAACTCCTCAAGGTGCGGGTTGTACGCTGCGGCGCCGCCTGGTTGATATCCGGTCTGAGCAAATGGCCGCCCCTGCTTGTCGAACAGCATGATCGTCGGGAAACCCTGGAACTCGTACGTGTCAGCCATTTCCTGGTGTTGAGGATCGATCGCTTCTGGTTGGCCGGCTGGGCTCATCGGAAAGTCTGCTTCGACGAGGATGAATTGCTTCTTCGCGTACTCGGCGAATTCCGGCTGACTGAAGACTTCCTGCGAAAGTCGAATGCACCAGGTGCACCAGTCGCTTCCGGTGAAGTTGACGAGAATGTCCTTGTTCTCTTTTTGGGCCCTCGCCCTGGCTTCTTCGAAACTGGTGATCCATTCTTCACGCCAGGATTCATCGACAGGTGCTGGTTCTGGCAGCCGAAGCGGATCGAGGCTCGAAGGACCGTCAGGATCGGGAATCTTTAAGTCGGCGAGGCCAGGTGGCTGGTCAGCTTTTGGTGGAGCATCACTGAATTCGGGGGCGTCTGAGAAGGCAGGCATGTCGTCAGTTGCGGCGGCCTGTTGGTTGTCCGTGCTCGGGGCGACGCTGACTGGAGGCGCCGGGGCCACGGTAGTGGTTTCTTCAACGGACTCGGCTTCGCCGCAACCCGAGAGAGAGGATATAGCCAGGGTGATTGCGCAGAGCGTCGCGCACGAAACGAAGTGGAATGAAGATTTCATAAGCGACCTCTGTCAGGCGGGGCTTCAGTCGGACGTTGAGTTCCGGCGAAGCGGAGTTGTGGGGAGAGTTTCCGTTACGGTCAACTATTAACGCTGATCACGTTGGCCCGTTTCGGTGGCGGGGCTCACAGTTCGGACAAATCCTGGCAGTGATTCAGCGATTCAGCAATGCGATCACGCCAGCACCTGCCGCGACGGCGGCAATCGTGCACAAAATCTTGCCCCAGCTCCACGGCCGCTCGCCCTGAACTTCGCCCGTCGCCGCGTTGACCATGACCTGGTATGCCTTGCCGTTGTAGCGGTAGGCGAGCAACCAGACGGGCAGCAGGAGATGCTTGAACGTGACGGCGCTGTACTGAGTTTTACACGAATGAACTCGCTGTTCGTCACCGCCGATGCGACGTCTGGCCTCGGAGTTGACGGCAGATTCCATCTGATTGCGTGCCTGGCCGAAGCCGGGATCGAGTTCCAGTTCGTACGTTCTGGCGTAGAACCCAGCGAGAATCTGTTGCGAGAACGGGACACATTTTTCCAGCGGCCAAGGCGCGAGTTTATCCATCAACTGGCGCGGCAGGCCTTCCGAAGCGAGGATCAGGATGTCGTCGAAGAAGCGGTCAAACGATCCAGACGCGGGCCACCACCTGGTGTGGCGAACTCGTTTATCTTCGTCGCCGTCTTTGACGGTTTCGTAGTAATGCTCGCCGCGCTCGCCCGAGTACCTTGTGAAGGTCATCGAGTCGAATGTCCAGAACGGCGTGTAGACACCGTTGAATTTTCCCTGGACGCCTCGCTGCTTGAACTCGTTGGGAGCGAACCAGCGGGATTCGACCCAAGCTTTCAAGTTTTTTGACGCAGCATTTTTTTCGACGAGGAAGGGGAGCACGCCGTCAACGGGGACCCGGTGCTCGGCGTCGTGGACGTCATCAAGTTGGATCGGCGACGCGCAGAACGGACACTCGGTGCTGGTCAGTGATCCCTGAAACTGAACCGTACCGCCACACGAGTCGCAACTGATTTCGCTCTGCCCGGTCTCGTCCTGCCGGTCCTTGTCGTGATGCTCGCGCATTTTGACGAGCATCGCGTGAAAGTCCTGCTCGGCGACTGTCGCGTCTTCTGCAAACTCAAGCTCCTTCTCAAATCCGCAGAACGGGCACTTCAGATCCTGCTGCCCAATGTGGAACTCAAGGTCCGAGCCACAGCCTTCACACGGAAAGGTTCGAGCTTTGCCCTCGTCGACCTGCTCGCCTGGATGCTCGTCTGCCATTGAGTTTTCCACCACAACCGAGATGACTATGGCTCGGTCACTTGCTTCTTGATTTCCAATAGCCAGGTCGCCGCTTTTCGTGAGCAACCGCAACGATTTCAATAGCAGAATCAAGCACTCGATACACAATCACGTAGGGGAATTTCTGAAGAATAACGTGTCGAGTCCCGTGCAGATGTTTTGCCCATCGGTTCGGATGATCCACCAGTTGCTGTACGGCCAGGGCAAGTGCTTCGTCAAAGGCAATCGCGGCGCCCCGGCTACGCTCGAAGTACCAGCGACGCGCTTCGGTCGCTTCTTCGACGGCGGCTGGGTGGAACCTAACCTCTGGCGGGATCATCAATCTGCTCGCCCTGGATCATGCGCCGCGCGACTGACCAGGGGATCGTCGTTACCTGTCCAGAGTCCAGTTCATGGATGCGTTTGCTGATCTCATCATTCCACACAGCCTGCACGGCAGCGGCATCCGACTCCTGCCCATCCTGCTCGCGCTCCAGACTTTCGAACAGGCTGGCTGCCAGAGCCTCTCTTTCTGAGCCGGGCAGTTTGAGCGCGCTCTCCAGCAATTCCCTGGCGATTGGCGTCACGGTCTTTTCTCCAAGTTTGACTCATCGATCATTGTGCAGAACTCATTCTGACGTGTGGAGAGCCTGGACTCCAACCCAAAGCCTGGGATGCGGAGGCGTGGCAAACGCGAATTGATGCTCCCACGCGCCAGCCTGTTGGTTTACCCGATTGGCGGCGGCGGTGGCGGAGGTGTCTGGGCGAAGGCGGCCGAGAGTTGCGAAACTTCGCTGGCGGCTTTCCAGCCGTCCATGCCGGCTGTCCAGACAAGAGTCGTCGGACTGACCTGGCCGGAGCTTACGCCCTGGGCGATTTGTTGCGGGGTGAATGGTCCCTGGGTTTGGCCATCGACTGCTACGTGGAATGTTTGCTGAGGCGGCGGCGGTGGAGGAGCTGCAGGACCGGGCGCTGCTGCCATTCCTCCCCCAGCCATCTGGTTGCCGGCTCCGCCCACGAAGCGGTTCGCCATCGCGAAACCCATGCCCATGCCCATGCCATCGGATGCTCCGCCGCCTTCATTTTCGGCCGCCGCCTGCATGGCGTTGCCCATCTGGTAGGCCTGGAACTTGTTCATGTCGCCGATGACGCCCATGCTCGTTCGCGTGTCGAGTGCTTTCTCGACAGCCTCGGGCAGCGACACGTTGACGATCATCATGTTCGTGACTTCGAGGCCGTACTCATCATCGATTCGCTCGTTGACGACTTCTTTGAGGCTGTCACCCATTTCGGTGTAGCGAGCGGCGAGGTCCAACGCGGCTACTTTTTGTTCGCCCAGCATGTCGGCGAAGGACGAGTTGATGATGCCTCGCAGAAGTTCGGTGACTTCTTCAGCCTCGAATTCGCTGTCGGTTCCGACGAGTTCTTTCAGCAGAATTTTTGGGTCGATCGCTTTGAGAGTGTACGTGCCGAACGCTCGCAGGCGGATCGGGCCGAAGTCGGCGTCGCGCATCATGATGGGGTTGGGAGTGCCCCATTTCAGGTCCGTGATCTGCGATGTTCGGACAAAGTAGACTTCGGCTTTGAACGGGCTGTCGAAGCCATGCTTCCAACCGGCGAGCGTGCTGAACAGCGGCATGTTGTCGGTTCGGAGTTCGTAGTGGCCGGGTTCAAAGACGTCGGCCAGCTCGCCTCGATGAACGAAGACCGCCAGTTGGCCCGGGCGGACGATCAGGTTGGCTCCGTTTTTGATCTGGTTGTGGTAGCGAGGAAATCGCCAGACGAGTGTGTGCTGTGAGTCGTCGACCCACTCGATAATGTCAACAAGTTCGCCACGAAGCTTATCGAACAATCCCATCTGCGTTTCTCCTGAATGTTCAGCGGTTGGCTGGTTTCAAAGTGATGATTCAAATGACGCCGCCAATGCGTCGGTAGTCACGCCCGGAAGGCTAGCACCTGAGTTGGCGGAACTCCAGAACGGTTGCGTCGACGGCGAACGTAGATTGCAGTCGCCGGATCATTTGGCCTCAACGTGGCAGATCCTTGCGAGTGGGGATCCTGCCCAGACGTGTCGCGGGCTGTTATCTGTCCTCGCTTGACTGACGTTCTTAAACGGGCAGGCCTGCTTGTGCTGCGAATGCTGGTTCGTCGTTTTTTTCTGCAAAGTCAGCATATCTGCTTGAGTTTGTCATGCGTGAGGCTAGTATCTGTCTCGCGTGGGTAACTCGCCCAATTGTTCTTTCTCAATTCGATTGAAAGTGGGTTTTGAGCCCAATAGGATGGCTGACTTCCTGCCGAACCCGGCATGGAGCCATCTGTAATGTGGGACTCAAGATGTCGGCACCTGAAACGTTCATCCAGGGCGAAGTGAAGCGAGCGATCGACGATCGTTTTCGCATCACACTTCCGCCCGAGATGGCTCAGGCGGTGACCGACGAATCCGGGCAGACCATCATTACGAAGGAACGCTACGGGTGTTTGAGTCTCTGGCAGGCTGACGAATGGCGATCTCGATTGGACCGAGGTGTCGGAGTTATTCGCAGCAAGATTGAGGCGGGAGCGATGGAGCAGCGTTGGAGCGATGTTCAACGCATGGGCCGTCTTCTTTCGACGAGATCGCGAGAAGTGCAGATTGCCAACCGTTCGCGAATTCTTATTCCTGAAGGGTTTCGCGAGTTCCTCGACGTCGCGGCTGGCGGCGAGGTGATGATCGTCGGTGCTGGAATTTGCATCGAGATCTGGAATCCGACTGCGTGGCTCGAAACCCTGCGTGAAGATATGCCGGAATTTGGAAGCATGTTCAAGGAGCTGGTCGTTTAAGGGAGTGAAGCAGACATTTCGATGGATCGTTTGTGACCAGCCAGGGGGCAACCGTCGCCAGGGAAGGCGGTTTTTTAATTTCGACCGCATGCGTTGCTCGACGCTGTTTGATTGTCGAGTCGCAAGGCTTGCAAGGCTCAACTTCACACTTTCGATCACCAACCGGCCACCTTTGCTGGCCCGCTCTGCCCATGGTGTTTGAGGAGTCACTCACTCGTGCCCCTCGATCCCGACCGCCTCCTCACGTTGATCCGGCACCACCACCCACGGATCAACCAGGGAATACACCACTGGCAGGCGGGCCAGCTTTTTTATGCGCGGGCACACTTTTGTGTGCCACCCGAGATGCCTGTGGGAAAGCGCAGCGCTGTTGTGGCGTTTCGTGGCTTCCCGTACGGTTGGAGGCCCGGTTCCGCACGTTTTTTCCGTTCGGCTGATCGCGCTCAGGTTGTTGCGTCCGGGCCTGCGGCGTCTGGTTTGTATTTTGGAGATATCGTCATGAGCAGAATCGACGCTGAAACTCCACGCCTGGCGAAAATCGGGATCGGCACTGCAATCGTATGCTGCATGCTTCTGGTTGGTGGATGCTCGGGGGACTCTGTCGACGACGATGCGAACGTCAGCGACCCCGTACCTCAAACATCAGCCGACGATCCTGCCACGATCAATACGGCCACCGAAGAACCGGCCGAAACCGAGCCGCCCACCACTCCGGGCGAAGAGCCAGTCGAACCCCTTGCCGAAACGGGAACGCTTGCTGGCGTCGTTTCGTTTGAGGGCGAGTTGCCTCCACCTCGCGTGATTCAGGCAACGAAAGACCCGGAGATCTGCATGAAGGGCGAAGGAGAGGTTCAGGATGTCCACGTCAAAAATGGAAAGCTCGCCGGCGCCGTTGTTGAGTTGAGTGTTCGAGGTGCCAGGGGCGGCATGAAGCCTCCGAAAGATGGCTTTGTCATCCGTCAGAAGGATTGCCGGTTTACCAATCCGACAATCGTTGCCTACGACGGAGCAGAACTGACGATCTACAACGACGATCCCATTCAACATAACGTCAACTCGGGACAGTGGAATCAGATCCAGGGGCCAGGGCCGGACCCTATAAAACAGAAGATCAACTTCAGCGGCGTGCCGTTTCTTCGAGTGACGTGCAACATTCACAACTGGATGGAGACGTGGGTCTACGTTGCTCAGTCAAAGTTCCACGCGGTCAGCGGAGAAGATGGCAGTTTCAGGATCAAGGGCATTCCTTCCGGCAAGTACCGCGGGTATGTGATCCACCCGACGCTTGGCAAACAGCGTTTGTCTGTCACCATCGAAGCTGGCCAGACACTGGAAGAGAGCTTTGTCTTCAAGGCTCCTTGACGATTGGGTGCTTTCAGCCCGTTCGCGTTTAGCTGAGGTTTCCCAGCCGGCAATCTTCCACAGAGAGAACCCATTTTGATGTCGCGATTTTTCGGGACACTGACGGTACTGCTTGTCTTCGCTGCTGGCGTCGTGAAGGCGCAGGGCGAGCCTCGTCCGTTGGGGGGGCTTCCATCGTTGGGGGAAAAGCTGGAGCCGGCTCAGGTCGATCTTGGACGACAGTTGTTTTTCGATCCACGGCTGTCCGGCGACGCAACCATCAGTTGTGCGACCTGCCACTCGCCTGACCATGGTTGGGCCGACGGTCTTGCTCTTTCGAGAGGCTACCCAGGAACTCGTTATTTTCGCAACACCCCGACGGTCGTTAACGCCGCTCTCGGGCGTCTAATGTATTGGGATGGGCGACTGCCAGCTTCGGATCTGCCAACGGTGGTTCGTGATCACATTTCCGAAGCACACTTTCTACAGGCTGACGGCCGGTTGGTCATCGAGCGAATGCGGCAGGTTCCGGAGTACGAACGACAGTTCAACGACGCGTTCGGTGGCGAACCGACTTATGGTCGAATCCTCAACTCGGTAGCCGCTTTTGTCAGCAGCCTCACGTCGCAGGGTGTTCCGTTTGATAAGTTCCTGGCCGGAGATGAGGCGGCAATTTCGGATGAGGCCAAACAAGGTCTGGAGCTGTTCAAAGGCAAAGCCGGCTGTATCCAGTGTCACGACGGAGCAATGCTAAGCGACGGCAAGTTTCATTCGCTCGGACTGAATGCCAACCCGGAGATTTTCAAGGATCCTCTGCGGCACATAACGTTTCGTCGTTTTTTTCGAACGTTGGGGGTTCCCGACTACGCGTTGATGCGGCAGGACGCGGGCTTGTACTGCGTGACGAAGGTCAAGCACGACCGCGAGCTGGTGCGAACTCCGACGTTGAGGGAAGTTTCGCGGACGGCACCCTACATGCACGATGGCCAGTTGCCGACTCTTGAAGCGGTTGTCAGTTTTTACAATTCCGGCGGTGGACCACGAGCTTCGAAAGATGAACGCCTTAAACCGCTCGGCCTGTCGGAAGACGAGCAGTCGGCGCTTGTTGAGTTTCTGAAGACGCTCTCAGGGAAACCGATCGAAGTCACCAGGCCGAAGTTGCCGGCCTATCAACTTCGCAAGTTGGGAGATAACTGAATCATGGTCTCCGCCTCGCTTCGAGTTATTCATTCTTTGCCGTGTCTTCTGCTGTCTCGAAATCTGCTCGTGGTATGCACTGCGGTGTGCCTGCTGACGTCTGCCGGCTGTGGAAAAAAAGACGCCACGACTGCGGGTAGTTCTGAGAAGACGGCGACTGCGACTTCCCAAGTTACCGACTCATCATCGAATGAAACGACGAAGGGTTCCGTAACGCCCGCGGAGTCAGCAACAGCCGAATCAGCAACAACGGAGACTACGGCATCAAACGCTTCAGCCGAGAATCCAAGTGTCGAGGAAACGGCTTTGCTTTCTGCGCCACCGCTGGGCCCGCTGCCGGAGGTGCCCGTTCCGGCGGACAACCCGATCACTCAGGCAAAAGTTGATCTTGGTCGAATTCTGTTCTTCGACAATCGCTTGTCCGGAGACGCCGGGACAAGCTGTGCGTCATGCCACGATCCGCGGCTCGGTTGGGGAGACGGCCAGGCGATTTCAAGAGGCTACGCTGGAACTCAGCATTGGCGGAATTCGCAGACGACAGTGAACTCCGCGTTCTTCAGTAAGCTGTTCTGGGCGGGCGAAGTTCCCAGCCTGGAAGCTCAGGCGAAGAGTGCCATTACCGGCAACCTGGCAGGCAACGGCGACACGGTGATGATCGAAGAGCGGCTCGCGTTGATTCCGGAATACGTCACGCGATTCAAAGAGGCGTTCGGCGTTAGTGAGCCGACCTTCGACCTCGTACTGAAGGCGATCGCTTCGTTCGAGCGTGTGGAGATGATCTCGCGAGACAGCCCGTTTGACGGGTACCTCGCTGGCGACATAGACGCTTTGTCTGATGACGCAAAAAAGGGGCTGGCCTTGTTTAAGGGCAAGGCTCGTTGCATCGCCTGCCACAACGGCCCGCTCATGAGCGACGAGGACTACCATTTTCTCAATCTGCCGGAAAACAAGCTCTTTGAGAAGGATCCGCTGCGTCAGGTCGCGCTGCGATATCAGCACTACATCCGAGGCGTGCCGGAAGAAGTTTACCGCAACGCCGACTCGGACCTGGGGCTTTACTACACGACTAAGCAGGAATCGGACCGCGGCCGGTTTCGCACGCCGTCGTTGCGTTACCTCGAATACACCGCACCGTACATGCACAACGGAGTCTTCGGGACAGTGGAAGACGTGATCGAGTTTTACGATCAAGGCGGCGGAGACGATCCTTCTCAAAGCCCGTTGATCAAGCCACTCAATCTGACCGAGGACGAGAAGTTTGAACTTGCTGAGTTCCTCTACTCATTAAGCGGCAGCGAGATTCGGATTCAGACGCCAAAGCTGCCCGAGTACCAGGCCGTTTTCGATTGAGCTTCTAGCAGCCGTAGTCAACGCTTCTTAATTAGACCAGCCAACCGAAAGTCAGTCACGATGGCTGAGAATTCCACTGAATCGATAGAACCATGCGGAGCGTCCTGCGTTTCGCGGCGGTTGTTTATGGCTGCCAGCGGTGCGGCGACGGCAACGCTTCTGTTGGGCGACGTATTTCCCGGTCGAGTTGTCGGGCAGGACGAGGCTGCAAGGGTCGAGGTCACTAAACTTTCGCGGAAAAAGATTGGCCAGTTATCGAAACTGGTGGCTGATGAGCCGGTCACGTTCAACTATCCGGGCGACGGAGATCTCACGAATTGTCTGCTCGTTAAGACGGGCGAAGTTTCCGGCGGCGGGGTTGGTGCGGGGCAGGACATTGTCGCCTTCAGTGCTCGATGCACTCACATGGGCGGCGATCTGGACGGGCTGTACAACGCCGAGCACAAAGTCGCTGGTCCGTGTGGTGAGCATCTCACAACTTTTGATCTGACAAGACACGGGCTGGTCGTCGCGGGGCACGCCACGCAGGCCTTGCCACAGGTCATTCTTGAGCTTGATGGAGATGACATTTTTGCCACGGGAATTGTCGGCCTGTTGTACGGATACGCGGCCAATGCTTCGTCTTAGTTGGACAGTGCCACTTTCGTGGCGGAATGCCTGAAAAACTAACTCGAAGTGCAAGTTTTGAAGTTGCATAGTTCAGCCACGGAGTGGCGAAAGCGTAAAGCCTTGGGCGCCAGCCCAAGGGAAACGTCGATTCCAGAGTTCAAAGCCCCGGAGGGGCGACAGCATTCTCGACAACAAGGATCGCTGTCGCTCCTCCGGAGCTTTCTGATTTATTCCGGCGTCTTCCGTGGGTTTGCACCCACGGCTATACGCTGCCGTCCCTCCGGGACTCACGAGACCTCGCAACTTCAAAAAACGCCAGCGAGAGAACTCCCACAGCTTTTCGAAAACGTCAACCAGAACGATCACGATGAATCAGTATCAGCCGAAGAGTTTTGTTCCGCTGCCTCCCAGAGATGCAAAGGTTGTCACGACGGCGTGTGACTACTGCATTGTTGGGTGCGGTTACAAAGCGTTTGTCTGGCCGGAGGGAACTTCGGGCGGGCAGGCTGCGGATCAGAATGCGCTGGGTGTTGATTTTCCCGTCGCCGAGATGTCTGGTTCGTGGGTCAGTCCGAACGAAATCGGTTCGTGCATGGTTGATGGCAAGCGGCATCACCTGGTCGTGCTGCCGGACCCCGACGCAACGGTTGTGAATGTTGGCGGCAATCACTCAATTCGCGGCGGCTGCCTGTCAAAGAAGGCTTACGACCCCGAAGGCCGCACAGCCGATCGACTGCACGATCCGCTGATGCGAGTAAACGGCGAGCTTGTCCCTGTTTCCTGGGAACTGGCAATCGATGTGATGGCTCAAGTGAGCGAGCATGTCATCGAGAAACACGGCCGTTCATCCTGGGGAATGAAAACGTTCTCGTATCAGTACTTCGAGAATACTTACGCCATTTCGAAGCTTGCGTTCGAGTCGATTCAGACTCCCGCCTACGCGCCGCACGATAAGCCAGGACCGGGGGCCGACACCGCAGGAATTGACGATGCGGGAATCGTTCCATTCAGTGCGTCGTACAAAGACTGGTCTGAGGCGGACGTCATTCTGTTTTCCGGAACGGATCCATACGAAACGAAAACCGTCGCGTGGACCGAATGGATGATGCGGCCGGGCATTCGTCACATCTACGTTCTGCCGAGGCGAACAACCGGCGTTGCGTGGGCCGAAAAAAACGGAGGCCTCTTTCTGCAGATCATTCCGGGAACGGACACGATTCTGCATCTAGCGCTAGCGCGGCTGATCCTGGAAAATGGTTGGGACGACAGCGAGTTCATCTCAAGTAGTGTTGCGAACCGGTGGGAGATCGATTCCGGTTTTGGGCGAGGAACTCGCAATACTCCCTGGCAATGGCGTACGACGTGGGGAAAGTTTGGAGCCTCGTTCGACGAGTACAAAGAATGGTTGCTCAGCAATCCAGACGCTGAACTTGCTAACGCGGAAAAGGTAACCGGCATTCCTGCGGAGAAAATTCGTCAGGCGGCGGAGATGATTGCAAAGCCGATTGATGGCAAGCATCGGAAGACTTCCTTCGCGCTCGAAAAAGGCAACTACTGGAGCAACAACTACCTCAACACGGCTTCGTATTCGACACTGGCGTTGATCTGTGGCGCGGGCAACCGTCGAGGTCGAGTCGTTTCGCGGATGGGTGGGCATCAACGCGGTTGGATGGGCGCAGCCAGTTATCCACGCGTGTTCTCTCCAGAGAAAGCTTCCGGGCGGCGCAAGAAAGAAATCGATCTCGATCGCTGGGTCGAATCCGGCAACCTTAGATTCGCGTGGGTGATCGGCACGACCTGGACTCAGGCGATGGCGGCCAGTCAGGAACTGATGACAACGTTCCGGGAAGCAACGCGCGGCAGCGAACATCAAATCACGCAGGCAGAGGTCACTCACGCTGTCGACGTGCTGAAGCAGCGAGTCGATTCTGGTGGCATGATGGTTGTTCATCAGGACATTTATCCGCGTGCTCCGATGGGGACCGAGTTTGCTGACATCGTGCTTCCGGCCGCGACGTGGGGCGAGGTCGATTTTACACGGTGCAACGGAGAACGCCGTCT
>Ga0316208_1002581_pt1 | contig 14485 bp, 13 predicted proteins | sample 3monopyrite_MG_FD_204944 | JGI IMG/M metagenome (GOLD analysis project Ga0316208, IMG submission 204944) | Microbial mat bacterial communities from mineral coupon in-situ incubated in ocean water Damariscotta River, Maine, United States -... | ecosystem: Environmental > Aquatic > Marine >... | reverse complement strand
TAACTAGAGATCACCGGTTAAAAGCACGATTAATCGTCATAGAGACGGGCAAAAGTCACTGGTGATCAGAAAAAAATGAACGGCATGGCTGAGTGTGTTCGAAACGCTTCATCGTGCAAAGGTCTCAAGTAATTAGCTTCCGGTTTTTAGAATGCAATAAAGTATATTGTATTCAGTCGTTTATATCTTATTCCAGTTGCGACTTTCTATTCTTCATGTTTTTGGGTCTAATTTCAAATGCTAAATTAGGATGTCTAGCGGTGATGCTAGATCAGTGGTGTTTGTTCAGTCCATTTTCAGGTAGCTATTAGGTGCTAAATTTGTACACGAAAGTATAGTTTGTGCGCAATCGATTGAATTCCGAGACGAAGTAGGCGCTATTATCTGTATAGTTGACCGCCAGTTTACGCGGCAGTAATGCAGAGTGTTCCAGAGCGAATTCAATCATCGCATCACGGTGTGTCGTGGGGATTTGATTCCAGATCAGCTTGGGTGAAGGCTTGCGATCAGCCAGGTCCTCTATCCCATTGGTTGTTACACAATGATTTTATGATTAAGGTTTAATTGGGGTTACTACTCAACCTGTATCTCCTCATCGGATCCAGTGTTTTTCAGAAGAATATCAGGGGATTTTGAGGGGGGTGATAATAAAGCCGGACTATTAATCAATGTATAATTGAAAAGATTTACTTGATTCGTCTCGTCAATTGACGAAAACCTCTGAGGGGTTACTTAACGACATGAGGAGAAAACATCATGACCCGAAAACAACGAAAGTCAGGCACCCGAAATCCGGTGGCTAAGTATGCGGCCCGCTTTCAGCGCGCCGTAAAGTTTCGTGACCGCACGAAGTACCGTCATCACAATAAACATAAAGGCCGCGAGTCTTTTCCTCTGGTGATTGTTAGCAGTTTGCAGTGGAAAGGGTTTCAAGCCATATCTAATGAAGCGACTTATTTGTGATGTTAAATTTAAGCCTGTGAGGCGATAGCCGATAAACTTTATAAGTATACTACTTAGTGTTACACTTGCTAAGATCAGCAAAGGAATGAACATGCGGATCTTTAAAGCTAAACTGTTTCATCAATGGGCACGCAAGGAAGGACTTACCGATGCAGATTTATGCAACGCCATGGATGAGGTGGGGCGTGGTTTAATCGATGCAGCGCTAGGTGGGAATGTCTTCAAAAAACGCGTACCGATCCAGGGGCAAGGCAAGCGCGGAGGGTTTAGAACCCTGCTAGCGTTTAGGCACGAAGACAGCGCATTTTTCATGTACGGTTTTGCTAAAAATCAACGCGCCAATATCAGCAAAGATGAACTGAAGGCGCTGAAGAAATACGCCAAGGAACTCCTGGCCTATAGCGATCAAGCATTAACAACGGCCTGTCAATCGGGGGCGTTATATGAGGTGAAATGTGATGGATAAATCAATACTGGATACCGTGCACGAAGGGGCGCAACAACTCCATAAAGCTGGGGTGATGAATGAAGTGACCCTGCGCGAGTTTGATGCTCTGTGCTTGCCACCGATCAAAGCGTATAGCGCGCAACAGATCCGGCGTATCCGTGTGAAAAGCAATACGAGCCAAGCCGTCTTTGCACTTTACCTCAATACCAGCAAATCAACGGTACAGCAGTGGGAGCAGGGTATGAAAAAACCCAATGGCCCATCACTCAAACTCCTTAGTCTGGTGGATCAGAAAGGGCTGGAAATTTTAGCCTAAAGAAGGGCATGAAGGTTTTTTAACGGATATCTAATAATTTAACCCCATGCCGATCAATAACGAGAATGACGTTGACGTTCTCCGCGCTGAAAATGTCCGTTTGATTGCACTGCTTGAGTCACGAGGCATTGACTGGCGATTGCCTCAAGCAGAACCTGTTGCACTACCTACAACAGACGCATTCTGTTTGACGACAGAAGAAAAAATCGCATTGTTTCAGCGCCTCTTTCGAGGCCGCACCAATGTGTACCCTGTTCGCTGGGAGAGCAAAACGGGTAAATCGGGTTATTCTCCGGCATGTGCCAATGAATGGAAACCGGGTGTTTGTAACAAACCTCGAATTAAATGCATCGATTGCAGTCAGCGCGCATTGCTTCCGGTGACTGACCAAACTGTCTTTGATCATCTCGCTGGCAGCCACACCATTGGCGTATATCCTCTTTTGAATGACGATACCTGCCTTTTCCTTGCGGTTGATTTCGATAAGGCGGAGTGGCGTGATGATGCCCATGCCTTTCGACAGTCATGCCGCGAATTAGGGGTGCCCGTGGCCCTGGAGATTTCCCGCTCCGGTAATGGCGCGCATGCCTGGGTTTTCTTTTCCTCGCCTGTTTTAGCCCGTAATGCCCGGAGACTGGGAACAGCAATCATTAGCCACACCTGCAACCGTACTCGGCAATTGGCGCTGGGTTCCTATGACCGTCTTTTCCCAAACCAGGACACCCTGCCTAAAGGTGGCTTTGGAAATTTAATCGCACTGCCTTTACAGAAAAATATGCGTGAACAGGCGTGCAGCGTATTTGTTGATGAGGCGTTTCGTCCCTATCCAGATCAATGGGCATTTCTTGTTTCGATTCAGCCAATGGGCCTTCATGACATCGAGCCCGCTATTCTCCTGGCGACAGGTAACACGCACCCCTTGGATGTCACCTTTATCGGCGATGAAGATTTGAGAGAACCCTGGAAACGGCCAGATCCGACATCAAATAAATTAACGGTGCCTATGCCGGAATCTGTGAAGATTACCCTTGCCAACTTGATCTATTTTGAAAAAGAGTCGCTACCCCAACCCTTAATAAACCGGCTGATCCGCTTGGCCGCATTCCAAAACCCCGAGTTTTACAAGGCACAGGCCATGCGCTTTCCGGTGTGGGACAAGCCCCGGGTGATTGGGTGTGCAGAGAATTTTCCACGACACATCGGTTTGCCGCGGGGTTGTCTTGAGGTGGCGCTGGAATTACTTCAGGATAATGGTATTCGATGTGAATTACAGGACGAACGGTTTCCAGGCAACCCGATTGATATTCAGTTTGAAGGGGCGTTACGAGATGATCAGGTGCCTGCTGTTAATGCCATGCTTAAACATGATGTTGGTATCTTATGCGCCCCGACTGCATTTGGGAAAACAGTTGCGGCCGCTGCGCTGATTGCCCGCAGAGGGGTGAACACATTGATACTTGTCCATCGCACTGAACTGCTAAATCAGTGGAAAGAGCGGCTTCAGTCGTTTCTCAAGGTTGGAAAAAGCCTTATCGGGGCGATGGGAGGAGGGAAAATCAATCCCACAGGTATCATCGACATCGCGGTGATGCAGACGTTAACGCGTCGGGAAGAGCTGTGTGATCGACTGGATCGGTATGGGCAGGTAATTGTCGATGAATGCCACCATCTCTCAGCGTTTTCTTTCGAGCGCATTCTTAAACGTGCTAAGGCGAAATATGTTCTGGGATTGACGGCAACGCCAATACGTCGTGATGGACAACAACCTATTATCTATATGCAATGCGGTGTCATACGCTACACCGCTAAAGTGCCAGAGAATGCATCAAAAGAGTTGGAGGTGATACCGCGTTACATCACATCGATGATTGATACGCCTGCAGACGCCCGTATCCAGGACGTCTTTCGTTGCCTAGCTGAGGACACAAACAGAACCCAATCTATTGTTGCTACTATCGTAGAACACTATGAGCAAGGGCGGAAGGTGCTGGTATTGACAGAGCGCATCAACCATCTGGAGGCCATAAAAAATGCACTCGATATTCAAGTCCCAGATTTTTACGTTTTGCATGGTCGTCTATCGAAAAAACAGCGCACTGAAGTGATCAATGAACTGGATGCGTTGTCAGCCGATGCCCCGCGGGTGTTGCTTGCGATGGGAAAACTGGTGGGTGAGGGGTTTGATCACCCGCCACTGGATACCCTGATACTCGCGATGCCGATCTCATGGAAAGGCACACTTCAACAATATGCGGGGCGACTCCACCGTGAACATTCCACTAAAACCGATGTAAAAATCATCGATGTTGTGGATACCGGCCATCCCGCATTATTACGCATGTGGGATAAACGTCAGAGAGGCTATCGGGCAATGGGGTATCAGCTTGTTGAATAAGAGCAACCTTCCGCAAGAAGATTTACTCGGATCTTGACATAAAGTCATAATTGCCCGTATTAGCGACAGCGGACAAACTATGTTTTCGTGTGCAAATCTTGATGAAGTGGCGATAAAGCATAATATTGCCAAACGCGGAATAAAGCATAAAGTTGTCGCTGAATAAACCAATTGTCTACCGGTGTGGCAGTCGTGCGCTATGATTTTATCAGTATTTGTATGTAGTTCCCATATTGAATAAACCAATTAAATGCCGCTTTCGAAAATATTAACCAATTAGCTTCCGGTTTTTAAAGTGCGATAAAATATATTGCATTCAGTTATTTATATATTATTTCGGTTGCGATTTTTCCATTCTTTATGTTTCTGGGTCTAATTTCAAGTGATAAATTAGGATGCTTGGCGACGACGCATGTTCAGTACATTTTTAGGTAACCATTAGGCACCAAATTTGTGTGCGAATGCATAGTTTGTCTGCCAACGACCCTTCTGAGGCATTCATACAAAAAGTTTTAACGACAGTTAAATCGCGATAGTTGCCATAAACATCAATTTAACAAATGTCTTTTGCTGGCTTTCGGCACACAAAAACACTTGCTCCTGCATTTTCACGCAGTCTGGGCCGGTGGCTGCCGAACATCAGTATAATCTAAATGACCGCTTTCAGTTATCAAGCAGCCATTCTAACCGACTACGCTGATTGCCCATAGTAGTGCCCGATACTCGCTACAAAACCTTTCACTCTACCTTGATAAACTACGACGTTTGATCTGCGTACTATTCTGTCTGCTTCCGTAAATAGCAAATCAACTTATCGTGAAGCTTGCCCATCAGTCCTCTGCTCTCATTATCATCGACAGAGCGGTCTTTATTTAGCCAGACTCTTCCTATAACAAGGGGCTTGTAAGGTTTGTCTTTGACGGGTAGACCTACCTTGTCAGAGCGGGCCTGCTTCATTAAGCAGCTGTCATCTGCACTCATTTGCATTTTCTTTTCCACTGCGACCTCCATGATTTATATCTAGATACTTGATGAAAATGTTACTTGGGGTCTGGAGTAGTCCTTCGCGCTTACTTGCCCGTTCTCGTAAATTGAAAACTGAACTGACCAGGAGTTGTTCGTGCCCACTGAACAGTATTCGCGACATCCTCCCCAGTCAAGCTTGACCGCGCACATAGATCATTCGCCAGCACCTGGACAGACTTCCAAATGGTTGGGTTGCCTAATAGTCGTCTGGTTTCTTGTTGTAACTTTGGGAAGAACTTAATTCGATAGTCTTTCGATATTTCCGTATGACAGACCAAAGTTTCCCGCAGAGCATCCAGCAGCGGCAGTGCGTTGCGAACCTTATTCAAATCTGAAATGGCACCTAATGAGCGCATAGGCGTTGCCATGACCTTTGCTTCAGCGATGGGCCCTGCTAACAACATCCTCGCATATTTTTTTTCTAAGGCTAAGGATTGTTGCCAATATGGTAAGGCATCTGCTGAGCGTCCTGACCACTGAATAACATTAACTGGTCGTGGCACTCTGAACTTTATCAAGCCTTCGCCAGGATCGTTTAGATAAACATTTGCTTCTCAAACCACCCAGCCATAATGTAAGGCAATAATGGCAAGTGCGGCCTCATGATAGGCTGTTAACTCGATGTCAGGGTCTCTGGTCGTGCGGCGTTTCATATATAGCGTATCAATCTCGTTTTCGCTTTCGGCAGTGAAATTCAATACGGTCGTTAATCGGGTCGCTCCCTTCGGTGAAGGTGCGGATGGTATAGCGGCCATCATTATTCTTGCTTATTGTCTGTCTGCGACGGGATATAACCCGATATAAAATGGCTGCCAATAGAATAATAGCGATGGCTGTGGATAAAAAAATGTTCATTTTTAACTTCTTGGGTGATTAATCCTGTTACCTATTATTACACTAAAAACATATTACTTTCGTGCTTCCTCATTGCTGTCATAAGACGTCAAACTTGGGCATAAGAAAATGGCAGCTTTGTCCTATGCCCTTAACTGCACTGATTCATTGGATGATATGGTGTTTTTTCAGTACATTAAAGAACAAATTTTGTGATTTTCTTAGAATGTAATGATCGTCAATATTAGGGTTAGTTGTAGGCTCAATTTTCGGCAATGCACAATTGCGCTGTGGCAGGTGCGCTATGTGTTAGGATGTTGATATCTCAAATACGGATTGGTTTTTTGACCACACGGGATTATCGAGTAGAGATGGAATTAAAATTAAAGGCCGATAACCTTTCTACATTTTCATTGGCCGCTCAGCAGAATGCCTACCCGCTATTTCGTAATTTGAGCTTACATTATCCGTCTTTAGGTGGTGAGTTATCAGAAAATCAGCGGCCTTTAAGTCAGCTTGTTGTTAAGTTAACTTCTGAGCCTGAACTCTTTTCTCGTGAAGAATGGCCCATAGATGAGATTCGTCCTGGTCAGGTAATTTCACTTCAGCAGCGCCCTCTAAATATCCCATATGATGTCCTCTTTAATTTGACAGAGGAGATGAGAGTTTCAATCACTCTAACGACGTACTCCCTAGATGACCCTGACAATGTACTCGCGACAAAAGAGATTTCGATAGCAGTTCTACCCGCCAACTTTTGGGGGGGAGAGAGTCGGCAGCCTGATCTTTTGGCCGCATTCGTAAAACCCAATGGTGTTTATGTCGAATCTTTAGTCCGGAAAGTGACAGAAGTCCTTGAGAAAGGTGGTCATGGGCGGAGCGCAGATGGTTATCAATCCAATACAAGAGAAAAACCGTATTTGATGGCCGCAGCACTGTGGAATGTCATTTTTTCGCAACGAATTGCGTATGTTTCTCCCGTTCAGGATTTTGCTCGGGAGGGGCAGCGCATTCGATTGGCCGCTGATATTAGCTCCTCGAAGATAAGCGCCTGTCTTGATACCTCTCTCCTGTTTGCCAGTTGTATTGAGTTAATGGGTCTCAACCCTGTCATTGCATTAGGGAAAGAACACGCATTTGTTGGTGTTTGGTTAATCGATGAGCGCTTTCCTGTGTTAACAAGTGACGATCCGATGGATCTAAGGAAGCGGGTTGATGCTCGTGATCTTGTGCTATTTGAAAGTACTTTGGTCACAAATGATACGCCAGTAACCTTTGAGCAAGCTAAGGCTCATGCGCGAGATTTGATTAGCGAAGACAAAGAAGAAAACTTCGTTTATGTCATCGATATTAAGCAGGCCAGGGCTCGTAAGATTAGACCTATATCTACAGTTGAGGAAAAACCTGAAGAGAAGAGCTCAGATTCAAATAATGAATTAAGTTTGCCTGTCGTTCCTCCATTGCCACCTGTTAGGTTTGATGAGCAAGTCGCTCATGAAACGGCTGATACTCGTATTGATGCTTGGCAGCGCAAGCTATTAGATCTAACCAAGCGTAATTCACTGTTAGCATTAAAAGACCGAGCAGTAGCCATTAAGTTATATTGCCCAGATATATCCTCTATGGAGGATAATTTGGCCGATGGAGCTTCATTTAGGTTCTTGTCAGCTGAGGAAAGCCCTTTAAATGATAGAGAGCGAAGTGAGGAGGCTTTTAGATTACAAGCAGGTTCAGATATTCATAGAGAGTACGCGCTAGAGCAGCTGAATAAAAACGTTCTTTTGGCGAATATGTCTAGGAAGAAGCTCGAACAGAATGCAATTAATTTGTTACGGAAAGCCAAAAATGATCTGGAGGAAGGCGGATCGAATACGTTGTATCTGGCTCTTGGAATGTTGCGTTGGAAGGAAAATCCTGAAGATGACCGCTCCTATCGTGCCCCTTTGATATTAATACCTGCAGAACTCATAAGAAGTAGTGCAAGGGCTCCGGTCAAAGTACGTCAATTACCTGATGAGAGTCCAATATTTAATATGACGCTGATTGAATTCCTATACACCGAGCACAGTATAGATCTTAATCAGTTTAGAGAGTCATTACCAGAGGATGAGTCGGGCGTTGATGTACATCTAATCTGGACCGCTGTCCGGGCCGCGATAGCGGAACAGCCAGGTTTTGAGGTTGTAGAAGACTTGGTGCTCGCATCTTTTTCCTTCGCAAAATACTTGATGTGGAAGGATCTCAAAGACCGGATTGATGATTTAAAAGAGAATCCTTTTGTTAAGCACTTAGTTGATCATCCTCAGGAGGCATATGTACAGGATGCTAGCTTCGTATTGCATGATGAAGTCGACGAAAAGATTGACCCTGAAAAAGTATTTATACCGCTGAACTGTGATAGCTCTCAACTCGTAGCGGTGGAAGCCTCTGGGCGACCTCAGGATTTTGTATTGGAGGGTCCCCCTGGAACCGGAAAGTCAGAAACAATAGCAAACATTATTTGTCATAACCTCGCTCTCGGAAGGAAGGTGCTTTTTGTGGCAGAGAAAATGGCCGCACTTCATGTAGTGTACCGTCGTATGGAAAAAGTCGGGCTCGATCACTTGTGTTTAGAGTTGCATAGCAATAAGGCGAATAAAAAAGCTGTTCTTGAACAGCTTAGAGTTGCAACAAATAGGCGCGATGAAGCCCAGAGTGATGGGTGGGTTGAATCTGTAAGAGGGTTAAAAGAGAAGCGAGATCGACTTAACAGTTTTGTGCAAGCGCTACATAAAAAATCTCATTATGGGCTATCCGCACGTGATGCTATCGCCCGTGATGTTCTTTATAAAAATAAACATGCCTTATCCCTAACATGGCCTTTGGGCTTTGAGTCAGCTCCATTTAGTTCTGCTGAAACATTGGATGAAATGCTTGAGACCGTTAAGTTAGCAGCTATAGCTTATAATGATATATCTCACCTTGATCTTCCCCAGTTTCGTATTATTAAAGCTAGAAGCTGGTCTAATGCTTGGCAAAGCCAGGTCGTTGATTGCCTGGCCCGTTACAAGTCTGCTCTCAATGACCTCTATCCCAGCGCCACAATTCTGGCGTTAAATTTCAATATTGATCTGCAAGAAAACACTATTGCTAATGTCGCTCGTGTAAACTCTTTGGCGGAATTGATTGAGGCTGCTGAATCTAATCCTTTGAGTTACCTTGTTGCTAAGGGTGTTCGGGATTTATTAGAGAGTCTTGAAAAATTGAGTGCAACCAAGAAGGAATTTGATCAGACGCTTAAAGTTGTTGGGCATAATATCTCCCCAGAAATTCTAGCCAACAGTCCGGTTACTGAATGGGTGGATACCTATGAGGGAGCAAAAGGTAGTTGGTTTAAGCGCTTCTTTGCAAAACTAAAGATTAATAGTGCGGCTACAAAGCTCGGCTATGAAAAGTTCAGAGACTTTGATTTGTTGCCTGAGATAGAAAAGGGAGCCCGCCTACAAGAAGCTATTGTACCGCTAGCAGCTACGTTTGAAGAAGATAAAATATGGCAAGGATGGGACACAACAGCTGAGAGTTTACGCGATGCTGCTGTTAGAGGGAAAGCTGCTCATGAGGCGCTGACAGACATTATAGGTCTGACCGATGACCCAGCTGTAGTTCTTACATCGGTGAAATCTAAGCTCATTGATGGGCGCGATTTTCTCGATAGTTCCAAAGTTGTCAGTCAGAAAATTGAATTTAAACGGTGTTGGGATGTTTATATTGCTGTAGTGCATGAAGCCAATAAGCTAGAGCTGGATTTTGATGAAAATCTACCTTTTGAAGCTATTCACCCTGCAATTGATGAGCTAATAGCTAGCGCGTCTAAATTCAAAGCCTGGAGTGAGTGGCTGGCGGCTAAGGAGGCAGCAGAAGCTTATCGGCTCAACAAGTTAACGGAAGGGCTTGAAGCTAGGAGTATTTTGCCTGATGACGCTGAGGATCAAGCATTAACAGCATTTTGTCGGTGGATTGCTCCGCAATTAATTGATGAAAGTGATGATCTGCGCCAGTTTAAGGCGTCAAGCCACGAGCAATTAATTCATGAGTTTAGAAAAATTGATGCTGAGGTTGCTCATACAACCAGTGATTATGTTGCAGCTATAGCTGCGCAAAAAGTTCCTGATCCGTTTGCTACAGATGGCCCCGAAGAGTTTGGCGTATTAGCCAGGGAGCTTCAGAAGAAGACTCGTCACAAGCCGGTGCGATCTCTATTTAATGAAATGGGGTCCCGCTTATTGGATCTGTGTCCCTGTATGATGATGTCACCACTATCTGTTGCTCAATTTCTCCCTTCTGATTTCAATGAATTTGATTTGGTAATCTTTGATGAGGCTTCCCAGATGACGACTTGGGATTCAGTTGGTGCTATCGCGAGAGGTAAGAATGTGATTATTGTGGGGGACCCTAAGCAGATGCCTCCAACCAGTTTCTTTAGTGGGGCCATAGATGTTGGTGACCCAGATGAAGAAGATCTGGAATCAATTCTAGACCAGGCACTAGCTGCGCGTTTGCCCCATCTTAGGTTGAAGGGTCACTATCGAAGTAGACATGAAACCTTGATCGCATTCTCAAATAGCAAATATTACGAAAACTCTCTGATTACATATCCTTCTTCAGACACAAAAGAATCTGCGGTTTCCCTACACAGAGTTGATGGAGTTTATTCGAAAGGTAAGGGGCGGAATAACCCGATTGAGGCGGCTGCTGTAGTTAAGGAAATTGTTAAGCGTCTTACGGATCCCGCACGATGTCATCAAAGTATTGGGGTGGTTACATTAAATACTGAGCAGCAGCGAACAGTCGAAGATTTGTTAGATGACGCTCGTCGAAAGTATCCTCAGATTGAGCCCTATTTTCAGTCTACAGATATATACGATGGGGTTTTTGTGAAGAACCTTGAGTCTGTACAGGGTGATGAACGCGACATTATTATTCTAAGCTTAAGTTACGGACCGACAGAGGCAGGCAGTTCTACAATGAGCATGAACTTTGGTCCGCTGAATAAATCAGGGGGCGAGCGAAGATTAAACGTTGCCATAACCAGAGCGACGAGCGAAGTGTTAGTATTTTCGAGCTTCAATTCATCAATGATCGATTTAAGTCGTACATCAGCATTAGCGGTAGAGCACCTTAAGCATTATTTAGAGTTTGCAGAAAAAGGGCCGATTGCGTTAGCTGAACAATCAACAGCAGCTTATGGTGTCGATCAATTCGACAGTGATTTCGAGCAAGCAGTCGCTTGGGCCTTAAGAGATAAAGGGTGGAAAGTTCAGACCCAAATCGGTGTCAGTAAGTTCAGAGTAGATCTTGGGGTCACCCACCCAGATTATCCGGGGATGTACTTGTCAGGCATTGAGTGTGATGGTGCTACCTATCATAGCTCTCCATCAGCTAGAGATCGCGATCGTGTTCGTCATATTATTTTAGAAAACCTAGGATGGCGGTTAATTCGTCTATGGTCAACGGACTATTTTCAGGATCCTGAAGAGGCGATAGCTAAGATAGATAGGCGCTTGAATGAAATTCTCGAAGAGGATAGAAGCAAAGCTGAATTGAAGCAGCAGAATGAGGCTAATCCAGTCGGGTTTTTAGAAGAGACTGGGGTGGACGATGTAATCGATCATAACATTTATAACGGCAATTCTATTGATGTAGAAATTGATGAGGATTCAGGTGATGAGGCTGCGGGTAAATATGACCATTCTCGGTATTTTGATGATGATTACAAATTAACACTTGTTGATATTGCGAAAAGTATTCTTGTCGAAAAAAATGGAATCACACTTCATGAGCTGACTTTGGATATTGCAAATCTACATGGTTTGTCTAGGACGAGTAAAAAACAACGCCGTCATATTACCGATCTCATAAAACCTTGGGCAGGATTAAAGCGTGACGGTGTTCATAAGCCCGTTATCTGGTCTAGTCCTGAAGACATTGTAGATGAGATGGCCTGGAGAGGACTCGCCCCATGGGGTGATGAGCGCGATTGGAGTGAGATTCCTTATCCAGAGGCTAAAGGGCTCGCTCGATTGGCATTACAAAAGTCACCTAATGATACGGTCAATTACATTTGTAACGTTTTTAAATTGAAACGCCGCCATGAAAAAACATTGGAACAGTTTCAGTTATGGGTGGATGAGATAAAACTGGCTGAGGTGCAGGATTGAAATTTACGAATTGTATTTCTAGAAACCCCCATTTCTCTTGCGATAGCTCTTAGGCTGTGTTGCTCAACTAAAATGCGACGACGCACTTTCATGGCTGTTTCCATCAATATCACCTATTGTTTTCTCCAAGCTAAAGCTTGGTATTAAACTACAAATAGGTGGGTCAATTTTAAATGCCAATCAACCCTTAAAGTGGGTCAGTTTTACATGCTTATTAACACCCGGTCATGGCCTTGGTTCTGGCCACGGAAAGAACATTGAAGAGGAGTTCCTTTCACAGATCATCAGTCGCTTAAATGAACTGTTCATTACTGATTACCTGACAGAAAAAGACATGGTTAACTACGCCTATACCATTAGAGACAAGATAGGTGAAAATAAATTAGTTATGAGCCAGCTAGCAAACAATACTGCTGATCAGGCTATGCTGGGCGGCTTTAAGAAAGCGATTGATGATGCCGTGATGGATAGTGGTGAAGCACATCAGAACCAAATGATGCAGATTTTATCTAATCCTGAGAAATCGGCGCTGTTTTCACGGATTGTTTTTGATTTGTTGATGAACCAGGAAGGCCAAGCACATAGTAATTAATGGTGTACCTCTAGTGAAACGGTAAAGTGTATATTTATGTTCTAAGTCATTGACTGTTGGTTGCTGGGAAACGTCCAATTTATAGTAGCGTTACCTTGATGGCACTCTGTCCTTAATTATGCTGCCCAATTCATCCAGTCATTTGAAGGTTCACGATTATGAGCAGGCAGCCATTTTAGATGGTATTCTCGTGCTTTGCCATTCAGCCAGTGAGATTCTTCTGCAACCTCAATGAAATCATGGTCAGCTAATTCCTTTAGTAGTCGTGATGCCGTAGACAAGCTTACCTTTAGTTTTTCAGCCACCCTCCTGACGGAGTAATGGATGGTTGGTTCATGTGGTTTCCAGACATTCTGAAATTCAAGCATCATCGCGCGGGCATTACAGCTAAGATCATTATATGCGGCAGATTTTAAGACAGCGCGTGGGAATGCGATTACACCGCCAGGATGATTGTATGATTTTTTTATCTTAGCCATGTCTAAGCTTCTTTATAGATATTAGTCTGCCACCTTGTATTAGCCGTTCTCCAGATTCTGTTACTTCTGCTATGACTGTTGCGTATGGCTCGCCTGAGCGAGATCTCAGTAGCTTTATGGGTGAATTGTCAGTCTTAATCTGTGCTCGTGCCCAAGACAGAGTGTTGCGCCAGCCATTGCTGTGAATAAGTTGTTTCTGTATTGCAAAAAATGAATACATTTTCTTAGTGCGCCTATTAAATATTAAATTATTACGGGGTGGTTAAATCGGGGCGGCAATCTTTAGTTGCCGCCCTTAATGCCATTTTTTATATTGCTATGGTGTTCCACCATTCTCGGCAACCCACTCGAAAAAGGCAGTTTCATCGATAAGGACGCGGCGCCCTATTCTTTTGACACACTTATAGAAGCCATTTTCATTAGCATGAAAAATGAGATGGCGTAGCCCACCTTGAGGTGGCCACGTATGATGGTTTGTCCAGTCAGTGACTGGGATAAGACGTGTTTGTGGTGAATCTGTATTCGTCATGATAACCCCCTACGTTGTTGTGAATGACCAAGCGTTATTGCTAGGTACGGGGGGCATTAAAACAACTGGTATACGTAGTAAGCCGCTTACTACGTCATAACATCGATATTATTTTTTGATCTATTTAGGTATGGTTGTAACGACCTGAAAGATATAGATTTATTGTTTCCATTTTTGTCGATCCAGTAGAGTACATTCTTATCTACGTATACGTCATTACAGTTGGGTATGCCTGTTTCTAAAGGGTCATAGGATTCCCCGAAGGATTGAAGTAGATTTTTAAGTGTTACTTCAACGTTCGTTTTAATGAGTTTGAGTGTTAAATCGTCAAAAAGATGCTGGAGCGCTTTATTATATTTTTCTTTTAAGCCGCCCTTTTTACCTCTCACAGATGAAATCTTGGATGTAAATTTAGACTCTTCCTGGTGAATCAATATGGATTGGTTGATTGATGCGGATAACCTATTGTTGGCTATTCTAAAGCGATTTTTGATGGAGCTTTCCGCTCCGGCTAACTGGACACGCAGTGTGTTCGATCCATCCCAGTTAAGGCCGTAACACTCTACAGTGTGAGCGAATATTTGTGATATATGATGAGACCTTTGCACGAAGCGTACAAAATGGTCTTGAGATGAGATCATAGCCTTTTAAAAAGTGGATAAGCGCATGGCGTGGAAAAATCTAACTCAAAATAGTTTGGCCGATG
>Ga0316208_1002580_pt1 | contig 14491 bp, 10 predicted proteins | sample 3monopyrite_MG_FD_204944 | JGI IMG/M metagenome (GOLD analysis project Ga0316208, IMG submission 204944) | Microbial mat bacterial communities from mineral coupon in-situ incubated in ocean water Damariscotta River, Maine, United States -... | ecosystem: Environmental > Aquatic > Marine >... | reverse complement strand
GTACCTGACGGCACTACCGTTAACTTCACAACCGAAGGAGGTACTGTCGAGCCAAGCTGTTCAACAGTAAATGGCAGCTGTTCGGTAACATGGACCAGTAGCGACCCTAGAGTGGCAGATCATCGTATTACTATTTTAGCCACCGCCTTAGGCCATGAAACTTTCTTTGATACTAACGGTAATAATATTTTCGATGATGCTGATGGCGACCCCATTCTAGACGCTGGTGATAGCAATGATTTAAATGTCGACTCTGGTTTTGGAAATTACCCTGCGCAAGCAAGTGGTTTTATAGATATGTCAGAAGCATGGCGTGATGATAACGAAAACAGTGTTTATGATAATGGTGAAACCTTTATTGATTTTAATGAAGATAGCACTTTTAGCAATGCCGACAGCTTATTCAATGGCCCGCAATGTCAAGGCGCTAACTGCGCGGCAGCAACGATGCGCAATACCCATGTTAGAAAAGCGCTTCGTTTAGTAATGGCTAGCTCTAGCGCTGAACTTCGTCTAACTAACGGTGATGGTAGCATTGTTTATCAAGACTCGTTAACCGGTGATAGTGCGCCCCTTAACGATGTAGCCAATGGTGGCAGCCAAGAGTTTAACTTTTACTTTGCTGATACCGGTATTCCTAACCAAACCATGCCGCTGGGCACATCTGTCAGCATTTCGTTAAGCTCAGGAAGTTTGCAAGGACTCACAGAGTTTACGGTTGGCAATAACAATCAACAAGGTTTTAGCCGCATGAACTTTTTTGTTATTCAAGAAGCCGGCAACGAACCGCAAACCGCGGTATTAACTATGAATATTACTTCTCCAAATGGTTTTATTACCAGTTTAAGTCGTAGCATTTCATTACTGTAAGAATTATGTCGAACGTTAACTATGAAAAACTTAAGCCAGCACACTTCAAGCAAATAATTAAACTTGCTAATGAAGTGCATGGTGATGGTTACCTTAATGATGAAAGTATTGCCAATTGGGCAGCTCGCGGCATTAGTAATAGTATTAATTGCGGATATGTTGCACTACAAGGTAAAAAACTTATCGGTTTTCGCATAACTTTTGCTGCCGAGCATTGGCAAGCCGAACAATGGTGTAGTCCTGACTTGTGGCAAGTAGCCAAAGATAAGTGTTGCTACTTTAAATGCAATACCGTTGATGAACGTTGCCGAGGTTTGGGTGTGGGTAAAAAGTTACTGCAACTTTCCATTGCCGCAGCCAAACAGCAAGGCGCACAAGCTGGCGTTGCTCACCTTTGGAAACAAAGCCCAAACAATAGTGCCGTTGCCTATTTCACTCATTGTGGTGGCGAGCTAGTCAAGTCTCACCCTGATAAATGGAATGAAGAGAGTAAGCAAGGCTACAATTGTATTTTATGTGGTCATGATTGCCATTGTGAAGCAGCCGAGATGATTATTTACTTTGATTAAATATAACCATTGCTCAATATAACCTATTGAAAATAAACAACTGTCACCTGTAAGTCAGCTTAATGTCGTGGTGATACTAAAGAAAATCTTCCATTGTTGCTTTCGAAAACAGCACAGGTAAATTTTAGAGTAATCTAATACCAAGTTGATTAAGTTAACAAAATTCAAGGTAATACAATGATAGTTAAAAAATTACGATTACAAAAATGTTGGTCGCAAGAGCAGTTGTCACAATTTAGTGGCTTAAGTGTCAGAACAGTGCAACGCATCGAGCGAGGTCAACAAGCTAGTTTAGAAAGTTTAAAATCTCTTGCTGCTGTATTTCAAATTAATATTAACGATTTACAGCCGGAGAACAATATGGACACCCAAACTAATCAGACTACTGAACAAAACATCCCAACCGTACTTAACGTAAGCATCGAAGAAAAGAAAGCCATGGAATATGTGGAAGGCATAAAAAGCTTTTATCAGCACTTATTTAGTTATGTTTTGATAATAAGCATTTTAGCCCTAGTAAATATTTTTACCAGCCCCACATATTTATGGGTGGTTTTTCCCGCAATGGGCTGGGGAATTGGACTAATTTTTCATGGGATCAGTGCTTTTGAATTGTTTTCTCTATTTAGCCCTGAGTGGGAAAAAAAGCAAATAGAAAAGCGTTTAGGCAGAGAATTATAAATTTTGCCAATTAATGGCTTGTTTATCTTTTTTACTAAGCCAAGCGTTGGCTTTAGAGAAGTGCTGACAACCAAAAAAACCACGATAAGCCGAAAGGGGCGAAGGGTGCGGGCCGTTTAACACAAGATGTTTGTCTTTATCTATGTTGCGCCCCTTCTTCTGTGCATGAGCGCCCCATAAAATAAAAACACAGCCGACATTATGTTGATTTAGCTGTGCAATAATATTATCGGTAAATTTTTCCCAACCTAATTTAGCATGAGAATGCGCTTGCCCTTGTTGCACGGTAAGCACAGTATTTAGCAATAAAACCCCCTGCTGTGCCCAAACAGTTAAATTACCATGCTTAGGAATAATGAAATCATCAATATCAGTTGCTAATTCTTTGTAAATATTTACTAAAGAAGGCGGTGTTTTAATGCCATGTTGGACAGAAAAAGCTAGACCATGGGCTTGAGGTTGCTCGCTATGTTCAGCTTTACCAACACCATGGTAGGGATCTTGCCCTAAGATCACCACCTTAACATCAGCTAAATCCGTAAACTCAAAGGCGCTAAAAACATCTGCTTCTTTAGGAAAAATAACTAGACCTTGCTCTCTTTGCTTTGCTATTTCAGTTTGCAACTGGCAATAGTAACCTTGCGATTGCTCGTGCTTAATTATTTTTTGCCAGCTAGGTTTGATCATTACAATATCTTATTTTAAAAGATAAGCACGTAAGTCAGCAAAGTCACTACTCATTTCACTTGATAAAATAGGCTCTCCGGCGCAATCTGCTAATTCTTTAGGTAAGCCAATAGGTTGCCCTAAAATACTTTCAACTACCTCTTTGAACTTAGCTGGGTGTGCAGTTCCTAAGAATACACCGAATTCGTCTTCAACAGCGCTGTATTGTAATGCTTTATAAGCCACTGCAGCATGTGGTTCACTGATATAACCTAATTTTCCTAAGCCAATAACCGTTGATTGCGTTTGCTCTTCATCAATAGATACAGAGCTAACACAGCCATTTTCAACAATGCCAGATTTAAGCATATGCTCAACACGTGGCCAGTTATTTGGATTACTAACATCCATAGCATTAGAAATAGTGGCAACCGTTGTATTCGGCGTCCATTCACCCGTTTCTAAATAACGCGGTACGGTATCATTTAAATTTGTTGCCGCAATGAAACGTTTGATCGGTAAGCCCATCGCTTTAGCAAATAAACCTGCGGTTAAATTACCAAAGTTTCCTGAAGGAATAGAAAAAACAATATCGCCTAAGCTTTCCTTAGCGCGAGAGAGTTGTGCAACGGCTTCAAAGTAATAACAAATTTGCGCTAACAAACGACTGATATTAATTGAATTTGCAGAGTTTAAACCAATAGTGCTCGAAAGCTCTTTATCATCGAATGATTTTTTAACTAACGCTTGGCAATCATCAAAATCGCCATCAACCATTAGCGTTTCAATATTGTCGCCCAAGGTAGTAAACATTTTCTCTTGTAATAAAGAAATTTTCCCTTTGGGATACATGATGACAACGCGAATATTATCAATACCGTGAAAAGCATGGGCAACGGCAGCACCAGTATCGCCTGAAGTAGCGGTTAAAATTGTTAATGGCTTTGTTTCGCCTGAGGCTTTGGCATCTTTTGCAACAAAAGTTTGTAAGCATTTCGCCATAAAGCGCGCGCCAAAATCTTTAAACGCTAACGTTGGCCCGTGGAATAATTCTAAAATAGCGCGATCATTACTAATTGGTTGCAATACAGCGGGAAAGTTAAAAGCATCGGTAACAATTTCAGTTAACTCTTGTTCGTTTAAATCTTCTTCGACAAACGGCGCTAAAATTTTTACGCTACGTTCAACCAATGGTAATGCTAAAAGTTCGTCAATGTTGTCAAACTTAGGCATGGTTTTTGGAAAAAATAGCCCTTGGTTTTTGCCTAAGCCTTGTTTAACGGCTTGGGAAAAGCTTACTTGTTCGTCATTCTCTTTTAAATTATAAAATTTCACTTTTTGTTCCTAATAAATCAATTGTTTCTTTTGTATTTAAGCGCGAATAAATTCCCGCCTACAATTAATCATCTCTATTTTAAGCACGAATAAATTCGCTAAATTTCTACTGCGCCAGCTTCATCAACTTGGCAAACATGAACAAAGCCTAGTTTTGTTTGCAAGTAGTTCTCTTTTAACCATAACGCATAATCTTGCGCTTGCTGCTCGGTTTCACAGATACAAAACAAAGTTGGCCCTGAGCCTGAAATACCCACAGCATGGGCACCTTGTGCCATTAAATAATCATGAGCTTGTTGATATTTTGGCAATAAATCTTTTCTATAGGGCTCGGCAACAACATCAGTTAATACTGAAAAAGCTTGTGCTTTATCTTGCCTATGGCAAGCATCAACAAAGGTAGCTAAATTTTGTCCGTAGTTTATCACATCTTGTCGGCTATAACTTGCAGGTAAAACCTCTCGTGCTGCTTTGGTAGACACTTCAATGCCGGGATATGCCATCACGTAGTAACAGTCATTAAAGCCGGGTAGTACTCGGCTAATTACTTCGCTGTCTGGCACCATCAACTGTAAACCGCCTAAATAGCAAGGGGCAACATTATCGTAATGTAAGCTACCGCTTATTTGCGCTTCCATTTGACCTGTCATTTTCAGTAAGGTTTTTTCATCAAAACTAAAGCTTTGATATTTTGCATAAAAAGCATTTAAACCGGCAAGAGCCGCCACAACAGAACAGGCACTAGAGCCAAGCCCACTACCAACTGGCATTTTTTTATCAAGGGTCATCTGTACTGGCACTACAGCTTGATTTTGCTCAGCTAGCACTTGGTTAAATAATTGCAAACATGACCAAACAATATTGTCTTCTTTCGCTTGTGGCAGTTTGTCAGCAAACGCGCCAACAACGACTAAGCTATCTTCAGCTGAAGATTCTACTGCTCTTTCCACGGTAACGACATCACCTAGTAGAGTACCGTCAATCGGCTTTACCGCTAAACCTAAAACATCAAAACCAACATTAACATTACCAATAGAGGCTGGTGCAAATACCGAAACTTTATTTGTGTTTGACATTAGTGCTGTTGCTCCCACGCCAGTGTTCTTAATACGTCACCAAAAACACCTGCCGCTGTCACTGCCGCACCTGCGCCATAACCACGTAAAACAAAAGGTAGTGGTTGATAATAACGACTATGAATTGCCAAGGCATTTTCACCATCTTTAATGCTATAAAGTGGATGACTAGCATCAACGGCTTCAATGGCTACTTGGCATTTGCCATCAACTATATTGCCGATATAACGTAGTACTTTACCTTCTGCTTTTGCCGCTTCACTACGAGCTGCAATTTTATCATCCAGCTGAGCTAAGTTGCTCATAAATTCGTTTACATCACCACTATCATCAAAATCGCTTGGCAATACTGACTCAATATTAATATCAGATAGTTCTAATTGCATACCTGATTCACGCGCCATAATCAGTAGCTTACGGGCAACATCCATGCCGCTTAAATCATCACGAGGATCGGGTTCGGTAAAACCATTTTCTTTAGCAATGGCGGTTGCTTGAGAAAGTGACATACCTTCATCAAGTTTACCAAAAATATACGAAAGTGAGCCTGAAAGTATACCTTCGAAACGTTGTAATTGATCGCCTGCTTTAATTAAGTTTTGTAGTGTATCAATAACCGGTAAACCCGCACCAACAGTTGTTTCATACAAGAAGCGACGATTCGTTTTTTGTGCCGTAGAGCGTAACTCTTGGTAATACTGCCATGTGTCTGTATTGGCTTTTTTATTAGGCGTAACCACATGAAAACCTTCAGCTAAATAATCAACATAACTCATTGCTAAGGCTTCGTTTGAGGTTGAATCAACTAAAACAGGGTTAACTAAATGGTTATCACTGACAAACGCTTTAATGTTTTGTGCATTAACTGCAACGGCTTGATTATTTTCAGCGCCTTGTGCCGTTACTGCTTGCCAGTCATCTAAGTCAATACCTTCACTGTCGAATACCATGCCGTTAGAATTAGCAATACCATAGACTTTTAAGGCAATATTTTGTTCTTTCAAACTGGCTTGTTGACGAGATATTTGCGCGATTAATTCGCTACCAACCACGCCACAGCCAACTAAAAACACATCAATAGTAGGTTTATGCGAAAAGAAGTTTTGATGGCTAACTTTCATTGCTGCTGTGCATTTTCTTTGCTCGATAACCACAGAGATACTACGTTCAGAAGAATCTTGAGCAATAGCAACCACATTCACACGTGCTTGCTCTAGCGAACTAAAGAATTTTGCTGCCACACCGCGTTGATGATGCATACCATCACCGACTAATGAAACGATAGATAATTCGCCTTTTAGCGCTACCGGCTCAAGTAAGCCATTAAGTAGCTCTAGCTCAAACTCTTCTTTTAAACTTTGTTCTGCTTGCGGGGCATCAATAGAGTGAATACAAAAACTAATACAGTATTCACTTGAAGATTGGCTAATTAACACTAAAGAGATGTTTTCGCGACTCATAGTAGCAAATACCCGACTTGCCATACCTACCATGCCTTTCATGCCCGGGCCTGAAACGTTAATCATGGTTAAGTCATCTAGATTTGATATTGCTTTAACGCGTTTCTGTTGATCGTTCTCATTAGAAATTAACGTGCCAGGCGCTGCAGGATTGCTGGTGTTTTTGATCAAACAAGGAATATGATATTGGGCAATAGGGCCAATAGTTTTAGGGTGTAAAACACTGGCGCCAAAATACGATAACTCCATCGCCTCTTGATACGATAAGTAATCTAATAATTTAGCTTCTTTAATCATACGAGGGTCGGCATTATAGACACCATCGACATCGGTCCAAATTTCACAACATTCAGCTTCCATACAAACCGCTAATACTGCTGCTGAGTAATCAGAGCCATTACGACCTAAAGTTGTGATCAATCCTTCAGCACCATCTTTACTAACACTCACACCAATAAAGCCTGGCATTAGTGATATTTGGTTAAGCTTTTCATATTCTGAAGAGAATTTTTCTTTCGATAACACTAAGTCAGCAACCGCATTTAATGATGAATCATTAGTGAACAAGAATTTTTCTGGCGATAATAGAGAAACTTGTAAGCCTGATGATTGCAGCACTGAATCAAGAATAGCAACACTTAAACGTTCACCGGTGCTAATCACTCTTGCGCGAATATGATCGGGACAATAAGTCAACATTGTTGCGCCTTGCATAAAGCGTTGTAGTTGATGTTCATAGTTAGCTAGTGCTTGCTCACAATGTTGAGAGTTAAATTCACTAAGGCTTGCAGATAGGTCATCAATGATGGTGGTAATTGCGCGTTTAAAGTGACCGAGATCGGTAATAAGTTTTGCTTCATCACTAATGTTTTCTGCCATTGCCACCAAGTGGTTTGTTACCCCTTGCGGCGCAGAAACGACTACTGCAACTTTTGATGATTGGCTTTGTTCTTTGATAATGTTAGCAACTTGACGAAAGCGTTCAGCTGAAGCCAAAGATGAACCACCAAATTTAAGTACACGCATTGTTTTTTCCCTATAAAATATTTTTAGAATTCAACAAGTGCTCACTCTTTGCCATTCATGGCATCGCAAGCTACCGTTCGTCCTGAACATACGCTCTTTCACATCCATGTGATCGCGTTATACCGTTCGTCCTGAACATAAAAAAGCCCGTAACCTTTTCAGGTCACGGGCTTCGATAAAATTATTTTTTTTACACGTTAGCCTGCGACCGCCATCCTAATTCGGGTGGTAGTTGTAATAATGCTGGTAGTAATAGCAATAATGGAAATGCGGCTAGTAGTAATATTCATGACAGTTAAAATGCCTGAATCAGGCTGTAGTGTCAACCTTTATTGGCATTATAAAAACAGAATAAAAAGTTATAGGGTATGCATATTCACCCACTTAAAATGCTTCTCTTATATTTTTATAATAAAAATAGGCAGTTATTTGTCCTTAAGTAAAAAATACGGCAATTAACTTCCCAATAGTAAATAAACACTGGCAACAGAAAGCATTATTGAAACGATATAAATAATTGTTAACTTTAAGCTATATATACTTATTTTCATGACGATCTCCTTTAAACATATAGATAAGTAGTATCTAAACATGTCAATTAATTGAATTTATTAAATATTCTAGCTAATTTCATGCCACTAATTTGTTAGGGCAAGGTTAAGGAAAACATTCTATTCATTTAATGAAAAAATATAGGCGTTAATAGATTACAGCGTTTCACCGTTAGTGTTTATTTAGGAAGGTAGATCAAATACTAGGTTGTTGCCATTGCAAAGCCGCTTGGTTTGTTTTTATCCATTGCTTTGCTAAAAGGTAGTCAGGATAATACTTAGCAACCAACTGCCAAAAATGTGTTGAATGATTAAGATGGCGTAAATGGCACAGCTCATGAATAACGACATAATTAATAACATCCATTGGTAACATCATTAATAAATAATTAAAGCTCAATTCACCGCGACTATTGCAACTTCCCCACCTAGCCCGATACTGTCTTATTTTGATTGATTTAGGAGTAAGTTGAGTTAATTGCGAGTAGTGTTCGACTTTTGGCGGGATAATTTTTAGCGCTTGTTGTTTGAAATAGCCTTCAATATTTTTTTTGACCGCTGCGGTCAATTGCTTTTTGAGTGTTAGGCTTTTTTTTCTATATGCTGGAAACACAATAACGAGCACTTGCTGGTTATCATCTGCTGTGGATCTGTAAACATCAGATTTATTAACAGTATTAGAAAAAACGATATTAAGCGAAACCAATTGCCCAAAAAAATAAAGTTGAGCACCCTGGCTATAATCACAGCAGAGATCAACAGTTTGATTTTGTGCTGCTATTTTACTTTTTAGCCAAGCTTCCTTTTTGTGAATAAATGAACTAATAAATTGATCATCTAAATGTAAAGGAGATCGAACAACAACTTGCCCCTGCTTGACTTGTAAAGCAAGGGTTTTACGGCGACTACGCAAAATTTGGTATTCAATCATTACTACTGTGGTTTTGCCTTAAAAGCTAACTTACCTTACTTAGCCTAGCCGTTTCTGGCTCTGGGGCTTTTTCAGCTGTTTTTTTAGTTGCTTTTTTAACGGGTGTTTTATTTGCTGGTTTTTTGGCAAGTAAAGCGATCAACACCTCTTCTCGATGTTGAGCTAAATAAATACTCAATTCTTCACTTGCAGTGTCACTGAGTTCTAGTGGTGATTGTGCAAATACTTCGGCTAAGTTATCAGCCATATCCAACATTTTGTCATATTCATCTGCTGATTTCTTATCCATAAATGTCTTTGCCTCCACACCGTGTCTAATGACGACGAATCGACTTTCAACTGCCATTATTATTCCTTAGTTATGTTAAAAGAAAGCTAAAATACATACTCTTTTATATTCACCTGAACGTGATGTACCGTTTATGTTGAATATAAAAATTTAAATTTTGCCTTAAATTCAGTTATTACAAGTCAACAATACCATAACAACCCATAAAACTGTATATAAAAACAGGCTTTTTATTGCTTCACATCAAAAATACTTCATCTACGTTATCATTTCGTCTTGAGTTAAACTACCTCTACACGATTTTTCGTATGTCTAACAATGTACAAATGTAAAAGATTGTTAACACTTTTTCGTTCATATTTTATACAAAAAATAATTAATCAACTACTTAGATAAAACCCCGTAATTATCTTGCTATTTTTTGGTTACATCCATCATATAAACGTTAACAACTTTTTACTCAAAATAGCGCACTATTATGTTGAGCGAGGCAAAAGTGTTTCGCAACATAACCATTTTGGAGAATATCATGACAAAACTTAAAACTACACTTATCGCACTAGCAACTGCTGTTCCTGTACTTGCATTTAGCTTACCTAGTCAAGCAGCAATGACCCCTTACATGAAAGCAGCATTAGTTGATGTATGTAAAGCAGCGATGAGCAATAAAATGCACAAGTTGAACAAAACCACTAAGGCATATAATTTAAATGATAAAACAATTGCTTTAAAAGTAATGTGTAATGGCGATGACATTATTAGCTTTGCTGAAAATCACGGTGCAGATAAAACCGCAGCCAAATTACAAAGAAGCATTGGTAATGTCAGTATTATTGATACCGCCTCTACAGGTAAATTAAGTGTTACTTTCACTGAGTAATTTTTACTCGATGTTTTTTCACTGGACAATAATAATATGATAAATTAAACAAGAGCACTTTATTTTGCAATTTAAGTGCTCAGTTTACTAACCTTTTTTCATTTATTATAAAGGGTTACTAATTACTGCCAAAACTGTTAATCGCCAAATATTTTCTCAAACCAAGAGCGATCATCTCTTTTCTTTTTCAAACAACTTTGTTGTATTTCAATACCCGAAGAAATAGCCGGATATTCAACAGTATTCTCACAATGAGCCAGCACCGCATGCCCTGTTTCTTCTTCAAATAAAACCTGAGTTATTGCTTCAGGTTTAACTCGCTGATTGCTTTGCACCCCTTGTTTCTTGATAAAATCTGCAAACAACAATAATGCGCCACTACTGCCGGTTAATTTTGTTGGTTGATTATCATCTTTACCTAGCCAAGTAGTAACTATGTGTTGGTTATCATAGCCAACAAACCAACTATCACGTAAATCGTTACTGGTGCCTGTTTTTCCTGCTACTGTTTTATCTTTTAAGCGCCAAGTTAACGATCTAGCCGTACCGGTTTTGGTTACTTGTGTTAAGGCATAGTCCATCAAATATGCTGCATTGGTTGAAATGACTTGTTGTTGTGTTTTCAAAAACTGCCACAATACCTCACCATTACTGTTATCTATTTGCTTGATGGTATGCGTTTGCTCAGCATAACCTTGGTTTGCAATCGCCAAATACAGCTGATTAATTTGTAAAGGCGACATATTAATAGCACCGAGTAGCATAGATGGACGCATGACAATATCTTTATCATAACCAAGCAAGTGAATAGCATTAGCAACATTGTTTAAACCTAATGCCATTCCTAAATTAACCGTGGGGATATTGAGTGATTTTACTAAACCATCAAGCAAAGACACCTGTTGCCGATACTTACCGTCATAATTTTTTGGTTGCCATTGTTGTGAATTTTTATTGTTACTAATGCCATTGGTTCCGGTGGTACTCGTTAAAGTAATTGGTTTATCTGCCAGTAAAGTGGCAAAATTAAATTGTTCATAACGCTCTAATGCCGCTAAATAAATAGCGGGTTTAATGAGTGACCCAATCGGACGTTTGGCACTTACGGCTCTGTTAAAACCAGCATAACCGCTTTTTCTGTCTCCCACTATCGCTCGAATTTCTGCACTTGAAATATCGGTAACAATCATTGCCGCTTGTAAGTTTTTTTGTTGATACTTTTTCTCTAACTGGGTTAACTGAGTGACAACGGTTTGTTCCAGTAATTGCTGCGACCAATGCGAGAAGCCAGTAAATACTCTAATGCCTTTTTGTTGTTGCGCTAAGGAGAGGTGCTGATTCAGTTCTTGCTTTACCAATTGCAAATAAGCAGGGTACTTTTGCGCTTTAAAGCGCCTATTTTTTCTAATAGAGAGCGGAAAATTAACTGCTTGTTGAAACTCCTCAACAGAAAGTGTGTTTTGTTCAAACATCAAGCGTAAAATTAAATCTCGACGCTCTTTAGCTCGCGTTGGATGACGCCAAGGATCGTAATAACTTGGGCCTTTAATTTGCGCAATTAATAACGCAATTTGCGCGTTATTCAGTTCAGCGACTGTTTTACCAAAATAAAATTTAGCTGCTAGCCCAAAACCATAGATACCATTAGCATAATGTTGACCTAAATAAACTTCATTAATATAGGCTTCAAGCAGCTGATCTTTGCTATACCTCATTTCAATGATCAGTGCCATGAGCGCTTCTTTTATCTTACGAGTCAGTGTGCGCTCACGAGTTAAAAACATGTTTTTAACCAACTGCTGAGTTATTGTGCTGCCACCTTGTACTGTTCTCCCCGCCACAAGGTTATTATATAAAGCCCGCAAGATGCCTAATGGCGAAATACCTTGATGATGATAAAAATTACGGTCTTCTATTAAAAGCAAAGTATCAAGTAATTGTGTTGGCGTATCTTCAAGGGCTAAAAGGACGCGATCTTCTTTATTATTAGGCACTAATCGAGCCAGTAAAATAGGCTCTAAAGATAAAGATTTTACTGGAATATCATCATTAAAAAGCTGTGTAACTATTCCCTTAGTGCTATTTATTGTCAGTTGGGTTGCCTCTGATGAGTTGGCATGGCTAATTTGTGCGCTTTGAGGAAAGTCAAATGCCCGTCGATAGACAATCAACCTATTGGTTGATTGTGCATACTGACCCGGCGCATAAACTGTGGTTACTTTTTGATAGTCATTTAACTGTAAAGATTTACCTAATGTGTCTAATGATATTTTCTCGCCTATCTTTAAAGTTTCTATTTGACCATAAATTTGTGCTGGAATTTGCCAACGTTGACCTTCAAAGGTTTTTTTTACTTTTGCATCGAGATAAATAGTAAATATTAGCAACGCAAAAACAAGGGCAATACTGAGCTTAAATAGCGTAATCGTAAACCAGCGCAACCATGTTTTTGATTGTACTTGATTGTTTATAACAGGCTTTTGTTTAGCCGATTTTTCTGATTTGTTATTTTTTTTCTTCGTTGACATTTATTGGTAAAGCCTTAACTTTGATTTTGCAAATGACGCTTGGTTTTATTAGTTGGTTGAGCACTAGCAGGGTCGTCAGGCCAAAAATGTTTTGGGTATTTAGACTTCATCTCTTTTTGCACCGCTTTATAACTCCCACTCCAAAACTGTTGTAAATCTTGCGTCACTTGAATAGGTCTTTTGGCCGGTGATAGCAACTCTAGTAATAATGAAATACCTTGCTGACCATTTTTAGTGTTAGTAATACCGCCAACACAGGGTGTTTGTGTTGAGCCATATAACTCTTGCATCGGCATTGAAACTTTAGGCGACTTTTCAGCGGAATACATTATTGGGCAATGACGACCTGTTGGTCCAACATAAACCGCAGGTGCTGCCTGCTTTAAGAGCTGCTGTTGTTGATAATCAAGTTGAGATAGCAACATAGGCGTCAAGTCGAGCTTAGCTAATTTGGCTACTGATTTGATTTCACCAACAAAAGGGCTAAACCACTGGCTTAAGTTAGCTAGTAAGGCTTGATCACTTATATCAGGTAAACCATATTGTGGAAAATAGCTTATTAGCCATTGCCAACGGGCTCTCAAGGATAGATCTTTCTCTTGCCAGTTGAGAAAATCCAGACCTTTTCGAGTGATTAAATTACACCACATTTGCGCGATAGTTTCTGTTGTTAATTTATGCTGATTGACGGTTTCTTGTAAAACCAATGCCGATAATTTAGTTTGCGAGCGTGATATGATTTTGCCGCTTGTTTCATCAAACACGGCAATATCTTGCTCAATAATTTGCTGAGAAAAATTTTGTTCAATTTGAGCTAAATCAATAGGTACTGCTAATTTAACTCTGAGTACTCCTCTAGATTGCATCAAATCAGCTATTACTAAAAAACGTTCGTTAGCAAGGGCATCTTGTTCATTAAGGGTAACACCTTTGCCATTAGCACAAATAAAATCACCCACCGAACCACGTGCCTTAGCAACACGCTCTGGGTAAGCATAGGCGAGTAGTAAGCCTATATTTGCCATTGGTAAATTTGCTATTAACGCTTCAATATTTTTAAGCGCTACACGTTTAGCAAGGCTCTTAGCTTGTTTTACTATATTCGCCAAAACGCCACGGGGCTGACGCCATTGCGATCTAATGGTATCAATGCGATGGCTAATATCGCAATCAAATCGAGCTTGCTCACCAGAAAATATATCTCGTTCTTCTAGTAATGCCGCTAAAATACATGCCAACAAAATCAGCTCATTACTTTGCTTTATTTGTGTATGGTCACGTGCGGCAAGTATCATGTGGGCAAATCGTGGGTGACAAGAAAACTCTGCGACTTTTTCACCTTGTGGTGTAAGTTTATTTTTATTATCGACAATGGCTAAACTTTTCAGTTCTGACCACGCTTGCTGCTCTTTAACTTGTGTCGGCAATTCAAGCATAGGTAAATCAGCTAAGGCAGTAACGCCCCACCGAGCAGCCTCTATTAAGGTAGGCAATAAGTCGGCTTGCGCAATTTCATGTGCACCTTGTTCTGGACGGCGCTCAAATTCATCTTTTGCATATAAACGAATACATTGCCCTGCCATTAAACGCCCTGCACGCCCAGCTCTTTGTACTGCAGAGGCCTTAGCT